>Ga0247812_10000940_pt1 | contig 16609 bp, 16 predicted proteins | sample UWRJL149409B1_FD_178011 | JGI IMG/M metagenome (GOLD analysis project Ga0247812, IMG submission 178011) | Plant litter microbial communities from Arlington Agricultural Research Station in Wisconsin, United States - UWRJ-L149-409B-1 | ecosystem: Environmental > Terrestrial > Plant litter >...
TAAACGGATTACATATGACTGAACAGCGCCCAATCGCGGTACTGGGAGGCGGAAGTTTTGGTACCGCCGTGGCCAATCTTCTGGCCGAGAACGGGCACCAGGTCCGACAGTGGATGCGAGATCCCGACCAGGCCGAGGCCATTCGGGTCAATCGCGAGAACCCGCGTTACCTCAAAGGCATCAAGATCCTGCCGGCCGTGGAGCCTGTCACTGACTTGCAAGCCACGCTGGAAGCCTGCGACCTGTGCTTCGTCGCACTGCCGTCCAGCGCGTTGCGGTCGGTACTGGTCCCGCACGCCGAGCGCTTGAGCGGCAAGTTGTTGGTGAGCCTGACCAAAGGGATCGAAGCCCACACGTTCAAACTGATGAGCGAGATCCTCGAAGAGATCGCCCCGCAAGCCCGCATTGGCGTGCTTTCCGGGCCGAACCTGGCCCGCGAAATCGCCGAACATGCCCTGACCGCCACCGTCGTCGCCAGCGAAGATGAAGAGTTGTGCCAGCGCGTTCAGGCGGCCTTGCACGGCCGGACTTTCCGCGTGTACGCCAGCGCCGACCGCTTCGGCGTGGAACTGGGCGGGGCGTTGAAGAACGTCTACGCGATTATTGCCGGCATGGCCGTTGCGTTGGGCATGGGCGAAAACACCAAGAGCATGCTGATCACGCGGGCGCTGGCGGAAATGACCCGCTTCGCGGTGAATCAGGGCGCCAATCCGATGACCTTTCTTGGCCTGGCGGGCGTGGGCGATTTGATCGTTACTTGCTCATCGCCGAAAAGCCGCAACTATCAGGTCGGTTTCGCCTTGGGTCAGGGTTTGAGCCTGGAGGACGCGGTGACGCGTCTTGGGGAAGTCGCCGAAGGTGTGAACACGCTCAAAGTCCTCAAGGCCAAAGCCCAGGAAGTGGGGGTGTATATGCCGCTGGTCGCGGGGCTGCATGCGATCCTGTTTGAGGGGCGCACGCTGGAGCAGGTCATTGGGCTATTGATGCGCGGCGAACCGAAAACCGACGTCGACTTTATTTCCACCAGTGGTTTTAACTGAATTTTTCCGCAGCGACCCCATCTACAGAGTCAGGGAGCGAGACATGAACGATCCGAAAGTAGAAGCAAAATACGAGTCCATCCTGCTGCGCGTCTTGTGGATGCTCATTTACGTGCTGGTCTGGCAAGTGGCCCAGTTCATTTTGGGCGCCGTGGTGCTGGTCCAGCTGATCTATCGTTTGATCTATGGTGCCCCGAGCGCCAGCCTGATGAACTTCGGCGACAGCCTGAGCCAGTTTTTGGCGCAGATCGGTCGTTTCGGCAGCTTCCACAGCGACCAGAAACCCTGGCCGTTCGCCGACTGGCCAACGCCGCGTACTCCGGAAGGTGAAGCGCCGCACGCCGTGCCGCCAGCACCGCACCCGGTCCGAGATGAGGAACCCAAACTATGAAACTCTGGGTATTGCGTCATGGTGAAGCCGAGCCACATGGCACGCGGCCAGATTCCGAGCGAGCACTGACCGCTCATGGTCGTGAAGAAGTGCTGCGCAGCGCTGCCAAGTTGATTGGCCAGCCACTCTCAGCGATCTATGCCAGCCCTTACCTGCGAGCGCAGGAGACGGCAATGCTGGTTCGCGAAGCGTTGGGGTTCGAGCCTGAGATCCGTACTGTCGAATGGCTGACCCCCGACAACCGCCCTCAAGCGGTGGCCGAACAGTTGGTCTCCGTGGACTACGCATTGCTGGTCAGCCATAACCCGCTGGTGGGCAATCTGCTGGGTTATTTGCAGCACGGTCATGTTCAGGAACCCGAAGCGGTGAAAACCGCGGGCCTTGCAGAGCTTGAGGGTGACCTGCCAGTGGCGGGCGCAATGAAGCTCAATGGCATCAAGCACCCTTGAACGTTGAAAGATCCACCCTGCGGCAGCGCCTGGTATTTTCCCTGTAGGCGTTACCTCAGGCTGCAATCCGTTGATCCAGTTTTTGTCCTCAAATAGTTAACCAAGCAACCGCTTGGTTGACTACGCTTGCTCCAGAACAAAAACAGGAGCGAGTCGCATGTCTGCCGCTATTCGATTGCCACTGGACGTCTTCTACGAGCGTGAAGCCCGTCATCCCCGCCAGCGTTTTCTGGTTCAGCCTGTGGGTGGAGGCCAGGTCGAAACACTGACCTGGGCCGACGTCGGCCATCAGGCCCGCTGTGCCGCCCATTGGCTGCGGGCGCGGGAATTGCCCCAAGGCAGCCATATCGCGCTGATCTCGAAGAACTGCGCGCACTGGATCATTGCCGACCTGGCGATCTGGATGGCCGGGCATGTATCCGTTCCGCTGTACCCCAACCTGACCGCTGAATCCGTGGCACAGGTACTGGAACACTCCGAAGCCGTGCTGGCGTTCATTGGCAAGCTCGATGACTGGCCAGGCATGTCCCGAGGTATCCAATCGGATCTGCCGACGATCAGTCTGCCGCTGCATCCTCCTGGAACCTTCGATTTCAGCTGGGCTGACTTGCAGGCAAGCTCACCGATCCAGGACGACCCCAAGCCTGCCGCCGATCAACTGGCAACCATCATCTACACCTCCGGCACCACGGGCATGCCTAAAGGCGTCATGCACAGCTTCGGCAATCTGGGGTTCGCCGCCACTCGTGGCACGCAGCTGTTTGGACTCAACGAGGCGGATCGACTGCTGTCCTATCTGCCGCTGTGCCACGTTGCCGAGCGGATGTTCGTCGAAATGGCGTCTATCTACACCGGACAAACAGTGTTTTTTGCTGAAAGCCTCGACACCTTCCTGACGGATCTGCAGCGTGCGCGACCGACTGCATTGTTCGGCGTGCCGCGAATCTGGACCAAATTCCAGATGGGCGTGTACAGCAAGATTCCGGCAAAGCGCCTCGATTTTTTGCTCGGCTTGCCAATCATCGGCAAGCGGGTAGGGCATAAAGTCCTCGCGGGGCTGGGGCTGGATGCATTGCGTATCGCGTTGTCCGGCGCCGCGCCCGTGCCCCAGAGTTTGCTGCTGTGGTACCGCAAACTCGGGCTGGATGTGCTGGAGGTCTACGGTATGACTGAAAGCTGTGGCTACTCGCACATCTGCCTTCCCGGTCAGAACAAACCCGGCTGGATCGGCAAGCCGTGCCCGGAGGTCGAGGTGCGGATAGAACCCTCGGGTGAGGTACTGGTTCGCAGCGGCGCCACCATGCTGGGCTATTTCAAGGAACCGGAAAAAACCGCTGACACCCTCACCGAGGATGGCTTCCTGCGCACCGGTGATAAAGGTGAGGAGGATGCTGAAGGCAATCTGCGCCTGACCGGGCGACTCAAGGAAATCTTCAAGACCAGCAAAGGTAAATACGTGGCCCCGGCCCCGATCGAAAATCGCCTGGCGGTGCATTCGCGGATCGAACAGGTGTGCGTGGTGGGCGACGGGCTGACCGCGCCGCTGGGGTTATGCGTGCTGTCCGCGGTTGGCCAGCAGGACGCGGGCAGTACCGCGCGTGCCGGCCTGCATTCGAGTCTGGAAAGGCTGCTGGAGGAGGTCAACGGCGCCCTCGATAAGCATGAACGCCTGCGCAGGCTGGTGGTGGTCAAGGACAGCTGGGCGGTGGAAAACGGCTTTCTGACGCCGACCCTCAAGATCAAGCGCAACGTGATCGAAGCGGCGTACGGTGCGCGCTTTGAAGAATGGAGCGAGCGCAGCGAGACCGTGCTGTGGCAGGATTGATTCACGAACAAAACCAACAAAGGATGTCAGCAATGAGCTTGTGGCGTACCACTCCCAATATCGAGCAGTTGAACGCGATCCAGAAAAACACCATTGGCGAAGTCCTGGATATTCGCTTTGAAGCGTTCGACGATGAGTCCCTGACCGCCAGCATGGTCATCGACCACCGTACTCACCAACCCTACGGTTTGCTGCATGGCGGCGCTTCTGTGGTACTGGCTGAAAGCGTGGGATCGATGGCCAGTTACCTGTGCATCGACGCCAGCAAGTTTTACTGCGTGGGCCTGGAGATCAACGCGAACCATTTGCGCGGATTGCGCAGCGGCCGAGTGACCGCCGTGGCCAAGGCGATTCACATCGGCCGTACCACGCATGTGTGGGATATCCGCCTGAGCAGTGATGAGGGCAAGGCGAGTTGCGTGTCGCGGCTGACCATGGCGGTGGTGCCGCTGGGCGAAAATCCGCCGGCGCGCTAAGTTAATAACCGTCCCCCTGCAGCAGCGGGCGAACCTGTGGCTACACAGGGGCTGGCCGGACTGTCACTGATGCTGGCAGATACGGTCATTGCTGTAGAACGCAGTCTTACGGACAATCAACGCCTGATCTCGCTCATGGATTTGCCGGTATGTCGCAACAGATATTTTTCGCCCACGCCAACGGGTTTCCTTCCGGGACCTACGGCAAATTGTTCGCGGCCCTGGCGCCCGAGTATCAGGTGACGCATCTGGAGCAGCACGCCCACGATCCGCGTTTTCCCGCTGACGATAACTGGTACAACCTGGTGGATGAGTTGATCCACCATCTGGAGTTGCAGGCGGAACCCGTGTGGGGCGTCGGTCATTCCTTCGGTGGTGTCCTTCATCTGCACGCTGCATTGCGTCGTCCCGAGCTGTATCGCGGGGTCGTCATGCTTGATTCGCCGGTGCTGACCCGCGCCGATCAATGGGTAATTCGCGCGGCCAAGCGTTTCGGCTTTATCGATCGCCTGACACCCGCCGGCCGCACTTTGGGACGCCGGGAAGAATTCACCGATCTGGACAGCGCGCGTCGCTATTTTGCCGGCAAGACTCTTTTTCGCAGCTTCGATCCGGAATGCCTGGACGCTTACCTTCAGCATGGTTTGCACAGGGTCGGTGACACGCTGCGCCTGCGTTTCGACCCCGCGACGGAAATCAGCATCTACCGGGGTGTTCCGCACACCAGTCCCGGACTTGCCCGGCAACTTAAAGTGCCGCTGGCGGTGGTTCGCGGGCACCGCAGTCGTGTGGTCATGCGCCATCACGCCAGCGCTGTCGGACGCATGCCATTGGGCGAGTCCCTGACGATGCCCGGAGGCCACATGTTTCCCCTCGAACGCCCTCAGGACACCGCCACGCTGCTTAAAAACCTGTTCAGCCGCTGGGAAGGTCGCCGTCAGCAGGATTGCGCATGAGTCATGTCGTCGAAGAAGTACGCCTGAGCCTGCCGCACATCGAGTTGGCGGCCCATCTGTTCGGTCCTGAAGACGGTTTGCCGGTCATTGCCTTGCACGGCTGGCTGGACAACGCCAACAGCTTTGCCCGGTTGGCGCCCAAGCTCAAAGGCTTGCGCATCATCGCGCTGGACATGGCCGGCCACGGCCACTCTGGTCATCGGCCACCCGGTGCGGGTTATGCCATGTGGGATTATGCCCACGATGTGCTGCAAGTCGCCGAACAGTTGGGACTGAAGCGTTTCGCGTTGATGGGGCATTCCATGGGCGCCATTGCTTCGGTGATCATCGCAGGGGCGATGCCTGAGCGTGTCACCCACCTGGCGTTGATCGACGGCCTCATTCCTCCTACAGACAAAAGCGAAAACGCCGCCGAGCGCATGGGTATGGCCCTGCAGGCGCAGCTGGATCTGCGGGAAAAACGAAAGCCGGTCTACAACACCCTGGACCGCGCCATAGAAGCCCGCATGAAAGGGCTGGTGGCGGTGAGTCGGGAAGCCGCAGAGTTGCTCGCTCAACGAGGGCTGATGCCGGTACCGGGGGGTTACACCTGGCGGACCGATAGCCGACTGACGCTGCCTTCGCCGTTGCGCCTGAGCCCGGAACAGGCGATGGCCTTCGTTCAGCGGGTCAGGTGTCCGGCAACGCTGGTGGTGGCTGCTGACGGCATGCTCGCCAAACACACCGAGCTCCTGGAGCGTCTACCCTTTAGCCGGGAACAGCTGCCGGGTGGTCATCATTTGCACCTGAACGATGAGGCCGGTGCCGATCTTGTCGCAGACTGTTTCAATCGGTTCTTCGCCGTTCCTTGACTTGCGCCGGGCAACTGTCGAGGCTGGGCGGGTTGAAATGGGAGACAACCATGATAGATCTCTACACCGCTGCGACCCCGAAAGGCCACAAGGTCTCTATCGTGCTCGAGAAACCCGGCATGCCCTGCTTGGCGCACGCCTTGAATATCGACAAAAAGGAAAAGAAGTCTGCGCGTTACCCTGCCAGCTTCTTCAAAGGCGCCCAGGCCATGCTGATCCGATGAGCCTTTCTATGCGTTCTTTCAGTTTTCTAGCGCTGTGCTGTTTCAGTCCTCTGTTATTTGCTGCTGATGTTCCAGGCAGTCAAGACCTGCCTATCCTGCCCCGGATGGGCGATGCGCAGATTGTCGATTATCGCCCGACAGTGGAGCTTGAACGGATCTACCCGTTGGGTTCGATCCGCAAGATCAGCGGGCAATTGCGCTTCGATGGCCAGGTCACTGCCCGGGGGCAAATCACCTCGGTGACCTACGAGTTGCCACCGGAACATTCCTCTACCGATGCTTTTACCGCTGCACGGGAAACCTTGCAGAAACAGGGCGCCGAGCTGTTGTTCTGGTGCCAGGCACGAGATTGCGGTGAGAGCAGCCTGTGGGCCAATGAAGTCTTTGGCAATGCCAAGCTGTATGGCGCCGATGATCAGCAGGCGTACCTGCTGTTGCGCCTGGCGGCACCGCAGGACAATACGCTGGTAGCGCTCTACAGCATCACTCGCGGTAATCGTAAAGCCTATCTGCACGTCGAACAGTTCGACGCGGCGGCACCCCTGGGTGATGTATTGCCGACTTCGGCGACCTTGCTTCGTCAGCTTAAAAGCACCGGCGCGCTGGACTTCCCCAAACTGACGGAAGCGCCTGACGACACCTGGCTGCGTTTGCTGTCTCGCGGCTTGAACCTGGACACGAACCTGCGAGTCAGCATTTCCGGGAAAAATGCCGAAGCCTGGCGTCAGGCATTGGTGGGGCAGGGTGTGCGAGCGGCACGGATGGAAACCGGTAGCGTCGAAGGCTCTGGCCTGCACATCGAGCTATTGCGATAAGCTGCACCAGGCGAACGTGCAATGCGCGTTCGCCGACTCTTTCCTGACTGACTTTTCGAGACGTACATGATCAACAATGATCGGCTGTTGGTGCAGATCCTGCTCCTGGTGCTGTTTGGCGCGAGCTTATGGGTGATGGCGCCGTTTTGGTCGGCAATGTTCTGGGGCGCGGTGCTGGCTTTTGCCAGTTGGCCGTTGATGCGTTTGCTGACCCGCTGGCTCAATGGTCGCGAATCCCTGGCGGCGGCATTGCTGACCCTTGGCTGGATGTTGCTGGTGGCAGTACCGCTGGTGTGGCTGGGCTTCAACCTGGCTGATCATGTGCGTGATGCAACGGCGTTCATCAAGGATGTACAGGTCGATGGCCTGCCGGAAGCGCCGACCTGGCTGGGTTCGATTCCGTTGGTTGGCGAGCGTCTGGTCGGGATCTGGAACAGCATCGATGAGCAGGGCGCCGCCATGATGGTGGCGGTCAAGCCGTACCTGGGTCAGGTCGGCAACTGGTTGCTGGCGCGCAGTGCGCAGATCGGCGGCGGTATTCTCGAGCTGACCTTGAGTATTGTCTTCGTGTTCTTCTTTTATCGTGACGGTCCGCGATTGGCGGCGTTCGTTCATGGTCTGCTTGAGCGATTGATCGGCGATCGTGCCGGTTATTACATCGAACTGGTCGCGGGGACGGTTCAGCGCGTGGTGAACGGTGTGATTGGTACGGCGGCGGCTCAAGCCGTACTGGCGCTGACCGGGTTCCTGATCGCCGGGGTTCCCGGGGCCCTGGTGCTCGGGATTGTGACCTTCCTGTTGAGTCTGATTCCCATGGGTCCACCGCTTGTGTGGATACCCGCGACCGCGTGGCTGGCCTGGAAGGGTGAGTACGGCATGGCGGTCTTCCTCGGGATCTGGGGCACATTCGTCATCAGCGGAGTGGACAACGTGCTCAAGCCTTACCTGATCAGTCGAGGCGGGAACCTGCCGTTGGTGATTGTGCTGCTAGGTGTGTTCGGCGGGCTGATTGCGTTTGGCTTCATCGGCTTGTTCATCGGTCCGACATTGCTCGCCGTGGCTTACAGCCTGTTGACTGACTGGAGCAAGAGCCACGCCCGCGTAGACGATCGTCGCTGAGTCTTGTCTTCGGACCTGACGCTCAGGTCCGGGGCAAACGAATCACTGCGGTCAGACCGCCACCGACAGTTTCTTCCAGGTTCAATTGACCAGCCTGTCGCTCGGCCGCTTCCCGGGCGATGGTCATGCCCAGGCCGACGCCCCCCGAATTGCGGTTGCGCGAACCTTCCAGACGGAAAAACGGCTCGAACACCGCTTCTCGCTTGTCCGCCGCGATACCGGGGCCGTGGTCGACGACCCGGATCACCACGTGGTCTCGATGGTCTTCAAGGCTAATCAACGCTGCCCCTGCATAGCGCAGGGCGTTATCCAGCAGATTGTTGATGCATGAGCGCAATGCCATCGGCTGCACTTGCAGCGGAGCACAGTGGCCGCTGACTTCAACGTCGGCGCCCTGATCCTGAGCATTTTCGCTCAGGGACTCGACCAACGCCTGCACATCCATCCATTGAGGCGCCTCGCTGGTGCGTTGTTCGTGCAAGTAAGTCAGGGTGGCGTCGAGCATGCTGATCATGTCGTCCAGGTCCTGACGCATTTGCCCCTGCAGCTTCTCATCGACAATCTGTTCCAAACGCAGCTTGAGCCGGGACAGCGGCGTGCGCAGGTCATGGGACACCGCCCCAAGCATTCTCGAACGTTGATGAACCTGTTCGATGATCCGTTTTTGCATGAGGTTGAAGGTATAAGCAGCCTGCCGTGCTTCCCAGGGGCCGGACTCGTCCAGTGGCTGGCTGTCGAGGTTTTCGCTCAAGCGCTCGGCGGCCTCACTCAGACGCCGGATAGGTTGGCTCAGCAGCTTGGCGCCGTACCAGGCGGCAATGATCAGCGAGATGAACTGAAAGGTCAGGGGCACCAACGGCCCACCAAACCACGGTCGTGGTGGTGGCTTGTTCATCCCCTCGGAAAACGCTGGTGGCGGAGGAGGTGGGGGACCGTAATGGTGAAACCAGGCAAACGCCAACAGGTGAGCAAGGACAATGGCCAGCAACAACACGCCAAACAGACGGCCGAAGAGCGTGTCGAAGCGGGCTCGCATCAGCCGATGTCTCGTGCGTCGAAGAGGTAACCCTCACCACGAACGGTTTTGATCAATTGCGGGGCCTTGGGGTCATCCCCCAGTTTTTGGCGCAGACGGGATACCAGCAGATCAATGCTGCGATCGAACGCCTCGATCGAACGGCCGCGCGCAGCGTCCAGCAGTTGTTCGCGACTGAGTACACGGCGCGGACGTTCGATGAACACCCAGAGCAAGCGGAATTCAGCATTCGATAGCGGAACCACCAGGCCATCGGCGGCTACCAACTGGCGCAGGACACTGTTCAGGCGCCAGTTGTCGAAGCGAATGTTCGCACGCTGTTCGGTGCGATCATCGCGGACCCGGCGAAGAATGGTTTGAATCCGCGCTACCAGTTCTCGCGGTTCGAACGGCTTGGCCATGTAGTCATCGGCGCCGAGCTCGAGGCCGATGATGCGGTCGGTGGGCTCGCAGCGGGCGGTCAGCATCAGGATGGGAATGTCCGATTCGGCACGCAGCCAGCGGCACAGCGACAAACCGTCCTCACCGGGGAGCATCAGATCGAGCACCACCACATCGAAGTACTCAGCCTGCAGGGCCAGACGCATCGCGTCGCCATCGGTGACACCGCTGGCGTGAATGTTGAACCGGGCCAGGTAGTCGATCATCAGTTCGCGGATCGGGACGTCATCGTCGACGATCAGCGCGCGAATGTTCCAGCGTTTGCCATCGCCAGTCACTTTTTGATCGTCGTTCAGTGGTATTGGAGAAATGTGCATGCGTGCGTTGATCTGCCAGGGAGGCTGCCAATGGCGGCGAGATTGTGGCTTCAGCATAGGCGCCCGGCCCGGAGGCGGGAAGTGCTGGAAGGATCAGTAGCGGTGGGCGAGGGTAGCGATCAAGGATGTTGTGGGCATGTCGGCTGTGTATCGAACTCGACACAATGGGTGGACCGACTAGTCTTGCCAGAGTCTTCGGGACGATTTACCGATCATCGGGTCCCGCAGCGCCGTTGGTTCCGCTACAATGCGCGCCGATTTCGTCCTGCCTGAGAGCCCGCACATGTCCGTCTGCCAGACTCCTATCATCGTCGCCCTGGATTTCCCCACCCGTGACGCCGCACTGAAGCTGGCCGACCAGTTGGACCCGAAACTGTGCCGGGTCAAAGTCGGCAAGGAACTGTTCACCAGCTGCGCCGCAGAAATTGTCGGCACCCTGCGTGACAAGGGGTTCGAAGTGTTCCTGGACCTCAAGTTTCACGACATTCCGAACACCACGGCCATGGCGGTCAAGGCTGCTGCGGAAATGGGCGTCTGGATGGTCAACGTGCATTGCTCCGGCGGCCTGCGCATGATGGCTGCCTGCCGTGAAGTGCTCGATCAGCGCACCGGCTCCAAGCCGCTGTTGATCGGCGTGACCGTGCTCACCAGCATGGAACGTGAGGATCTGGCGGGCATCGGCCTGGACATCGAGCCACAGGAACAGGTACTGCGCCTGGCCGCACTGGCAGAGAAAGCCGGGATGGACGGTCTGGTGTGCTCGGCACTGGAAGCCCAGGCACTGAAATCGGCGCACCCGTCACTGCAATTGGTCACCCCGGGGATTCGTCCGGCGGGCAGCGCCCAGGATGATCAACGCCGCATCCTGACACCGCGTCAGGCACTGGATGCCGGTTCCGATTACCTGGTGATCGGCCGCCCGATCAGCCAGGCCGCAGATCCGGCCAAGGCATTGGCAGCAGTGGTTGCCGAACTGGCTTAAAAAAATCGCAGCCTGCGACAACGCCTACAGGGTGTACCCGATCCCGTGTAGGAGCTGCTGCAGGCTGCGATCTTTTGATCTTGTGTAATTAGACCTTCAACACCAACTTCCCGAAATTCTCCCCGCTGAACAACTTCATCAGCGTCTCCGGGAACGTCTCCAGTCCTTCGACAATGTCTTCCTTGCTCTTGAGTTGCCCCTTGGCCATCCAGCCGGCCATTTCCTGCCCGGCAGCGGCGAACTGTGCGGCGTAGTCCATCACCACAAAGCCTTCCATCCGCGCGCGGTTGACCAGTAACGACAGGTAGTTGGCTGGGCCTTTCACGGCCTCTTTGTTGTTGTACTGGCTGATGGCGCCGCAAATAACCACCCGTGCCTTCATGTTCAGGCGGCTCAAAACCGCGTCAAGGATGTCGCCACCGACGTTGTCGAAATACACGTCGACGCCTTTGGGGCACTCGCGCTTGAGGCCGGCTTGAACGTCTTCGCTTTTGTAGTCGATGGCTCCGTCAAAACCCAGTTCGTCGATCAGGAACTTGCACTTGTCGGCACCGCCCGCGATCCCGACCACCCGGCAGCCCTTGATCTTGGCGATCTGCCCGGCAATGCTCCCCACTGCGCCGGCAGCACCGGACAGCACCACGGTGTCGCCTTCCTTCGGGGCGCCTACATCGAGCAAGGCAAAGTAGGCCGTCATGCCGGTCATTCCCAACGCTGACAAATAGCGCGGCAGGGGGGCCAGTTTTGGATCAACCTTGTAGAAACCGCGTGGTTCACCCAGGTAGTAGTCCTGCACACCCAGGGCCCCATTGACGTAGTCACCGACAGCAAAGCCTGGATTGTTCGACGCTATGACCTTGCCCACGCCCAATGCGCGCATCACTTCGCCGATACCGACTGGCGGGATGTAGGACTTGCCCTCGTTCATCCAGCCACGCATCGCCGGGTCTAGGGACAGGTATTCGTTCTTGACCAGGATCTGACCCGCAGCCGGTTCGCCGACCGGTACTTCCTGAAAGGTGAAGGTCTCGCGGGTCGCCGGGCCCACCGGACGTTTGGCGAGCAGGAACTGGCGATTGGTCTGGGTAGTCATGACAGGCACTCAAGATGAATGAAGCCTTGTTGATAGACCTTCGCGGCGACTCCCGCAAGTTTGGCTGATGCGGCGAATGCACTTCGATCCAGAGCAGTGATAATTGAGTGCATGGTTCCATCACTGCAACTCATGGTCGCCCAACCGGCCTTTTGATAGTGCTGCCGTGCTGTCAGCTCCTGTGGCTAGACTGGGCCCACGCGATCTCCCGCATCCATCTCTTCGAGGACATAACAATGAGCATGACGTTTTCTGGCAAGGTCGCCGTTGTGACCGGTGCTGCCAATGGTATCGGCCGCGCGACTGCCCAGGCGTTTGCCGCAGAAGGCTTGAAGGTGGTGGTGGCTGACCTGGACACGGCGGGCGGAGAAGGCACGGTGGCGCTCATTCGTACGGCAGGCGGTGACGCGACCTTTGTGCGCTGTAACGTCACCCTGGAAAGCGATGTAAAGAATCTGATGGACGAGGTGATCACCACCTACGGCCGTCTCGACTACGCCTTCAACAACGCCGGGATCGAGATCGAGAAAGGCAAATTGGCTGAAGGCACCGTAGACGAGTTCGACGCGATCATGGGCGTCAACGTTAAGGGCGTCTGGCTGTGCATGAAGTACCAATTGCCGTTGCTGCTGGCTCAGGGCGGTGGGGCTATCGTCAACACAGCTTCGGTAGCAGGTCTTGGAGCGGCGCCGAAGATGAGTATCTACGCGGCATCGAAACACGCGGTGATCGGCCTGACGAAGTCGGCAGCCATCGAATACGCCAAGAAAAAAATCCGTGTGAACGCGGTGTGTCCTGCTGTCATTGACACTGACATGTTCCGTCGCGCCTATGAAGCGGACCCGAAGAAGGCCGAGTTTGCTAACGCCATGCACCCGGTCGGCCGCATCGGTAAAGTCGAGGAAATCGCCAGTGCAGTGCTGTACTTGTGCAGCGATGGTGCAGCGTTTACCACGGGGCATTCGTTGGCCGTGGATGGTGGTGTCACGGCGTTTTAAAAACGCCTTTCGTGTCTGAAAAAACCCGTGCCTGTTCGTAAAGCTGTTTACTTGGACGATCTTCAGACGAGCACAATACTGTGGCGAGGGGATTTATCGGAATGCCGCACCAACCCGTCCGGCTGCGCAGCAGTCCTAAAACCCGCGACGCGGTGTATCTGATGCACCACGGATGTAGATTTTGGGGCTGCTTCGCAGCCCAGCGGCGATAAATTCCCTCGCCACAATATTGTGCTCGCCTGAAACTTTTCTTAAGGCTACCAACCCGGATCGACCTCAAACGTTCTGAAAACGACGAGCCTGTAGCTTTTTGCCATTATTCCGACGCCAGAGACTTGTGCGGATCCTGGCCCGTTGCGAATCTGCGTCAATCGACTATGTCAGGGGACTCAGTGCAATGATTTCGGCCGCGCAAGGACGTTTTGCCAACCTCGGTATGGCGAAAAAACTGGGTATCGGGTTTGCCTTGGTGCTGGTATTGACCGCGTTGGTTGCGGCGATCGGTGTGTGGTCCCTGCAGACCATCAGCCAGCGCTTCGAAGGCCTCAAGCAGATGTCGACACTCAACAGCGGCTTGCTCAAGGTACGGCTGCTCGAGCAGGATTTTGCCTTGCACGCCAATCCGAAAACCGCCGATGCGCTGCGCGAAGGTGTGGACGCCTTGGTTGCGTTGGCGACGCAGCTCAAGTCCGAGTCTGCAAACAATATTCCGGTGATGAACGACGTGGAGCAGTCCCTGGGGGCTTATCGCAAAGCCTTTGACGAGTTCGTCTCGCTCAGCCAGGCCAAGGACCTGTCATTGGAAATGGCCAGTTGGTCGGTGTCTAGCGTGGCGAACAATCTCGATGTGCTGCAAGCGGGCCTGGCTGATGACGGTGCTTACACATTGAAAGAAACCGAGGGCAAGGACGGCGCGCAGTTTATCGAGCAAGCCAATCAGGTCAGTCAGGTATCCCGTTTGATGTTGCAGGCCATGAACGAGGCGCGAGTGCGCCTGGACCTTAGCCGCAAGGGCGATGACAGCGCCGGTCAGGGCAAGATCGAACAGGCCGACCAGGCGTTGGTCCAGGCCGAACAGCTTAAGGCCACGGTCAAGGATGAGGGCTATCAGACCGTACTCAATGAAGTGACCGGTCACATCGGCGGTTTCAGTGAAAAGCTCGCCGAGTACACGGGGCTGCTGGCTCAGGAAAAGACGGTGTATGGGCAGTTGCACCAACGTGCGGCTGAGGTCGTGGAGCGGGTGGATCAGGCTTATGTCGCTGAAGATCAGTCGATGCAGACGGAACTGAAAAAGAATTCGCTGCTGATCATCGGGTCGTCCGCTTTGGCATTACTGGTCGGGTTGATTGCGGCGTGGGTGATCACCCGTCTGATCGTGTCACCGTTGCGCAGTGTGATCCTCGTCGCTCGGCAAATCGCGGCGGGTGATCTGAGTGCGACGGTCGAGGTGACGCGGCGTGACGAGATCGGTCAGTTGATGCAGGCCATGCAGCAAATGGGTGCGGGCCTGAGCAGCATCGTCAGTGGCTTGCAGGCTGGCATTGAACAGTTGGCCAGTTCGGCGCAGTCGCTGTCGGCGGGGACTGAACAGACCAACCTTGAAGTCAGCAGCCAAAAGGAAGAAACCGATCAGGTCGCAACGGCAATGAATCAGATGACCGCTACCGTGCACGATGTCGCGCGTAATGCGGAGGAGGCTGCCCAAGCGGCGCAGACAGCTGATGGCAAGGTTGAAAGCGGTCAACAGGTGGTGCGTCAGAGCATGGTGCGGATCGAGCAGTTGGCGGACTCCGCCACCGCAGCCAGCTCAAGTATTGAAAGCTTGAGCGCAGAGATCCAGAACATCGGTACGGTGCTCAGCGTGATCAAAAGCGTGGCTGAGCAAACCAATTTGCTGGCCCTGAATGCGGCCATCGAGGCGGCCCGGGCGGGAGAGCAGGGCAGGGGCTTTGCGGTCGTTGCCGATGAAGTCAGGGCGCTGGCCAAGCGCACCCAGCAATCCACCGAGGAAATCGAGCGTCTGGTCAGTGCCTTGCGTTCAGCGGCTCAGGCGTCGGTGCAACAGATTCAAAGCAGTGGCGAGCTGGTGAAGCTGGCGGTCAGTGATGCGCTGCAGACCGAGAGCGCGCTGGGCAGCATTGCGGCAGCGGTGTCGTTGATCCAGCAAATGAACCAGCAGATCGCGGCAGCGGCCGAGGAGCAGAGTTCAGTGGCCGAGGAGATCAATCGCAGTGTGACGAGCATCCGCGCCAGTGCGGATCAGTCTTCCCTGGCGATGCAGGGGAATGCGGCGTCGAGTATCGAGCTGGCGCAGTTGGGCGTTGAATTGAAGGGAATGGTGGGGCACTTCAGGCTGTGATATCCGCTGGGTGACAGGTTCGCGTCGAAACAAAAAAGCCACCTGATCCGGTGGCTTTTTGTTTTGCGTGGCATTAGTCGTAGATCACTTTCTTCTTCCAGTCCGCATCCGCCTCGACATCCTTGAGGCCTTCAGTCAACTGATTCACTTCGTCCTCAGCCGGTGCGGTTTTGTCCATCACCTGTGCGTTAGCGCGCGCCAGGAGCTTTTCCAGGTACTGAAGCTGCTCGGCATACACCTGCGGATCCTGCTGTTTACGCAAGTACTGCACGCCGCGTTCGAACGCCAGGCGGGCCTGCCCCGGCTGATTCTGTTGCAGGGAGTGCTGGCCAAGGTTGTTGAAAAACTCGATGTGCAACAGGACCAGGATGTGGCGAACTTCACGGATCCAGCGTTTGGCTTCATTGGTCGGCAAAAACCCGTCCTGGGAGGCGCGGGTGATCTGACCGTGAAGGGCTTCGAGCAGGAACCGTACATCTTTTGCTTTCGCTTCGGTCTGGATCGGTGCTGGCGGATTGTTGACCGGGATCGATTCGCCCTGGGCGACAAGGGTCGTCAGCTCGGCAATCCGCGTCTTGAGGCCGGCATTAGATTTTTCCAGGTTGAGCAGGCGCTGACAGACATTCAGTTCCAGTCGGGTCAACAGCAGCTTGAGCGCCGGTGTCATCAGCTGGCCGGGGAATGTCTCGGTGATTTCGCCGCAGCGACGCAGGCGATCGTTGAGCTCAACCTTGGTGCGGGCCTTTTCCAGCTTGTTGTTTTCCACCACATTGTTCATGTAACCAATGGCGATCAACAGTGCGATCCCGCCAACGACGAGCAGGGTGATCATGAGTGGCGTCAACGGTAAGACCTCTTTATGGGATTCGCGATCGAGTGTAGTGGCTTGGCATTGGACCGCATAGCGCTGTACGACCGGATGAATCGGACAGTGTTCTGCTTATATCGGCCGTCTGCGTACATATATAAGCGTTGCGCGGATGGAGTCACCTTGCCATCACCTGGAACGTGACTCGACTATAACGCCTTGATGCGAGTCAGAATATAGGCGCCAGAGACCGGACGGCGGAAACCCTGGATTGGCGCCTCAAAGCTGGGCGAAGTCATTGATTTAAATAAATTTATATCAGGGGGTTGACGACCCTTCAATCCATCCATAGAATGCGCGCCACTTACAGCGTAAAGCACACAGCGAAACGCGGTAGGGAGTGAATGTTGTACGTGTGTCCCCTTC
>Ga0247812_10000941_pt1 | contig 16605 bp, 15 predicted proteins | sample UWRJL149409B1_FD_178011 | JGI IMG/M metagenome (GOLD analysis project Ga0247812, IMG submission 178011) | Plant litter microbial communities from Arlington Agricultural Research Station in Wisconsin, United States - UWRJ-L149-409B-1 | ecosystem: Environmental > Terrestrial > Plant litter >...
CTGCGTACCCCAGACCGATGAACCGGTGGCGTCTGCTTCACTGACGACCACGCCGGGCAACTCGTTGAGCGCGTTGTTGACGCTGCTCAGGATGGTCTGCCGGTTGAGGGTTTCTTTGCTGACCGCGGTCTTGGCGTAGCTGGTGGCCTGGCCGATCACCTGCACCTGGTCGAGGGTACGGGCATCGTCGGCCGGTGCGGGGGCGGCCTCGTTGGCGTACGCATGCAGGGCAGGCAGCAGCATGACGGTGAGCAGAGAAGCACGGGGATAGCGGCTACGTCCGTAAGCGGGCATCGGGTCAGGTCATGGGGGTGGGGTCCGGCGGAGTATTGGCGGGTGCGGTGACGTGGCTGTTACATCGTTGACGGTGCAGCCCGCGGGGTCGGAGCCGTTTCGCAGACCCCGGGTATGACGGCTCGCACGATGTCAGGGCCTTCGCTGCTTGAAGCAGACCGACGCCGTGCCTGTCCTTACCGCGCCAGCTGATCCGCCAGCCCGCGATAGATCGGCGTACGGCAGACCAACCCGGAGACACTGCGGGCGATCAGCACCGTGGCCAGGATCGGCAGCAGCATGTCGCTGGTGTTGGTGAGCTCCAGTGAGATCACCGCAGACGTCAGCGGCGCCTGGGTAACACCGGTGAGATACGCGCACATGCCCAACAGCACGAACGCAGTGGGATCCACCCCGGGCATCAGCACGGCCAGGTTGTGGCCCAGCCCTGCACCGACCGCCAGGGCCGGCGAAAACAGCCCGCCGGGAATGCCCGCAATGTACGAGGCAAGGTTGGCCATCAGCTTCATCAGGCCGAACTCGTGGCCGACCTCGGCATGCCCCTGCACCAGGCTGCGGGCCTGCTCATAGCCGGTCCCATACGCACCGTCGCCGAAGGCGAACGCGAGCCCCACCACGGTCAACCCGCACCCGGCCGCAAGCAGGATCGGATGCTGCGCGCGCAGGCGCCCCAGCCAGCGCGGCTTGCCGGCCACGGTGAGCAGCACGGCGCGCGCGAACAGGCCGCCCAGCAATCCTGCCACGACCCCGCACAGCACGATCGCTGCCCAGCCCTGCCCCAGCGGCAGACGCGCGGAGACGTGGCCGAAGTAGGTGTAGTTGCCCAGCAACCCCAGCGACACCACACCGCCGACGATGACCGCCGTCAGCAGCGTGCCGGAGAAGCGATGTTCGAAGCGGCCGCTCAGTTCTTCGATGGCGAACACGATGCCCGCCAGCGGCGTGTTGAATGCCGCCGCGATGCCTGCCGCGCCACCGGCCAACAGGAAATGCGAAAGCTCGCGCGGATCCTGGAAGCCGAAGCGGCGCCCGAACAGGTACATCAGACTGGCACCCACGTGCACGGTGGGGCCTTCGCGCCCCACGGACGCCCCGCCCAGCAGCGACAGACTGGTCAGCGCCAGCTTGCCGACCGACACCAACGGCGACAGGTTGACCGCGCGGAACTGCTCATCCGGCTTGTCCAGCGCCGCGATGACCTGGGGAATGCCGCTGCCGCGGGTGGGCTTGAGCACGCCGGCCGTGGCCCACGCCAGCAACGCGAAGATGCCCGGCGTCAGCAGCAGCGCCCACCAGGGCGAGTGCTGGATGATGCGCTGGAAGACCTGGAACGCCGCGTCACTGGCCTTGGCGAACACGATGGCGACCAGGGCGACGACGACCGCACCGCCCCACAGCGCCGCCCGACGACGCCAGCGCTCGCTGGTCAAGTGGGCCTGCAGCCAGTGGCGGGCCGTGTTGAATCTGGACATGGGGCCATTCTGCGCCGATGTCGATGACGGGGACAGAGCCTGATCTGGCGGGAAGCCGCCTGCGGCAGCATCGGTCCGACGGCGTACCATGGGGCGCCGCGCGGGCAGCTCGCCGTGCGCATCATGCCCCGCGCCCGACCGATATCCATGCACACGTCCGACCACCACGTCCAAGGCCTCGACAACGACCAGGTCATCGCCGATTGGCCTGCGATCAGCGCCGCCGACGTGGCGTGGCTGAAAGGCCGGTACCCGCAACTGGCGGGCGATTGCGAGGTGGTCTGGCACAGCCCGCGTCCGTTCTCCGCCGCTGCCCTGCTGCAGAGCCCGCAGGGCCGGTTCTTCGTCAAACGCCACCACCATCACGTGCGCAGCGCAGCGGTGCTGGAAGAAGAACATCGCTTCATCGCGCACCTGGCCGACGCAGGCGTTCCGGTCGTGCACGTGCTGCCAGACCGTGCCGACGCCACGGCGGTGGAGCATGGCGACTGGACCTTCGAACTGCATGCCGAGGCACCGGGCGAGGATGTCTACCGCGATGTACCGTCGTGGACGCCCCCGAACGATGTCGAGCAGGCCTGGCAGGCCGGGCGCATGCTGGCCACCCTGCACAACGCGGCCGACAGCTACGACGCGCCACAGCGCGGCACGCACGTGCTGGTGGCCCGCGACGACCTGATCCGCGCGGAGGATCCGATTGCCCTGCTGCAGAGCCAGCTGCCACAGCGACCAGGGCTGTCCGACTATCTGGCCGGGAGGCCATGGGAGGCAGAGCTGCAGCGCGCCATCCTGCCATGGCACTTCGGGGTGGCGGCGCGCTTGGCGTCGGTGCCGCATCGGTGGGGACACAACGATTGGCATGTCTCCAACCTGCTCTGGCAGCAGCGCGGCCGCGCCAACGACGTGGCCGCCGTGCTGGACTTCGGCCTCGCCTCGCCCGCCAGCACCCTGTTCGACCTGGCCACCGCCATCGAGCGCAATGCCATCGCCTGGCTGGAACTGGAGCGCGGCGCCGCGGCGGTACGTGGCGATATCGCGCTGGCCTTGATCGTCGGCTACCGCGACGCGCGCCCGTTGACGGCCGGGCAGGTGCATCTGCTGGCCGATCTGCTGCCGCTGGTGCACCTAGATTTCGCCCTGTCCGAGGTCGAGTATTTCCACGGCGTCACCGGATCCACCGCCAACGCCGACGTGGCGTATTACACGTTCCTGCTGGGCCATGCGGACTGGTTCAGAACGGCCCATGGGCAGGCCCTGCTGGCGACCCTGCGCGCGGCGGCCTGAGCGGCTGATTCGCTTCTTCGGCCATTTTGGTGTGAAATGACACTCTGAAGCGGGGGTGCCTGGGTTGACCAGGCTGAGAGAGTCCCTTGGAACCTGATCCGGTTTGCACCGGCGTAGGGAGCTTTGAGCTGCAAGCACATGGACCCGTCGGGTCACTGCGCGCGCGCCGTCGCTTCGTCTTTCTTCCTGTTGATGACGAATCGAATGAACCGCTGCCTGCGCCCTACGCTGTTGACCGTTGCCCTCTGTGCCGCGCTGCCGCTGCACGCTGCCGATGCCCCTGCCGATGCGGCCGACCGCACGCCGACCGAGCTGGCTGCCGTGCGCGTGCAGGCCCAGCAGGCGGCTGCCGCCACCGCACCCTCAAGCAGCTTCGGCGTGGGCAGCTGGAAGGACACGCCGGCATCGGTGAACGTGCTGGATCGCACGGTGCTGGACAGCCGCCACCTGCGCACGCTCAGCGAGATCGCCGCCAACGATGCCTCACTGGGCGACAGCTATGCCCCGGTGGGCTACTACCAGAACATCGCCATCCGCGGCTTCGCCCTGGATACCGCCACCGGCTACCGTTTCAACGGACTGGCCACCGCCGGCGAGCAGCGCATCGCGCTGGAAAACATCCAGCAGGTCGAGATCCTGAAGGGTGAAGCCGGGTTGGCGGCCGGGGTGATGGCGCCGGGCGGCATCATCAACTACGTCAGCAAGCGCCCGGCCGAGGTGCGCACCGTCACTCTGGGCACGGACACCGAAGGCACGCGCTACACGGCCGTGGACGTGGGCCACTGGGTGACCCCCCGCTTCGGTATACGCCTGAATGCTGCATGGGAAGACAGCGGTTCGTACATCGACCATGCCGACGGCCGCCGCAACTTCTACTCGCTGGCTGCCGACTGGTTGATCAGCGACCGCAGCAAGCTGGAAGTGGATGCCAACTACCAGACCAGCGCGCAGCGCTCGGCATCGGGCTATCAGCTGCTGGGGGCAACCGCCCTGCCGCGCGGCGTGGACCGCGCGAAGATGCTGGGCCATCAGGCGTGGCAGCAGCCGGTGGGCATCGCCAGCACCAACCTCACCGCGTTGCATACCTACGACATCAACGCGCGCTGGCAGTCACGCCTGTCGGCCAGCCACAGCCGCTCGGTTATCGATGACAACGTCGCGTTCGCGTACGGCTGCTACTACGCCGCACAGTGCGCCGATGGCAGCGTGCCGGGCAACTACTTCGCCCCCAATGGCGACTACGACATCTACGATTACCGCAGCCCGGACGACACCCGCGTCAACCAGGAACTGCGTGCAGAGCTGCGTGGCCGCTTCGATACCGGCCGTGTCAGCCACGAGCTGAGCATCGGCGCTGACACCTTCCGCCGCACGGTGGACAAGCGCCAGAACGTCAACGAGTACGTGGGTACCGCCAACATCGGTGATGCCCAGGTGCCGCAGTACGCCCCGTCGCCGCTGATGCCCGGCGCTTCCGCGCGCCGCCTTTACAGCAAGCAGGATGCACTGTTCGCACTGGACCGCATGCGCTTCGGCGATGACTGGCAGTGGCTGGTGGGTGGCCGCATGGTCAAGCTGGATGAGCGCGCCTACGACAAACGCGGCACTCCGGAGCGGCACAGCACCCTGTCGCGGTTCCTGCCGCAGACCGCCGTCATCTGGAATGCCACCGATCAGGTCAACGCGTACGTGAGCTACGTGCGCGGCATTTCGCTGGGCCAGGAAGCGCCGTTCTGGACGTCCAACGAAAGCACCTTCCTGCCGCCCCTGCTGTCGCGCCAGCTGGAGGTGGGCGTGAAGTACGCATCGACCGATACGTTGACCCTGGGAGCGGCGCTGTTCCGTACCTCGCAGCCCTTCCAGTACGCCATGCCCGATGACAGCGATGCCGGCTTCACCTTCGTGCAACGCGGCCAGCAGACCCACACGGGATTGGAGCTGACGGCGAACGGCGAACTGACCGAGCGCCTGCAGCTCAATGCCAGTGCCAGCGTATTGCAGGCGCGTGCGCGTGATGCGGGCACACCGGCATACGAAGGCCACCAGCTGGTGAACGTGCCGAAGACCCGCGCCAACGTGCACGTGGATTACCAGCTCCCGTTCGCTGCAGGGCTGGGCGTTACCGGCGGCTGGCGCTATGCGTCGGCCAACGTGGCCACGGTGGATGGCAGCGTGCGTGCGCCCAGCTACAGCGTGTTCGACGCCGGACTGCGCTACCAGCATGCGCTGCGCGAACGGCCGGTGACCTGGCGGCTTTCGGTGGACAACGTATTCGACAAATTCTACTGGCGTGACACGGGCAGCAGTGCCGGCGATTACTACCTGTTCGCTGGCGCCCCGCGTCAGGCCCGCCTGTCGGTCACCATCGCGCTATGAGCGCGGAACTGCTGGAATGGTCCGCCGCGGCGCTGAGCATGCTCGGTGTGTGGCTGATGACCCGGCGGCGGATGATCGGCTGGCCGATCGGCCTGGTGTCGGTGGCGCTGTACGCCTTCGTGTTCGCCGAGGCGCGGCTGTACTCGGACACCTTGCTGCAGATCGTGTTCGGCGGCTTCCTGGTGTACGGCTGGATGAGCTGGCGGCACAGCGCGCAGGCCGATGGACTGGTCAGCATCGTGCCGCTGCCCGCGCGGCGCCGCTTCGTCGATCTGGGTGCCGGCGTGGCGGTGGGGCTGGCACTGGGGGCGGCGATGCACACGTGGACCAACGCCGCGCTGCCGTGGCTGGATGCCATGCTGGCCGCGATGAGCCTGGTGGCGCAGTGGTGGCAGGCTCGCCGTCATGTGGCCGCCTGGTGGATGTGGATCGTGGTGGATGTGGTCTACGTGGGGCTGTACCTGTTCAAGTCGCTCAACGTGACCGCCGCGCTGTATGCGGTGTTCATCGGCTTGGCCGTGCTGGGCCTGCGCCGCTGGAGCGCGGCAAGCAATGCCCCGGTAGTGACGGCCTCTGGCCGTCAACCTGCACGCACCGGTACCCCAACGCCGTAGCTACTGCCCCTGCGGCACATGCGTCTGATGGAACGCCTCGGCACTGACGGGGCGGCCGAACAGGTAGCCCTGGAACACCCGGCAGCCCATGCCCGCCAACCACTCGCGCTGCTGCTCTGTCTCCACACCTTCGGCCACAGTGGCGATGCCCAGGATGTCCGCGATCTCGATGATCTTGCGCACCAGCTCGCGCTGGCTCGGGTCATCGCCCATGCCCCGCACGAAGGTCTGATCGATCTTCAACTCGTCCAGCGGCAGCGCCTGCAGCAGGGAGAACGAAGAGAACCCCGTACCAAAGTCATCCAGTGACCAGGAGATGCCATCCTGGCGCAGCGCACTCATCTTCGCGGCCAGCACGGACAGATCCGTCGCCAGGGCCGATTCGGTGATCTCCAGCCGCAGGCGATTCGGCGGCGCGCCCACTCTGCGCAGGGTCGCACGCACATCGTCCACGAAGCTGTCCGAGGCCAACTGCAGCGGGCTGACATTGACCGACAGCATCCAGGCATCCACACCGGGCAGGGTCGACCAGTTCTTCAGGTGCACGCACGCGCGCTCCAACACCATCAGGCCGATATCGTGGATCAGGCCGGTTTCTTCGGCCAGCGGGATGAACTTGTCCGGCGACTGCAGGCCATGGCCCGGCCGATCCCAGCGCAGCAGCATCTCCGCGCCCATCACGCGTCCGTCCAGCCCGACCTGCGGCTGCAGATAGGCACGCAGTTCGCGCTGGGCCAGCCCGCGTACCAGCGCGGCGTACTGATCCATCTGCTCGCTCAGGTCCTCGCGGAAGATCGCCAGCACGCTGCAGGTCAGCACCATCGCGGTGAGGGTGTTCAGGCCGTGGCGCAGCCGTCGCACATCATCGGTGAGCAACTCCAGCTGCGCCCCGAGACTGACCGGGCTGATGGCCAGCACCACCAGCGCGGCGATGCACATGCCAGGGAACAGCCAGCGCAGGTACACCCGCTCGCTGCGGAACAGGAAGAAACTGGCCACGCCGATCGGCAGCAGAAACAGGTGGGTCGAACGCGCCGCCGCTGCCGTCGGCGTCTCGGCCAGGCTGACGAAGGTCGTCATCACCAGCAGCACGTGCGCGATCAGCACCAGCGGGATCCGGTCGCGCTTGCGGGCGATGCCCAGGCAGCCTAGACCGACCAGGATCAGGGAAAACAGCACGACGGCCAGGACGTTCATGCCGCGAGCGCCGTAGAACGCGCCCCAGATCACCCCATGCAGCACACACACCACACCGCTCAAGCGCAGCAGGCGCTGGATGCGCGGCCACTGCGCATGGTCCGGGAACTTGCGGCTCAGCCACTCCCGGCTGCCGCGGGCGCTTCCTGTCTCGAGCATGGAATTCCCTTTTTTCTCGCCATGGTACTGGCCGAATGCGACAAGCGTTGAAGATTTTTAGAGGTGACGTCGCACGTCGCGCATGCCGATATCATCAGCGCGCCGGAAGGCGCTTGCCACCGCATCGCTGTCCTCCTGCGATACGCCCAGTTCGTCGAAGACGTCCCGCCATGTACGCACCACGGCAACCACGTGTTCGATGATCGTCGCTGCGCGCGGTGGGAAAAGACCGAATCGCCCACAGCCCCTCAGGGCATTGTCCAAGGTGGCGCGTCGACCCTGGGGGCCTACGCCAAGATGGAGGTTGCGCTCGGTACCGACTTGGGGCTTGGGTACGACGTCGTACAGCGGACTCAAGTTCCAGGCGCCCGCGTCTTCGACAAACGCATGATTGCGAAGATGGTCGTCATCGTTGGTCACCAGGATATTGAAGATCATCCGTGCGAACAGCTCATCACGCTGCGCTGCCACCTCCCCTTGAGCGCCCCAACCTTCTATCGCCTGCACGATCTGCGCATAGCTGGCATCAGGCGACTGTTGCTCGGACATGCCGAGCATCGTCAGTGCACTGACAACATGGCGCCGACTCACGCCGCCCGGTGCGGAAAGACGATCAAAGCGCTCGATGAGCATGATCTGACGCCCGTCTGCCAATGACTGCAGCGCAGTCGGTGGAACGGTAAGGCCAACACGCCGCCCGAGCTCAAGTGTGGCCCGCTCTACCGCCGGCACATTGAACCTATCCCGGATGGAAGGGAACTTGGCGATCCACTCGCGCCCTTCATGCGCGACAGGTGCCTTCGGTCGAGCACCGCCCAGTGAAGGTGCCCCTTCAAAGTAGTGCAGAAGATGGCGCGGGACCGCCAAGCCTTGTTCTACGCGCTCGGACGCGTCCACCAGGTACTGAAGATCAAGTGCATGCGGAACGTGGCCCTCTGCCGGCTCGCTATCCAGATGGGCCCGTACATCCAACGCACCTACACGGTTGGAGCCTGCCAACGTGAGATAGCGGGACTCCGGCAACCCGTTTGCCGGCACCCCCAGCCGGTTCTCGATCACACGTCGGCCCCAGTCGTCCGGTGTGGCGTCGCGCAGCGCGCCGAATAGTGCCAGGCCATTGACGGGAGCCTGGTCCCCTTCTGTCTGCGCCACGGGCAGCGACAGGGGATCGACCGCAATCGCGCGGGGATCGCGCCGCGCCGGGTATCTGCGGCCATATGCAAAACGGGAGCCGAGAAGCGCTATGCCTTCTTCGATCAACGTCAGTCGACCCGCCGGAACCGCGGTCGTCTCGCCGGGCAGGTAGACGAAGACGTAGGGCATCAGAAATCCAGATCCGCGGCGTCCTGCCGTATCGGACGCTTGGCCTTCGTGGCATCGACCACCGCCGCTGAGGCAGGGTCCTGCAACTGATCGAGCTTATGCAGCAGACCTAACCGTTCCAGGACGGCAAGCCACGCGCCGAGGGAGGCGCCAACGGAGCCCTGTTCGATCCGGTTCATGGTCGGAGCGCTGATGCGAGCACGCTCAGCCAGTCCGGCCTGCGACCAGCCACGTGCCAGCCGAGCCTGCCTTACCAAATGGGCAAGATGGCGTGCAGTGCTCAGAGCGGGTGGATTAGCGAAGTCAGCTTCATTGCGGCGCATGGCTAACATAGATGTTAGGGAACCAGCCGTAACCTAACATTTAAGAAAGAATCGTGTGTAAGGCTTTTCGCTTAGTACGGCACGCGCCGCAGCGTTTTTACTAACATAAATGTTATTAAATGCGTTGTTTACTATCATCTATGATTCAAAGCCGGCTGATATGCGCAGATAGCGCTTGCATGACGCCCAGTTCCCTTGGCCATGCCTGCTGGTCGCCAGCGGCCGAGCCGCGATGGTCGATGGTGGTGGTGCGCCCAAGTTCCCTGAACAGGGCCTTCGTTTATGTACCAGTCAGTTCAATATTCAGGATTGATTGCGCTGGCAAACGGATAATTCACATCTGTCGAACGCGGCTTTTCAGCCCCGTCCGATCTACCAAAACTAGAAACAGGTGTATCCCGATGATCAAGAATTCGCTGCTCGCTCTGGGCCTCGCCGTTGCCATGCCGTTCGCGGCCTCGGCAGCTGATGGCCTGTCGTACAACTACGTGGAAGGTGGTTACGTGAACACCGATGCCCGCGGCGGCGATGCCGACGGTTGGGGCGTCAAGGGTTCGGTCGCCGTACATCCGAACTTCCATATCTTTGGCGACTACACCGCGCAGGAAACCGAGCGCACCAACGCTGATGTTGATCAGTGGCGCTTGGGTGTCGGCTACAACTACGGCATCGCGCCGACCACCGACCTGGTGGCCCGTGTCGCGTACCAGAAGTTCGATCCGAAGCGCGGCCTGGATTTCAACGGCTACTCGACCGAAGTCGGCGTGCGCACCGCGTTCACTCCGATGATTGAAGGGTATGCGCTGGCCGGTTACGAGGATTACAGCAAGAAGCACGGCATCAATCCGGACGGCGAGTTCTACGGCCGCGTCGGCGCCACTGCCAAGTTCAACCAGAACTGGGGCCTGAGTGGCGAAGTGAAGCTGGCCAAGGCCGGCGACCGCGAGTGGTTCGTGGGTCCGCGCTTCACCTGGTAAGAACGCCTGTCGTTAGTGCGTAATACGTTGTTGAAAAAATAGTAATGTGGTGCGTTACCGGTGTGTGCTCTCTCTCCCACACGCCATCGGAGCCCGGCCTTTTGGTCGGGCTTCTTTTTTTGTGCGATGAGGTGCAGCCGTCGTGCAGCGCGCTGTTGACTGGAATTACCGCCGCCCGTGCAGGGCATCCGATGCGGTCTGCGCCAGCTGGCGCCCGGCGAAATACAGTGCCTCTTCCAGGTGATCGCCCAGTTGCTGCTCGGGGCCGGCATGGTGACGGGTGCGCTGCGCGGCGTGCAGTATCTGCAGCACACCGTGCAATGCCTGCAGGCTGCGACTGGCGATGGCCAGGTCACCGCAGCGCCCGGGTCCCAGGCCCTGCTCTTCCCACAGCGTGCCGTCGGCACTTTCGCCGTGATGCATCAAGGTCAGATGCGCGAGCAGTGCCGGTGTCGGGTCCTGCATGCCCTGGGCTTCCAATGTCTTCTCCAGCCGCTCCACCAGATGCGCCGGAATATCCAACACGGCATCGCCGATGAGGGCGTTGAGCCGTGCGCCGGGGGGGGAGAATGCGCCCATGTGCCGTTACCTCGCTGCGGCCACCCGCGGGATGCGGGTGGCGGACGGTGCGGGTTGGCATACCGGGCACTTACTGAGCCAAAAATCACCGGCGGATCCGGGGATCCCCACGCACCGCCCGCCGTAAGACCGGCAACACGATGCATTCTCCGCCGGGCCCGTACGGGCACAAACAGAGAGCTCAATAAAGTGCGAACGGGATGCCAATCCCGACTGGACCTGTTGGGTCCAGCGTCTTCATCGTGGGCAGGGGCGCGCGGCTCGTCTATGAGCCGATGTGCAATGCGGCGCGTCAGTCGCCCGCCGAGCGTGGCTCGGCGCTACCGATGAACTGGAATCCGGGCGGAAACACCGTCGCCTTTTTAACTTTACAGGCTGAAAGTTTAAAAGCCATCGGCGCTTTTTAACTTTACTGCCCGCCGAGCGTGGCTCGGCCCGACCGCGCGGCGGGAAGTTCGGTGGATGCTCTGTAGCGCCGAGTCATGCTCGGCGACATGCATCAGGCAAGGGCGTGACGGCCGGCGGCCGTCACTACCGGGTTCAACGGAACAGGGTGTCCGGGTATTCCGGCTTCTGCTCGCGGGCCAGCAGGGTACGCAGGCCTTCGGACGGGGTCTGTTCGCCGTGCAGCACCGCACGCACGCCATCGGAAATGGGCAGGTCGATGCCATAACGGCGCGCTTGGCGCATCACTTCGTCGGCGGTCTGCACCGATTCCACCACTTGGCCGATTTCGCGGATCGCGTCCTGCAGCGTCTGCCCGCGGCCCAAGGCAAGGCCCAGGCGACGGTTGCGCGACAGGTCGCCGGTGCAGGTAAGCACCAGATCGCCCAGTCCGGCCAGGCCCATCAGGGTCTCCGGCTTGGCGCCGATCGCAGCAGCCAGCCGCAGCATCTCGTTCAGGCCGCGGGTGATCAGGCCGGCACGGGCATTGAGGCCCAGCTGCATGCCATCGGCGACACCGGTGGCGACGGCCAGCACGTTCTTCATCGCACCGCCCAGCTCGGCACCCAGCATGTCGTCGCCGGTATAGGCGCGGAACGCGGGGCCATGCATGGCTTCGGCCACGGTCTGCGCAAACTCGGGCACGTCACCGTGCACGGTGATTGCCGTCGGCAGGCCCTGGGTGACTTCCTTGGCGAACGACGGACCGGTGACCACGGCCAGCGGCACGTCATCACCCAGGATCTCGCGCGCCACCTCATGCAGGAAGCGGCCCGAACCGGGTTCGAAGCCCTTGGTCGCCCAGGCCACGCCGGCACCGGCCGGACGCAGCGGCGCCAGCGCGGTCACCGTTTCATTGAACGCGTGCGACGGGGTGACCACGAGGATCCACGACGCGCCTTCCACGGCAGCGGCCATGTCGGTGGTCGCACGCAGCGACTCCGGCAGCGGGATGCCCGGCAGGTAACGGGTGTTCTCGTGGCGCTGGTCGATGGCTTCCACCATCGCCGCATCGCGTCCCCACAGCACGGTCTGGAGACCGTGCCGGGCGAGCAGGCTGGCCAGCGCGGTTCCCCAGGAACCGGCGCCGAGGACGGCTACTTTTTCAGCGTTATCGCTCATGCGCTGGGTCGGAACGCCGATCAGGCGTTGCCGGCCGGCTCGGAGTTGGCGAGCGACGGCGCTTCACCCTGCTCCTGGCGCTGGCGGAGGGTTTCCGCGTACAGGCCTTCGAAGTTGATCGGCTGCAGGAAGAACGGCGGGAAGCCACCCGCCTGGATCAGGTCGCTGACCAGCGAACGCACGTACGGGAACAGGATGTTCGGGCACTGGGTGCCGAGCAGCACGTCCACCGACTGCGGGTCCAGACCGACCAGACCGAACACACCGGCCTGCTTCACTTCCGCCACGTAGGCAGTGCGATCTTCGGCCTTGCAGGTCAGGGTCACGGCCAGCACGACTTCAAAGGCGTTTTCGCCCAGGCGCTGCACCTGCTGGTTCAGGTTGAGCTGCAGTTCCGGCTGTACCTGGTCGTTGAAGATGGCCGGAGCATTCGGCGATTCGAAGGAAACGTCCTTGACGTAGATCTTTTCGACGGTGAACGCGGGACCGGTGGCGGCGTCGACCGGCGCAGCTGCGCCGTTGGTGTTTTCTTCGGACATTTCCTGTTGCTCCAGATGAATTCGTTGAACGTAATGTTTAGACGATATGTTGCATCAACAGCGATGGGGGCGGGGCATGCAGCGCACAACCCCCCGTCACGCGATCAGCGTCAATGACGACCTTTGACCAGCGGCAACTCCGCCTGCTGCCATGCTGGCAGGCCACCGTCGAGCACGGATACCTGCTCGAAGCCGGCCTTTTTCAGCGTCTTCGCAGCAGCTTCCGATGCGGTGCCCGCACGGCATACCAGCACCACGGGGCGCTGCTTGGCCGCGGCCACCAGCTTGTGCTCGGGGCCGAACTGGCTGGCCTGCACGTTCTTGCTGCCAGCAATATGGCCTTTCTCGAAATCACTGCTGGAGGACAGATCCACGACCACGGCGTCGCCGCCGTTGATGACCTGGACCAGTTCGCCGGGCTTGAGCGACTTGTAGCCACGGAACAGGCGACGGATTTCAGTGACGATGATGGCGGCGGTCAGGCCCACCAGGGCGATCGACAGCATCGGGTTTCGGCCAGCAAAGGCCACCAACTCTTCGTAATTCACGCAGGTCACGGGTCGATAAGCGGGCGCCGATTGTCGCACAAGCCGATTCGGGCAGGGATTTTGCTGGTTTGCCGGTTCTGTGGCGCGGAGCTGGGCTTGGCGGGCATCCCCTGCTGACGGCCAGCGGCCGTCACTACCGGGCAAGGGGCCGTCACTACCGGGCAAGCGGCCGTCACTACCTGGGCAGGGGCCGTCACTACCGGGCCAGTCGCGGTCGTTACTGGCCTTGCCAGAGGTCCGGCAGGCCGTTGGTCTGCCACCAGCGCTTGGCCTGGGCATCCCAGCGCCAGCGTTCGACCACACCGACGGTGCGTTCGGACTGGGTGTTGTTGTTGATCACGCCCACCAGGACGCGGCGCTCCACGGTGCCATCGGGCAGCTGCGCGGTGGTGCTTTCGCGGTAGGACGACACGCGGAGCTGCGAATAACGACGCAGCTCGAACTCGGTCGGGGGGTTGGCCTTGCGCTGCGCCGGGTCCAGATAGCCCAGGGCTTCGTCCATGGTGCCCCAGCGGATCGTGGAGCCGTACGAGGTCTGGATCTCTTCCAGCTGCTTGCGCTGTTTGCGGCTGATATCGGCCGCCATCGTCGCCACCGAGGCCAGCAGCAGGCCGGTCAGCATCAGGAACTGGGTCAGTCGGCGCAGGTGCGGGTTCTTCAACGGTAGGCTCCCCAAGGCATCAGGGTGCCATCCTACCCTTTGGCGAAGGCGACGAAACGGCCGCTCAGCTCGGCGGCGGCCTTGCCATCGCTGCCCGGCTGCACGGCCACCACGCCGATGCGCGCCTTGCCACGCTGCTTGAAGGTGGCCAGGAAGGTGTCCCAGTCACTGTCCGGGGCGATTTCCGCCTGTGCGTGCAGATCGCCATACACCGGCGCGCGGTAGCGCAGCTGGCTGTCGGCTACGTAGACCTCGGCCTCGAAGCCGGCCAGGCGCAGGCGCAGGGTGACCAGCGCCCAGCCGGACAGGGTCATCGCCGAGGCCAGGCTGCCGCCGAAGGCGTTGCCTTTGTCGTTGACGTTGACCGCCAAGGGCGCGCTCAGCTGCAGCTGGCCATCGGCGTAGCCTTCGAGGCGGAGTTGCATGGCGCGCACGGGCGGCATGCTGTCCAGCACCTCCTGCAACACAAGCAGCGAGGATGAAACGGGTTCGGCGGACATCAGCAGTTACACCTGCAACAACGCGGGCCCGCATAATGACGGCAATGGATAAACGTACGAAACCGTGTGGTTGGACACTGGTGTCGCTGCGGCCGCAGGGGCAGCACGGCGCGGTGGGTGACGCCTTGGCCGATCCCTGCGCATTCATGATTGCGCTGTCGCCGTGGCGACTGCAGCGGCGGCATGGCGAACCCGCTGTGCGGCAGCTGCAGCAGGCCTTGCAGGCCTCCCGGGTGATCTTCAGCAGCCCGGCAGCGGTGGTGGCCGCTTCAGGTCTGTTCCCGCTTCAGGAGGCGCCATCGCGACCTTGGCTGGCGGTGGGTGAAGGCACGCTGCGCGCGCTGCGGGCGGCCGGCATCGACCATGCCATCGCGCCGCAACGAATGGACAGCGAGGGCCTGTTGGCGCTGCCTGCGCTGGCAGCGGTGCGCGGGCAGACGGTGGGTCTGGTGACCGCTCCCGGCGGACGCGGGCTGATCGCCGCACAGCTGCAGGAGCGCGGAGCGCAACTGGTGCGTGCCGATGTGTATCGCCGGGTGCCGCTGCGGGTGCCGCCGCGCGAGTTGGCGCGGCTGTCACGGTCGCCGCAGCCGTGGGTGCTGGCGGTGAGCAGCGGCGAGGCGCTGGAGCGTGTCTGGGCCCAGCTGACGCCGGACTGGCGGGCCAAGTGGCAGGCAAGGATGGGCGTGGTCGTGGCGAGCGAGCGATTGCGCGTCCAAGTGCAGGCGTTGGGGTTTGCGCACGTCGTCGTGGCGGACGGCCCCACCCCGCAGCAGATGGCGGCCGCCTGCCGCCGGCTCGCCCACCGGGCGATGCCGGAACGGGCGATGGCGGAAGGGATGGCGGAAGGGTAGAGCCGACTTCAGTCGGCTGCAGTTCGCCCCATGTTTCCGGCGGGTCCCGATCGACGTGCAGCCGGCTGAAGCCGGCTCTACCGGGCTGCGCCCGCGCGTGTACCCCCCGGTAGAGCCGACTTCAGTCGGCTGCGGTTTGCCCTATGTTTCCGGCGGGTCCAGATCGACGTGCAGCCGGCTGAAGCCGGCTCTACCGGGCTGCGCCCGCGCGTGTAGCCCGGGTAGAGCCGACTTCAGTCGGCTGCGGTTTGCCCCATGTTTCCGGCGGGTCCGGATCGACGCGCAGCCGGCTGAAGCCGGCTCTACCGGGCTGCGGCGGAGGCCGGCCGCTTGCTGCTTGTGCGTGCAACGGTGATGCTGTGCGCTGCGCCGCGTACCGTGTTGGTCGACGCGGCCGTTCGAGACGCTCTGCATGAACGAAACCCCCACCCCACCTCCTCCGCGCCGCGCGCTGCGCTGGATCGCTCCGTTGATCATCGTACTGCTGCTCGTGGCCGCCAGCGGTTGGGGCTGGCATGCCTGGCAGCAGGGGCAGGAACGGGCGCGTCTGCAGTCGCAGGCCGACGCGGTGCGCCTGCAGGGTCTGCTGGATACGGTCGAGGCACTGCGTCGCGATCAGCGCGCCACCAGCGCGCGCCTGCAGGATGCGGCCAGCGCCAACCGCGTGCTGCGCGATGAGGTGCTGGGCCTCGGCCAGCGCAGTGCGCTGCTCGAGGAAAACCTGGCGCGGCTGGCGGAAACGACCCGCCAGGACAGCCAGGCCCTGCACCGTGACGAGGCCGAGCTGCTGCTCACCCAGGCGGCGCAGCGGCTGGACGCGGCCGATGATCTGGACGGCGCCCGCCGGCTGTACGCGCTGGCGGCGGCGCAACTGGATGACCTGCCCTCTGCGGATGCACTGAACCTTCGCCAGGCCCTGATGCAGGAACGCAATGCGCTGGATGCGCTGGGTACCGGCCCGCGTGCGCAGGCCCGCCTGCGGTTGGCCGCGCTGGCAGAGGCCATGAAAACACTGCCCGTGCACGGGGCGGCGGCGCAGGCCAGTGGCACGGCAACAGGCGATGCCCGGCCGTGGTGGCAGATCGCCTTGGCCGCGTTTGTTGAAATAACGCCCAGCGCGGTGAACGGCCCGTTGACCGCTGCCGACCGTACTGTCGCTGCCGATGCGCTGCAGCTGGAATTGACCCTTGCCCGCGCTGCCGTCGAGCGCGGTGATCGCCCCGCGTTGCGGCAGGCGTTGGACCGGATTGAACGCGGGATGACCGCGCTCTGGCCAGATTCACCGGCCCTGCGCAGGCAGCGTGCTGAACTCACTGCATTGCGCTCGGCGCCGCTGCGC
>Ga0247812_10000942_pt1 | contig 16601 bp, 18 predicted proteins | sample UWRJL149409B1_FD_178011 | JGI IMG/M metagenome (GOLD analysis project Ga0247812, IMG submission 178011) | Plant litter microbial communities from Arlington Agricultural Research Station in Wisconsin, United States - UWRJ-L149-409B-1 | ecosystem: Environmental > Terrestrial > Plant litter >...
AAGCTAACGGAATTTACAATTTTAATATGTATAATAACCCTAATATACGTCCGCGGGTTGATATACCTGTTTATTGGGGATTCAACACTGCTCTTGCCACCACATCTACTAATTCTATACCGACTACTTTGGCGACCTCGACAAAGACTGTACCACCTACTGCTACCGCTTCATCAGTAACCTGGAACAGCATTGGATGTTACACCGACGACACGGTATCTCGAATCTTGCAAGTCTCAGGGTCGACAAGCACGAGTCTCACCATCCCTACTTGTCAAGCCCGCTGCCATACTCTTGGGTACGCATACTCCGGGGTTGAGTTTGGCACAGAATGCTGGTGTGGCTCTGGTCTCAATGCTGCCCAGACAAAAGTCAGCGATTCAGATTGCAGCATGGCATGTAGCGGCAATTCAGCAACCAAATGCGGTGGTAGAAATAGGATAAACGTCTACAAATCTTCAGCCCCAAGTTGGAAGTCATTGGGCTGCTACACGGACGCCGTTTCATCTCGAGCTCTTCCTGTCACCGGGCAAGTGAATGGCGGTATGACACCAGAACGTTGTCGGACAAGCTGTGGTGGCTTGGGATATAAGTTCGCTGGTGTTGAGTATGCATCCGAATGTTGGTGTGGAAATTCTATCACAACTCCTCAGACAAAGGTATGTGGTGCTTCTCAGTGATTTTATGGAGCTATTATGAGATCTTTATAGCAGCATACTAACAAGTAGATTCACAGGTTAATGATGCAGACTGTAACATGTCTTGTATAGGTTCTACTTCTGAAAAGTGTGGTAACGCATACAGAGTTTATGTGTACCAGTTCGCGTGAAAGGAAAGGAGAGGGAAGGGAAGGGAAGGAGTAAGGGATGAGCCAGTAGGAAGTTGGTATTTGAGGCACTTGCAGCACAAACTTAATTAAAATACCGAGGATCTACTCTTTTGGTGTGTAATATCGCCTGAAACAATAAATTGAGGGTAATTTTGCACTGTCCAACTTGAATATATATCATTTATTGTGCCTCGCCAGGTGATAAAAGCCGGCAAAATCAAGGAAACATGCATATCGTTGACTGGTTATAACACCTCTTAGTGTTTTGAATTACTCCATTAACCATGATAACATTACTTTTCTATTTGTGCTATTAACTCCATGCCGCACTTCCATCCTCCTCATCACAATTCCTCCTTCCATGCAGGATTAGTTCTCAACAAAACCTCACGTTCTTTGTCATACTTCCCAGCAACCAAATTGTTCAAGTAGGTTCCCAACCTAAGCGCCGCTTTGCTCATCTGAAGTTCAACGATAGGATAAGCACCTTCGAAATAACCGCTAGTCTTAAGATCTGGTGCCGTGAAGTCTTGAGAGTAGATGTAGTCGCAGTTCCAAATGTTACTGTCCTTCGCCCATTCCATTGCACAAGCAACAGGCGTCGCGGGATCCGTGCAAGCGGTCCATTTATCAGTTGGCTCAAAGAAATTATCGGCCTTGATACGTTTCACAAGATCCTCGAAATAGGGATCGATGGTCTGATTTGAGAATGAGGTTTTGTTGGCTCTTGAATAGATGATCGCGCCGTCCCAAATGGAGTGTAGCACGGAATTGTTTGTCTTTCCTCCATAAGAAACCTTGAAAGCATTTCCTCCCTCTCCAAGATTTGACGTATGGAGGGGTTGCGCTAGATCGGATGTGAAATGAACGACCCATTTGAGAGCATATGAGCATGTGAGGTTGGTGCCTTGAGTCAACTTGTGAGCTTTAGCGTCCTTGATGCAGTCTCTCAATATCATGGATTGATTGGCGATAGCTGATACGATACAACCGCCTTTCGTGCAATCACGATTGTAGTACGTGTTACAAACGGAGGGGGGCGTATCGAGAGAGTCAATCCAATGCCATTGGTATGAAAATTCTCCACCTGGCTCCTTTCGATACGCATCTGCCCATGCCGCCGCTCTCCCAATTGATTTGGTATATTGCGGCTCTAGGATTCTCTCCAGGATGTTGGCGGTCTCATGTGTGAGGAACTTCTCAGCCATAAACCCGATTTGATTGTGCACATCTGTATTGAACCCAGAGACTGTGGCAGCAAAAGCCGCGCTGGCAAGAAGATTAAGAATCTGCATGGTTTTGGCTGAAGATAGAGGGATGGGGAAAGGCAAAAGCGTAAAAAGTCGTAGCGAATGCATTCATATTTATATTCTAAGTCTTGCGAGCTTATGATAGGGCAACGCAAATAAGTACACTACCCGACCGCGTTTCTGGAAGCTCAACATGGTTCAGATCTTACCTGAGTGTCCAACCAATACCAGGGTCGAGTGATTTGTCGGGATGCGGCGATATAGGATTGAGTTAACACCTGACTAATCGAGACTGGTAAAGTCTTGGCAGATTGCAGGCAAAGAGCAATAGCGATCCTATGATATCACTGATGTGATACTGTGATGTACAGACCTGTCCGCTTTGGGCTCCTTTTCATGGGGAGGCGGTTAGTATCAATTATGGACCTCAACACGAGACTAGTTCATCTCATAGCAACATCGCGTAAAAAGGGGGTTCATTTTGGAGATTGGTTATATAATCACGTGCTAATTATATAACATTTCCTCTACAAATCCTTCTAAGGTTATATTATAATGTAATATTCTGTAGTGCTGTTGAGTTAATATATGGCGAAGAAATTAATTACGGGGATGCAAGCACCAAATGATGGAAAGTCCACAGTGTTACGTGGTAGGTAAAGGAATATCATGTATTACGTGACTTCTTAAACAGTAATCAAAGGTAACTTCCATCGCTTGTTGATCTCTGTGGTACAAGGTTTTAGTTCAAACTCAGTAAAGAAAGAAGAGGGCATGACGGCATTTTTAATATATCCAGCGAGCACAATAGTTGACTATCCCTTAGCCCCCAATAGTACAGAGCAACATTATGCATGCTCATTTATCCCCACTTCCAGTTTGCTTTGCTATTAATCACTGCTTTGTGATTGTATATGCATTTAATTCGAGATGGTGCTCAATGATTCACCCAATAGATGACAAATAGTAAGCTTAGAGCTGGACGGAAGCATTTCCATCTCCTATGATATAAGACTCGGAAAAATGGGTTTGAGGTTGGTTAACAGGACATAGAACAAACAAGGCTGGAGATGCTAGCTATCTAGGAAGTGCAGCAACATATCTACCAAGGTAGATTGGTTCCATCGTAGTTAAAGAAAGAACCGGTCTGGTCAATCGTGAGTTCTGTTAGGACCTTGACAACACCAGCTGCAGAATCTTCAGTTGTAACCTTAGGATGCTCGGGTGCGTACTTCGCCATCCAGCCACTAATGCCATCTCCCAAATCAGTACTAGGAACCCATCCTAGAAGGAAGTCAGCCACAATTTCCTATCGAACCAGAAGAGAAATTAAAGGAGCTTTACATACCAGGGTGAATCGAGGCAGTTGCAATTCCTTCGTTCTTAAGCACGCTTCCCCATTTGCGTATCAACATATTTAATGCTGCTCTTGTAACCGAGTATTGGTCGTTTAGTCCTGGCAAGTTGGCGGACTGATTGATGGAGCCTAGAATCGAAGAGATAACTAGAATTTTCTTTCCTTGACCTTGTCTAATGAGTGGCAAGAAGGCACGAAGAAGGCCCAAGGTTCCTGTGACCATCAAATGAAATTCTTTATCGAATTCTGCCAGGTCCCTAAGCGACATTGGTAAGTACTTTTGGAAGTTTACTGTTCTTTATTTAGAACTTACATTTGTTCAAATAGAGTGTTCGGCTGCAAGTCGACCCCGGCGTTACTAAGAAAGGCATCAAGTCCATTTGGAAGTAACTTTGATATTGTTGCTACTGCTTCAGTGATTGAGGATGGGTCAGAAACGTCCAGCTGAACGAGATCGACTTTTCCTTTAGGTGCGCTGTTCACGAGCTCTGTGAGACCCTTAGATGTAGCTGGACTGCGGGCAGTTGCAATGATATGGTTCTCTGGGTTTTTGGCCTATGTATCACGGTTTAGTTTGCAATTTTGATTTCTGCTTAGAATTTTCTTACGAGTTCAGTGACAAAAGCGAGGCCGAGGCCTCTAGATGAACCGGTGATGAGATAGGAAGGCATTGCAATAGCTCTGCTGGGCTTAAATAGGTGCGAATTTATTCTGAGAGTGTTTAGAACCTAAGATGCTGTGGAAGAAGCAGTTGCTGTAATTGCTGAAGCAGATGAGAGTAAGTTGGGTCAGAACCCGATGATTTATATACTTTCAGCTAGACAAAAAGATACGGTACTGCTGAATCAATCATGTCCCGATTCCTCTCCATTGCATAGTAAAGTCAACCGAGGAGAGCTTAACAATGCAATGCTAAAAAGCACCATGCACCACAATCCCTCGGCGGATGAATCCATATTACAAGGTATCAATTGCGTCGTACGCTGATAATGCAGGTAGTTTCATTGATTACTCTACTTTTAGGAATGATTAGTTTTTCTATTGTTTGGGGAGCTTACCAACTTTAAACTTCAACCAAGTTCGATTACTCATCACAAGGACAGAAACCCGAGCTCCATACCAAATCTCAAAACAGGTTTGTGATCGCGGGAATGAACGAATTACTAATCATAAAATTTGGAATGACTTATTAATTTATGTTGATATCAAACAATAATTCTAGTGAGTCCCTATTCTCATGCATCTGCACGGAACTACGTTCATAACTTTTCTCAACCGTATAATCCCAATTTAGAACTTTCCATAACAAATCTGATTTCTAAGCACGGTATAATTATCGACTTTACTGTTGACAGCACGAAGAACGTCCACTGAACCAAAAAGCTGGAAAAGCCTCAATGCCATATAACGCTTCGTTTCCCCTGTGGAGTGAACCGACATTCGAAGGGATCGAGCTCCAAAACACAATATAACCATAGTCGAGCACTAATATAACCGAATGTCTTCCGTTCAGCACTCCACCAACCCGAGGTTTCTGTTTAAAAGTATGCTACTCTCTTAAATTCTTCGAGTGAGTCTGACGGCTTGATGTAGATATATTTATAAGTAACGACTAAAGTTCTGCTCCGATTAATTTTTATATAAGGAGACGTCTTTACCCAATAGCATTGCGCTTGTCTTGCCAAACCGCCGCCTCTTAGAAATCGGAGTGACTCATACAGTGTAGCACAATGATTAATTGAAAGTGAGGCTATATATTAAATCGTAACGCTTATCTCTCAGACTTTTTGGTAAGTATTTACCCGGTCAGGCAAACTAACAGCAAGTTCGAAAATGAATGGTTCGAACAAGAGCAAAGAACAGGACTATTGATAAATGTGGAACGCCACCATTGTCAATTCACGTTCGCCGGCCTGAACATTGTCACTTTATCACCGCAGCCAGTATGGGTGCTCCTCAGATTGCATTAAAGTCAAGAAAATTTCGCTGACAACACGGCCGATGAAACAAATTCCTGCCTTCGTGGTTACGTCAACTTTTCACATCGCGCAATGATTAATTTTTTATCGAATCAGAAAAGCCTGTGCCACCGAGTCCGAGGCCATCATCCATGTACACCATCTCTCATATTTGATGGGAACACACGCCGAGTCCGCGAGAGCCGTATCTCCCGAACTGGTCAAAATTGTGTGGTCAAATTGGTTGGACTTTGTAAAGGTGTCCCGATTGTGTCGAAGGCTGTGAGACATATAGAATGAGAAGCTAAGCCTTTCCAGATATCTCTTAAATGTACAACTTGTATCATCTCAATCCGTAAATCATACCAAAGCGACTGGAACAATATTAAGCGTAGGTCAATTTTGACCGCTCTCGGGTGGGAGGCATTCGGCATCGGGCCTAAACTGTATTCACTACCAATCCTCCAAGATTCTCGTGAGGGCCCTGAGGGTTACCAAGTGCCACAGGGAGGTTTGACAAATATGTACTTTCGGGTAGCAGAGCGTGCAGCCGGTTAGTGGTTGGCATTTAATGTGCTGGGTGGTTGATGTTGTGATTGTTGAGAAAGAGAGGGTGATTTGAACTCGGGTTCATGGCTGATGGGGACCGAAAATGGGCGGTAGCCCGTTCCTGCGGGTAAGCTCCGGGAATTTGAATCAGCCGAGCCTGCTTCTCTCTTCCCTCACTCCTGTCTGCTCCTCTCCTCTTTCCCGCCCTCTTCATTTTGAGCAGTCTTACCTCACCAACTTAAAGACTATACTAACCGGGTTTCTGGCTCTTGCCTAGGCAGAGCAGTGAACGTAATCTTCACTTTCGCGTTCCCGAATCGCAATGAATCCTCCGCCGGACAACTTCCGTCACCCGGACGAGGGCATGGGTATGATGGCGACTCCTCCATCGGGAATGCCAGCTCGCAAAAGAGTGTCGCAAGCCTGCAAACCATGTGGAAACAAAAAGATCAAGTGTGATGGCGCATTGCCTCACTGTACACCGTGCGTTCACCGTGGGCTTGATTGTGAATATGGCGTGTCGAAACGTAGGTCAGTACCCTTTGCGCCGGCAATGCTGGAAGTGTCACAACACGCCATGGCCCTTAGCAATTGCTGATTGCGATCTCAGTACCGTTCACAGAAATGGCCTAGGTAGTCCATATATGCGCAACCAGCCAACTTCTGTCTCATCGTACCCTCGAGAAGAGCGGCTCACTCCATCCTCAAGTCGTTCCGGAGACCGAACCGTTAAACCAACTCCGAACTCTAGGGAAACCTCAACCCTCCCACCAGAACTTTCAACGCGACTCTTCCAAAAGTATTTCAATTACATCCATCCAATATGGCCAATACTCTACAAGCCTATGTATGCGTCCTTGGACTTCAGGAGTCCTACGATGGGAATGCCAGCCGCCTTGGTAGCCGCAATATATGCCATTGCAGCTTGCATAGACAATAAACCCCAGCCTTTTGCAACAAACACAATCGTACAAAGATACTCCGAACCGCGGATATTTTTCGAAGAGGCAATGTGTCTGCTACATGAGGGTGATAAGGAAAGCGAACCTCATCGCTTAACAAAAGCTTTGCAACCATCAATCCTTAATTGCCAAGTCCTTACCATTCTTGCATTGCAACAACATGGAGTGGCAGAGTATTCTCGTGCTGCTATACTCTGTAGCCTCGCATCCTCAATGGCTATTGAACTGCGATTGCATCGACCCGACACATCTGGTGATTCGATTCAAGGAGAAGTACGCTCGAGGCTATGGTGGAACCTGTATATACTTGAGAAAATGCTGTCTTTCGAGATGGGGAAACCCGTTCTTCTCCGTTCTGAGGAGACCGACTGTCCATACCCATCAGCCTCAGAGGCCGATGAGTTTGAGTTGATGTCTGTCTACGTGCGAGACACAGGACAAACAGAGCAAGTGCGGAACACGTCAATCAAGCTTCGGACAATTTCGGCTTTTCACACATCTATCAGTTTAACGTTTATAGCAGAGAGGGTCTCGAGAGAAATTTACGGCCTTGCTGCTCGGAAAGCAATCCGTGATGGCCAAGTTGATGGAGAGGCAAAGAGGATTAATCTCTCGCTGGCCTTGCGCGACTGGGCACGAGATTTAGAAGCAACTCCTTTGAGATTGGATCTTTCCGATGATCTTACATCTGTTCCAGCGACCGTGATTAACTACACAGTATGTTTGCCAATAGTTTCTCATTGTCATTTTAGCATTATTAACATGGATAGGTGATGTGGTCCATTACAATTGCAATCCACCGGCCTTTTATCGCACGATGGCAGTCCAGTCCCAATATATCTGAATCTTCTGCCAGTCCTCTAGAGGCTTGCCTTCAAGCCGCAAACAGCATCTGTCTCATTCTGGAGAAATACTTTGAACGCCTACCTGGATTACCTTGCGACATGGTATTTCCTATTTTCACCGCAGCTAGCACACTATTGTACCATTCAAAGCAGACACAAAGCAGCGATGGTCTAGAGACTCGACGCCGACTAAAGCTCTGCATCCATTGGCTTTCTGTCCTTGGCAGAAGCTGGAAGACTGCTGGAGCACGGCAACAATTACTCGCAGACGGTAAGCTCTCACGGAAATTATTATTCAACTTGACTGACATGCATAGCATTTGATCTTCCAAAAGAACTTGATGAACACCCGAATGGCCAAGCGGTCTCAACGCCACAAACCCCCTTCGGACAGCTCACGCCGCAGACTCAACCAGGAGATCAAAAAATCAATGGAGCACCTGATCTTCTCTTGTCGCCTGAGGATTGGTCATTCTTGAACGAATTTGGAGACCCAACTGATGACTTCTACACTCTTGATACTGATCTGAGAGGTCTGCTCGATGGAGAGTTCGCGGCGGGGAATAGCCAATTCGTGTGAAGCTTTGTCTAACTCTTATTTGCCCGCCAACAAAGGGATTCAAAGGTCATGTCATAGTCTTATCAAATACCTTTCCCCGGTCCAGAAAGTGCTGCAGAATACATGCCTGAGAGCAGGACCAGGGTAGCATATGGTACATACGTACCTTGTTCAAGCATACGGGCCTGACGAAGCCCCGTCACGCCGGCCAACCACGGCCATTATGAGAGTCTTACTTGACATAACAATATATACATAAGACAGACAGTCAATTTTGTAAATTTGTCTCCCCTAAGAAGACAGAACAGCTATAGAAATAACAGCACGTGCCTCTCAACTTGATTTTTGCACTCATCCCAATTTCTATTCTTGGGAGAGCAATTTATAACTTCTACGGTGAGTACATATAGAGATTTAGTTTGCCTTTTTGATTTCCCTTTCCATTTCATTCCCTTCCTCCCCCCCCCCTGCTGTTTATCAAACCTCTCAGGGGCCCGCCTATAATTTTTAAAAAAATTTAAGTTGGTCCTCCCAATCCATCCCATTCTATCCATTCCATTTAACAATGAATGTACTGTACCAACTACTTCCTTTCTTTTTCCCCCCTCCTCCCCCGAAAGATGTCATTAAGGGAAAACCCCTAACCCTTCTTTGTTGTTGTTGTTGTTGTTGTTGTTGTTGGTTGGTTTTGGTAGTGATTGGGGGGTTTTGACTTGTTAAGTAATAAAATATACGAGGAGAAAGAGGGAAAGAGGGAAAGAGGGAAAGAGGGGAAAGAGGGAAAGAGGGAAAGAGGGAAAGAGGGAAAGAGGAAAAGAGGAAAAGGGCGAAAGATCCCCGGTGTCCATTTGCTGCCTGATTGGATATAGCCGGTTTTTGCTTGAAGGATAGATATATCAAATGGCCCAGTTGTAAAACTCACAAGCTTTCTTTTTCGTCTTCTATATATTCGTGGGAAATACAGATAATATAGCTTTGTGCATTTCTTGGAAGTCTGGATTTGATCATCTCGTGTTGTTTCAGGCCACCAGAAGTATGCCTGTTGTATTTAGGCGGTAAGAGAGAAGTTCTCGCGTAGTCTTGCGTTCTCAATGTTCAAAAAGACAGAAAATGGTAATTATCATAATCATTACCAAAATGGAATTCAGTTGGTGAGCATCTCCTAGATAGCTAGTAACAACTGTAGAGGTACCTAGCAATAAGCCGCCCCTTGACTGCATGTAACGAGCGAAGTAAAGAGTAAAGCATAGAGAAAAATATGTATAGCTTGAAATGAAATCAAAGTCGGAAAAGAAATATCCGCCACTCATTGCCCTGCTTGCGCATCTTACAACTGCCAATCTAAGTCCTAGGTACGGTGGCTAGCCATACATCATTAAAAGCCGACAACACTTCTGATCATCTTGGTGGCAGCATCTGCATTACCACCCAAGGTGCTAGAATCCTCCAGCGAGGGGTAGAAAAAGGCGGCGATGGCTATGATGAAATAGGCACAGCACAGAAGAGCACCTTCAAGGTAATTGGACCTTCCGTCGAGAACAAGGAAGTTGACCTGAAAATCATTAGTTAGGAAGAAAGACTGGAGGGCTTAAGTAGTCACTTACGATGAATGCTGAAACAAAAAGAGAGACAGTCTCGAAGAGCGTAAAGTAAAGAGACATATCTTTTCCCATTGCCCAGCCGAGAAGAACAATAAAAGGCGTGACGAAGAGGGCAATCTGGATGGAGGAACCAACAGCGACACCGATAGCTAAATCCATTTTGTTCTTGGAAGCTACGACCACAGCAGTAACATGCTCGGCAGCGTTACCAACGATTGGCAAAATGATGAGACCAACGAAGGCTTCACTCAAGGGAGATGTCTGAATAACTTCATTGATACTTTCAACCAAGAAGTCGGCACAGAGAGCAACAAGACCTGTAGATGCAAGCAATAAAACAACAGCGGTCGTCCGTGAGATGTTCTCTTCCTCCACATCATCGTTAACTACGGGTTCGGTGACCACGTGAGACAAGGTGGTAGAGTTTTGAGCATGCGCAACGGGGTCAGCGACGGCTGATTTGGACGCATGGGTTGAATTGAGACGGTCTGGCAGAGAATTTGTACGACGAATACCATATTTGACACGTGGAACCGACCCACGGGGAATGGGGGCAGCGGGTGGTGCTGGGCTACTAGTTGGTGTTGGTGCCATAAACACAGGCGGAGTGAAATTGCTGATGTGACGAAGGTTGAACGGCGATGGTCGTTTTGTAGAGTCGCTAGTTGCATTCGCAGTTTGGTTATCAGCAAAATCAACACGGCGTGGAGCCGAGGGATCCTCTACAACACTCTTTTCATTTGAACCGCTAGCAATCCCCTCGATTAGAGTGTCGTCGCCATTGCGACGAGATTTTCGGTCGCGCTTTGCCTTACGTTCCCGCTTTTCCTCACGCTTGCGTTCCTTCTTCTTTTCCCTTTTAGACATGACATGGCTGACTACGGAACCACGGCGACTACGCTTTTTCTCCAAGTGTTCGTCATCGGCTTCATGTCCACCATCAACAGTTTCAATAGGAGCACCATAAGACATAGATCTTGGTTCTTCGGTGAAGCCTTCAGCGTGGGCTGGGGTTACAGAGCTGTCACCGACGGATGGAGTGCGTGTCTTTTCTCGGATTTCGGCAGTTTCCTTCGAGCCAGCACTAGACTTGCGACGGCGACGGCCACCTCTCATCACACGTTTGAAGCGTTTAGCTGTGGTATTGGAACCACTTGACCCATCAGAATCAGAACTGGACGAGGAAGAAGTATCTGAATCGGACGAAGTATCAAGCCATTCAGCCACAGGCCCTGGGTGGGCTGCCTCCTCGTCGATAATATGTTGAGGAGTACTCTCATACATGTATGCATGGGACTTAAGCTGGAAGACCAGATAAAGCACGTAAACAATTAAGAGAATCTGATCAGGTTAGCTGTGACGACTACGTAGCGTCGTTTTGCAACGACGTCTGCAATAGCGATGAACTTACAACACTGGTACCACGAGAAACCTTCAGAACGGCAGTGGCAGCGTTTTCCTTATTTTCGGTGTTGAAGGACGCGTGGAAAGCTGTTGGAAGCAACAAACTCATCACAGCCAAACTTAGAAGACATGCGCTCATTTGGGTGACGGTACTATTGTAAATCTGTACCGACATGTCAGTTTAAGATCGAGTAGCGAGATTACTCGAGAAAAATGCTCTCGAGACCTCTATTCAAATTGTAATGTCCAGCTCGGGTTTATTCTCAAGTTCTCTAGTTATGACAGAAACAAGAACATTTTGGCTTACCTGTTCCCGATATCTAAGACCACCAACCAGAAAGGCCATTCCTAAAATCAGAAGCAAGTTGGCAAGGATAGACCCGAGCAATGAAGCTTGGACGATACGGATTTCATTCTAGGCTAATGTAAGCAATTATTGAGTACGATGGGTTCCAAGATTAGCCTACCTTTTGCAAAGCAATACTGTGTGGTTAGAAAACATAAAAGGTGAGCATGGGTCTTTTTAAAACATCACAGGCTGGAAAGGGGATCAAGCAAGGGTAATATGGGACGCGATTGATATGATAATGCCTTTAAGAGGGCTTCTCGCTCTTTCTTGTCTTGATCTCTCGTCAGGTAGACATACATGCTTGGTTGTGTTAGCCAGGTTCACCGAAGTGAGCGAGAAGACTTACAAAATAATAAGCTCGACCGCATTACCAAAGGTAACATTCATCAGAGCACCCACCGTATCACCCATTCTCTTAGCCACGCTTTCTGTAGCATGACTTAACAAACCTGCTAGAGGGATAATGGCAATGGCATTCATTCCAAAAATGATACCGGCCGATAAATGTGCAGCTTTAGCTGCTATACCAATAGGCACAAACACCAGTAGGACGTTGACGTAACTGGCGAAGAGGATGCTCCTCAGCGTGAGCCAGAAGCGCATAAAAATGTTCTTCTTCTCCTTGCCTGCATCTTGTTCTATGATATGCCCTTCGCTATCAACTTGCGGAGGTGGAGCTGGTTCTGGGTGGTCGGGGGATGTATTATCGGCGACATTGTCGGTATGAGATCTCGACGATGGTCCTGCGAAGCCCGGCAGGTCATTGGAGGCGAATGGATATAGTTTCGAGGAGCCATTTCTGCTGATGGCATGAGGACTTGAATTGGTGTCTTGGTTGGTTAGGGGGAGAGACGGCTGGCGACTCGTGCTCGCGGAATGTGTAGAGCTGCCATGCGCTAGAGAGCGAATGCGATCTATATATGGTACGTTAGGTGAAGTTTTCTTCATCGATATGGACACGCAAATTCAGGTGTCGTGTAGTTAGAGCTGTTGAGGGGGAGTTCGCGGATGTGGCGGATGGCAGTTGATGTGAGAAGTAGATGTAGATGTAGAGGGTGGTTGGATGTGAACGTGAACGTGAACGTGGGGGGGGCGAGTGGGAATACTTAATAATACAGTAAGAAGATGGGGGAGAAAGGGAAAGCTAGAGAGATTGGAGATAAAGGCTGCGAATGGGCTGCCAAGCAACTACGCAACTACGCGCAACGAACTACTTCGTGCTACCCTTGCTTGCAAACTCTCGGATGACTTGCCAGCTTGCTTTTGTTGGATGATGTGGCGGAGTGGACAGCAAAGCGGATGGATGCTGGATGCTGGATGTTGGATGATGAATGGTTGTTGTAGTCTTCTTCTCACTTGTCCTTGTTACAGTATTTTCGGGTATCTGATGCGTCATGTAGATATGCAGATCCAGAGCTACTGCAAGAATCCAATCAACGAGAAGAGCAAGCGATTTGCTTGCTGGTCCGGGGAGGACAAGACAAAGAGAAGACATGACATGCTTAGATGTTTTGGCTGTTTCATATTTTGTTTTTGTGTATGTGTTTGTGTTTGTGTTTGTGTTTGTGTTTGTGTTTGTTAGGTTGTTTGTTGTTGGTTTGTTTGGCGTTGATATTGGCTTTGATATACCAGCAAACAGCAATGGCAGAAGCAAAAAAAGAAAGATGAAAACTCACGCATTATTCAACTGCTGTACAGTGAGTTCTTTCTCATATGTTTATTTTCTTTTGGATATCAAAGGATCACCCTCTTTGTCGGCAGGGGTTTTCCTGGTCTTTGCTTGGGGCAAAGTCTTCGCTTTCTGACAAGAGAATTGGCGTTGAGGCTTGTTCTGGATCAAGAGTTTTAACGCAAGAAAACGCCTGGCTTGGTTGTCGTTAAAACAGATCGAAAAGGACTGAATTGAATAAGTTGTTGTGAAAAAAGAGACAATGTCGAAGGTTTTGTTGATGCCAGCGATCGGGAGAGGAGAAGAGGAGAGGAACGCGTTTGTTCCCTGGAAAGTTTAGTTGGAAGAATACCTGGTTTGTTATGACTAGTAGTAGTAATAGTAGTAGTCGTCAGTACTAATTAGTACGATGAATACTACTACTACTACTCCGTAGACCTGTCATAATCCACACTTTCTACTACGGAATTGAAATGGTCTCGCCCCTACTGCCGTAGTCTCATCTCCGCGTTCGTGGAGCCCGTGAAGCCCTGTAGAGCCCTGTAACCAAAGGCCTGTAAAGCCTATCCATGCACGCCAAGACCCATACTAGGGGCTGGACTAGACTAGACTAGACACTACTTTCACTCTTGCTCTTGCTCTTGCTCTTGCTCTTGCTCTTGCTCTTGTGCCTCAGCTCTACAGGAAGCAAAATGAATAGATCGATAGGTAGTTCATCAGTAGGATTTATAGCATTTGTTGTCTATGCTATGTCTATGCCATTGCCCTCGACTTCCTTCTCTATTCGCTGCCTAGTGCCTGGGTACTTCTTACATCCAGTACGGACGGAGGTTTTCCTTACTATATTATTGCCACAGAATTAAGTAGTTAAGTCGGAATAATAGAGTAGCTCGCTGTGTGGCTGACCATGTCGTATTCCGATACGATAGTGTGGCTGCGTGGCCGAGCGTAGTGGGGCGAGAAATGGCGGTGACATCATGGAAAGTGGCGGTGCATCGACCCAGATCCTGTCCTGTATGAATGTATCCACCACGAGTAATCTCCTAACCGATCACCTACAGTACAGTACAGAACGGTACAGTAAGTACGATGGAACCGACTTCTACAATTTTCACTACAAGCTGTTCAACTGCTGCAAAACAAAGCCGCAAAACACAGCTATATTTGGACTGTGAAGCCCCCTTTCCCTCGCCCTGTCTATTAACCTGACTAAAAGAAGAAAAATATGTTGAGGATTATAAGATATATCTAGCCTGAAAGGTCTCACTCTATTCAAGGCTGTGACTGTCTTCATCACCTGGTAGAACAAGAGAAGCGCACCTCGGTCAAAAATATGCCATTAGAACTTCTAATATTTGATTCCGGTGAGGTTGGGGATCTCCGAGAAGTATCAAGGAAAGGGCTTCCTAGAATTCGAAGGATATAGTCTCCAAAGTACAGACCGAATATGGATTGCAGAAACGCTCAAAATGTTCCCTCAATGTCCACGACAATATGCTCCGTTTTCAATATTGATCTTTCTCTATGCCGGAAGGACGATGGTCAAAGTTAAGGTGTCGCAGCATCCATAGCCATTGTTAGAAAATCCCATAGTTTGTCTCTGTCCTCTCCACGCACATTGCCCTCATTTACCACGATGTTTCCGCTTCATTCTCCCATTCTACTTGCCACTTCCACTCGTTGTTAACAGTTTGTACCCCCAGGACACTCTTCAGAGTCCTAGTTGCTTCGTATAGCTTTGGGGGGTTTTCCCGTCCTGGTTCTGCTTGTGCTTGCAATTCAGAAACATCAACTCGGTGTACACGATCCGGATATGTAGCAGGTCCTAGAGCGCGCTGTTTTGGTCTATTTGTTCCATTCCTACCCCAAGTCTGTGCCTTTTCTCCGCTGCTCTTGATTATATTAAGACTGCCACCTAAGCCCTCCACAAGGTCCACGTTGCCACTGCTGCCATTCTTGACAACCAGCCTATCACCTCCTTCCTTTTCCATATCGAACTTCTCAATGCAGACAGAAGTCCCACCACAGTGTTCGTGGTACCACCAACGACTGCCTATGGACCAAAAGTTGTCAGTGGACTGTGTAGAAGATAGGTGGATGGTAACTTTACCATCTTTCTCTATTCCATCCTTTGCCTTCTCGCGATACAACAAGCCACAATTGAGCTCCTCTGGACTTCTCCAGAGATCAATGACCTTGCTATTGGCGTCGTGGATACTAGCATAAGCCCCTATAACTTTCACTGCTTCGTCACGGTAGTCATCGTAGCTAAAGGAATAGCTACACACAACTACGTACACGAACTGTTCCCGGGGCTTGGAAGTTGCTCCTTTGCTTGCGCTTTTCTTTGATGCTTTGCTAGATGACGGTTCTCTAGATATAGCTTGTGCATTATTAGTTGCTTCTTTAGGTTTTGTAGGCATTTTGTGCACATGGGTGTGTCGTTCGATATTAGATCGATCGGCTTGATAATTATTGAAGAAAGACAAAACCAGAGTCGAGGGGCAAAGTGGACATTTGGTCAGAAGTTGAAAGGCGAATTGGTCCCTTTTGGCAGCTCATCAAATCAGTCCTAAAACCTGTTAAAAGCGAACTAGAGTGATGTGAGGCTGCAGGATTCACTGGATAGCTTCTTGAAACCCCACGAAGCTATTCACTTCATGTTTTCAATGATCTCTATCAGTCCATCTAGACGCACTGTCACTCATGTCATATACCTCAACGAGGACCAGTTTCAAGATCCGCCCCAGACTTGAACAAAGAGGGTTCATTTGCAAAGAAAGTAAAAATATATACTTCGAGGCATTGCTGTTTACTATTAAGCAATGCCTCTCCCCAAGCCTTCGTTTGCAATTTCCTCTCTAAGCACACAACTGGGATTTTACAATCCTTTAACTCTTCACCTATACCTTATCTAGCACTACACGCAAGAACCTTGGCTCGATGCTTTTCGCACCACCTCCTCCCACCGTCATCACAAAATCATCCGTTGATCTACCTCCGTAAATTATGCCGTCAACGCTCCCCCAGTTGAAGCATCGGAAATCAAACACCTGTGCGGGCGGATCTGGACCGCCTGCATACTCTATTGATGATCTCCATGCTACCTTCTTGTCTCCGTTTGTCCCCTGGGTAATCAGGTTCGTGGGGTACAATCTGTAGCTCAGATCCGACACCGATATGTTAACCCCATTCAGAGCAGTATATGACTGCAATACGGCTGTTCCGTTGCTGATGAAGTTGGATATGCCCAAACCCGGCAGGGAGGG
>Ga0247812_10000943_pt1 | contig 16598 bp, 14 predicted proteins | sample UWRJL149409B1_FD_178011 | JGI IMG/M metagenome (GOLD analysis project Ga0247812, IMG submission 178011) | Plant litter microbial communities from Arlington Agricultural Research Station in Wisconsin, United States - UWRJ-L149-409B-1 | ecosystem: Environmental > Terrestrial > Plant litter >...
GTGATCGTGGCCGACCCGCCGGCCTTCATCAAACGCAAGAAAGACATGAAGAACGGCGAAGGCGCCTACCGTCGCCTGAACGAGCAAGCCATGCGCCTGCTCAACAAGGACGGCATCCTGGTCAGCGCCTCGTGCTCGATGCACCTGCCCGAAGATGATCTGCAGAACATCCTGCTGACCAGCGCCCGCCACCTGGACCGCAACATCCAGCTGCTGGAACGCGGCGGCCAGGGCCCGGACCACCCGGTACACCCGGCCATTGCTGAAACCCGCTACATCAAGAGCATCACCTGCCGGCTGCTTCCCAACAGCTGATAACGCAAAACCTATGTAGGAGCGAGCGCCCGCTTGCGGCGCCCGCTTGCGGCTTGCTCGCTTGCGGCTTGCTCGCGATGGAGGTCAACGATAACGCGGGGAACCTGATACCCCGCGGTGTCATTGAACTCATCGCGAGCAGGCTCGCTCCAGGTGCAGGACACATTCTGATCCACTGCCGAAGCGACAACCTCCCACCCCACGCCTACCGTTTTCTCTTCCCATCACCGAAGAGGACAACGGAATGTCCAACACGCCAAAAGCCCATCGATTACGCACAGGTCGGCACTCGCAATCCGGTCGTATCTATCACCTGACCGCTGTCACCCATGAACGACAACCATTCTTCCAGGATTGGCACACTGGCCGCTTTTTGGTGCACGAGTTCAGAAGGGCTCAGGAAGCCGGCTATGCCACGTCGATAGCCTGGGTCGTCATGCCGGATCACTTTCATTGGCTGGTTGAATTGCACAACGGTGATTTGCCGAGACTGATGCAGGCGGCCAAATCCAGAAGTGCTCGCGCCATCAACCAGCAAAGAGGTCGCCACGAAACACTATGGCAAAAGGGTTACTTCGATCGGGCCTTGCGTCGCGAGGAAGACCTGAAAGCCATCGCCCGATACATCATCGCCAACCCTTTGCGCGCCGGGCTTGTGACTCGAGTTGGAGACTATCCGCTGTGGGATGCCATGTGGATTTAATACTGTAGGAGCGAGCTCGCTCGCGATGGTGGTCAACGATAACGCGGGGAACCTGACACCCCGCGGCGTTCTCGGGTTCATCGCGAGCGAGCTCGCTCCTACGGGGGTGGTCGCCAAACGTCTTGTGAATGCTTGCAGCCATTCCCTCCAGCCGCCAGCGGTGTAGAATCGGCCCTATTCATCGCCAGTCATCCCCCGGCGGGTTTATGAGCTCAAGCTGAAGCGCGCGGCGATCCCGCAAAGTTCTCGGCAACTTCCGGACACCCGGCTATTTCTGAGTGTTCCAGACGTCAATAGAAGCTCACTTCCCTTTTGATACCTGATTAGCCGCCCGGAGTGCTTCATGCCAGATTACCGCTCGAAAACATCCACCCACGGTCGCAACATGGCCGGTGCTCGCGCTCTGTGGCGCGCCACGGGGATGAAAGATGACGACTTCAAAAAGCCGATCATCGCCATTGCCAACTCCTTTACCCAATTCGTCCCGGGCCACGTGCACCTCAAGGACCTGGGTCAACTGGTTGCCCGCGAGATCGAGCGCGCTGGCGGTGTGGCCAAGGAATTCAACACCATTGCAGTCGATGACGGCATCGCCATGGGTCACGACGGCATGCTCTATTCGCTGCCGAGCCGCGAGATCATCGCCGACTCCGTCGAGTACATGGTCAACGCCCACTGCGCCGACGCGATCGTCTGCATCTCCAACTGCGACAAGATCACCCCCGGCATGCTGATGGCCGCCTTGCGCCTGAACATCCCGGTGATCTTCGTTTCCGGCGGTCCGATGGAAGCCGGCAAGACCAAGCTCGCCTCCCACGGCCTGGACCTGGTTGACGCCATGGTGATCGCCGCCGACTCCAGCGCTTCTGACGAGAAAGTCGCTGAGTACGAGCGCAGCGCCTGCCCGACGTGTGGCTCGTGCTCCGGCATGTTCACCGCCAACTCGATGAACTGCCTGGTTGAAGCCCTCGGCCTCGCGCTGCCGGGCAACGGCTCGACCCTGGCCACCCACAGCGACCGCGAACAGCTGTTCCTGCAAGCCGGGCGCACCATCGTCGAACTGTGCAAACGCTACTACGGTGACAACGACGACTCGGTACTGCCGCGCAATATCGCCAACTTCAAGGCGTTCGAAAACGCCATGACGCTGGACATCGCCATGGGCGGTTCCACCAACACCATCCTGCACTTGCTGGCCGCAGCCCAGGAAGCCGAGATCGACTTCGACCTGAAGGACATCGACCGCCTGTCGCGCCACGTACCGCAACTGTGCAAGGTCGCGCCGAACATCCAGAAGTACCACATGGAAGACGTGCACCGCGCCGGCGGGATCTTCTCGATCTTAGGCTCGCTGGCCCGTGGCGGCCTGCTGCACACCGAGCTGCCGACCGTGCACAGCAAGACCATGGCCGAAGGCATCGCCAAGTGGGACATCACCCAGACCACCGACGAAGCCGTGCACCACTTCTTCAAGGCCGGCCCGGCGGGCATCCCGACCCAGACCGCATTCAGCCAGTCGACCCGTTGGGAAACCCTGGACGACGACCGTGAAAACGGCTGTATTCGCAGTGTCGAGCATGCCTACTCGCAAGAAGGCGGCCTGGCCGTGCTGTACGGCAACATCGCCCTGGACGGCTGCGTGGTGAAAACCGCCGGTGTCGACGAGTCGATCCACGTGTTCGAAGGTCGCGCCAAAATCTACGAAAGCCAGGACAGCTCGGTGCGCGGCATCCTCGCCGACGAAGTCAAAGAAGGCGACATCGTGATCATCCGTTACGAAGGCCCGAAAGGCGGCCCGGGCATGCAGGAAATGCTCTATCCGACCTCCTACCTCAAGTCCAAGGGCCTGGGCAAAGCCTGCGCCCTGCTCACCGACGGTCGCTTCTCCGGCGGCACCTCGGGCCTGTCCATCGGCCACGCTTCGCCAGAAGCCGCTGCCGGCGGTGCGATTGGCCTGGTGCAGGATGGCGACAAAGTGTTGATCGACATTCCCAACCGCTCGATCAACCTGTTGGTCAGCGATGAAGAACTGGCGGCACGCCGCGTCGAGCAGGACAAGAAAGGCTGGAAGCCGGTTGAAGTGCGCCCACGCAAAGTGACCACTGCACTGAAAGCCTACGCCCTGCTGGCCACCAGCGCCGACAAGGGTGCCGTGCGTAACAAGGCGATGCTCGACGGGCTGTAAGGCTTAACCGTCGAACAAAAAAATACCCCGCCAAGTGCGGGGTATTTTTTTGGACAACATCCGGTCAGCTGTAGGAGCGAGCCTGCTCGCGAAAAACCTGAGAGCACCGCGGGGTATCAGGCTTCCAGCGTTATCGTTGACGACCATTGCGAGCAGGCTCGCTCCTACAGTGAAGCAAATCCTTACTGGATTTCTTCCGGCTTGACGATCACCCAGTTCTTGTCCGCCGTCACCGGCAGCCCTTCCTTGGCCTGGGCCGCAGCGTGCTTGGCCATCATGCCGTTGATCTGGGCCATGTATTTGTCCTTGCGGTTGACCCACAGGTGGATGCCGCCCTTGGCCACGTCGACACTGTGAAACAGCATGTAGCCGTCGCTGGTCGGAGTGTCGCCGCCCACCAGCACTGGTTTTTTCCACTCGTCGATGTAGGTCAGGATGGCGGCCTGCTTGCCGGCCATCCAGGTCGCAGGGGTCCACAGGTATGGGGTCAGCTCCAGACCCAGGTTGGCCTTCTCGTCATACTTGCCGGCCGTGATCTGCTTGCGCGCGGTGGTCAGCTCGCCGCTTTTGCGGTCCTTGAGCAGCATCGTCACGCCGATCACGTTTTGCGGTTTGACGTTGTAGCCATACTTGGGATCGGAGGCGACCATGCGCACCAGCTCTTCCGAGGCGGCGGTCATCACGTAGACCTCGATGCCGTTTTCCATCAGCTTGTTGTACAGCTCGGCTTGCCCGGTGAAGATCTTCGGCGGGTTGACCTCGATGGTCTTGACCACGTCGCCTTCGTAATAGGTGCTAGGCACCGGCTTGCCGGAGGCCATCAACTCGTCGACGTAGCCCTTGAGTTCCTTGAGGGTGAAACCGGAAAAGACCTGGGCGACCCATGGGTAGCAGACCATGTCATCGAGCTCGCACAGCCGGTAGTAGTAACTGAACAGGCTTTCCTGGTGTTCGGCGGTGTCCTTGAACGGGATCAGCTTCAGGGAGGGGTCCAGCTTCTCGCGGGTGATCAGGCCTTTGTTTTCCATGAACGGCAACAGCGACTCTTCCAGGTCGTAGCGGTAGCTGGTGTTGTCCATGTCGAACACCGCGTAGTTACCCTTGTTGGCGTTGGCCGCGATCATCGCGTCCAGTTGCTTGGCCTGTGCCTCGGGCCAATGTTTGAGATCGGTGGCGAACACCTGGCCGGCAAGGCCCAGGCACATGGCGACGGCTAACACTTGCGTAGCGACTTTCATGTGCATTTCTCCCTGAATGAAAGCCATCGACGCTAACAAATCTGCATGACAGTCCTCGTCTGAGCACGACCGCTTGCGTGCTGATTCCGTCACCGGCATAACCGACAGCGTCAGCTCCTTATTCCAAAAACGACAGTCACCATGCGTTTTTGGTATTAATTTTATAGATATCAAGCTGTTAGGCTTGCCGGTTCGCAATTGCCCCGCGAGGCGATTGGCACAAGTCTTTTTTGGAGTCTCGATGAATCTGCCGCTGATCCTCAATCTGCTGGTGTTCCTGGCCTTGCTGTTTGGCCTGGCACAAACCCGCCACACCACCTGGAGCCTGGCCAAGAAAGTGCTGCTGGCGCTGGTCATGGGCGTGGCGTTTGGCGTGGCCTTGCACACGATTTACGGTGCAGGCAATCCAGTGCTCAAAGCCTCCATCAGCTGGTTCGACCTGGTGGGTAACGGTTACGTGCAATTGCTGCAAATGATCGTGATCCCCCTGGTATTTGCTTCGATCCTCAGTGCTGTTGCCAGGCTGCACAACGCGTCCTCCCTGGGCAAGATCAGCTTCCTGACCATCGGCACCCTGCTGTTCACCACCGCTATCGCGGCGCTGATCGGCATCGGCCTGACCAACCTGTTCGGCCTGACCGCCGAAGGCCTGGTGGCCGGCACCCAGGAAATGGCGCGCCTGCAAACCATCCAGAGCGACTACGCGGGCAAGGTTGCCGACCTGAATGTGCCGCAGTTGCTGCTGTCGTTCATCCCGCAGAACCCGTTCGCCGACCTGGCCCGGGCCAAGCCGACGTCGATCATCAGCGTGGTGATTTTTGCCGCCTTCCTCGGTATTGCAGCCCTGCAACTGCTCAAGGATGACGTGGAAAAAGGTCAGAAAGTGATCAACGCCATCGACACCCTGCAAGCCTGGGTGATGCGCCTGGTACGCCTGGTGATGAAGTTGACCCCCTACGGTGTGCTGGCGCTGATGACCAAAGTGGTCGCCGGTTCCAACCTGCAGGACATCATCAAGCTCGGCAGTTTTGTGGTGGTGTCGTACCTGGGCCTGGGCCTGATGTTTGTAGTCCACGGCCTGCTGGTGGCGCTGGCCGGGATCAACCCGCTGCGCTTTTTCCGCAAGGTCTGGCCGGTACTGACCTTCGCCTTCACCAGCCGCTCCAGCGCCGCGAGCATCCCGCTGAGCATCGAAGCGCAAACCCGCCGCCTGGGGATCCCGCAGTCGATCGCCAGCTTCGCCGCTTCGTTTGGCGCCACCATTGGCCAGAACGGCTGCGCTGGTCTCTATCCGGCGATGTTGGCGGTGATGGTCGCCCCGACCGTGGGCATCAACCCGCTCGACCCGCTGTGGATCGCAACGTTGGTGGCGATTGTGACGTTGAGTTCGGCCGGGGTGGCCGGGGTCGGCGGTGGCGCAACCTTCGCCGCGCTGATCGTGTTGCCGGCCATGGGTTTGCCGGTGTCTTTGGTGGCGTTGCTGATTTCCGTCGAGCCGCTGATCGACATGGGCCGCACGGCGCTGAACGTCAGTGGTTCGATGACAGCCGGGGCGATTACCAGCCAGATCATGCAACAGACGGATAAAGACGTGCTGCTGGCTGATGAGCATGAGGAGTTGGCGCACGCTTAAATTCTTTAGCGTCTGATCTGGCCTCATCGCGGGCAAGCCCGCTCCCACAGGGATCTGCGGTGAACACATATTTGTGTTCGACCAAGACCCATGTGGGAGCGGGCTTGCCCGCGATGCTTTTAGGCTTTCTCCCAGATTTCGAAGCTGTACGCCGGTTTGTCGCCTTCGGCCGGATTCAGCGCATTCGACACCAGTTTCCACTGGTTCAACTCAAACTGCGGAAACCACGCATCACCCTCGGGGCTCAGCGCCACGCGGGTCAGGTACAGCCGATCGGCCTGGGCCAATCCTTGCGCATACAGTTGCGCACCGCCAATCAGCATCAGCTCATCGACACCTTGTTCCAGCGCCCATTCCTGCGCTCGCTCGACGGCGGCTTCCAGCGACGGATAGACCTCGGCACCCTCCAGCTGCAAGTCGGCCTGGCGACTGACCACGATGTTCAACCGCCCCGGCAGTGGGCGACCGAGGGAATCCCAGGTCTTGCGACCCATGATGATCGGCTTGCCCAGGGTAGTGGCCTTGAAGTATTTGAAATCCCCCGGCAAGTGCCAGGGCATGCTGTTGTCGACGCCGATCACGCGGTTTTCACCGAGGGCTGCGATCAGGCTGAGGGGGAGTGTTTTTTTCATGGCGAGGAGGATACCAGAGCCTCGCTTTCCCCGATAAGCGCCACAGCGGTTATGCTCAGCACTCACTTAAGCGACGGGATGACGCGTGACTGATCTGCACACACTCTGGCTGACCGAAACCATCCGTCTGCGCGAGGAACACGCCGGCGCCCTGGAGGATTCGCAAGCCAACCGTCTGGCCCGCAATGCCGGTGGCGACCTGCCCAGCCGCATCCAGGCCCGTGCACACTGGCTGGCCGAACGCGATGGCCTGACCGCGGCCCTGCGCCATTGGCTACAAGGCGCGCGCCTGGCACTGCTGGTCCTGGCCGTGCTGGCGATCCTCAGTGGCGCCGGCCTGGCATTTGCCGCCCTGGGCGATGGCCAGGCTCCCGTCAATGTGTTCTGGGCCCTGGGCAGCCTGCTCGGGCTGAACCTGATTCTGCTGCTCAGTTGGGCCTCGGGGCTGATCCTCGCCGCCGACTACGGCGCCACCCTCGGGCGCCTGTGGCTGTGGCTCAGTGAAAAACTCGCCCGCGATGCCAAGGCCGCCCACCTGGCGCCGGCCCTGCTGCTGTTGCTACAACGGCACAAACTCAATCGCTGGTTGCTGGGCCTGCTGGTCAATGGCCTGTGGCTGGTGGTGATGCTCAGTGCGCTGGTCATGGTCCTGACGCTGATGGCGACCCGGCGCTATGGGTTTGTCTGGGAGACCACCATCCTCAGCGGCGAAACCTTCGTCGCCCTGACCCAGGCCCTCGGTGCCCTGCCTGCGCTGCTGGGGTTCAGCGTGCCTACCGAAGAAATGATCCGCGCCAGCGGTGACGCCGCCCTGAACCTTGAAAGCGCCCGCCAAGCCTGGGCCGGCTGGCTGGTCGGCGTGGTGCTGGTGTACGGTGCATTACCGCGCCTGCTGCTGACCCTGCTGTGCCTGTGGCGCTGGAACCGTGGCCGCGCGGGCTTGCAACTGGACCTGAAATTGCCCGGCTACGCCCAATTGCGTGAACGCCTGATGCCCAGCAGCGAGCGCCTTGGTGTCAGCGATGCCGCGCCAGAGCGCCTGCATCAGGTCGAAAGCGCGAGCAGCGCCCTGCACAGTGACGGCGCGCTGTTGGTAGCCATCGAGCTGGACGACCAGCGCCCGTGGCCGCCGGCCCTGGCGAAGAACGTCAAGGATGCCGGGATCCTCGACAGCCGCGAGTCGCGGCAAAAGCTTCTCGAACAACTGACCCGCTTCCCGCCGGCCCGCCTGCTGATCGCGTGCGACCCCCGGCGCTCTCCGGATCGCGGCAGCCTGGCGCTGATCGCCGAACTGGCCCAGAGCGCCAGCGCCACCCGTGTCTGGCTGCTGCAGGCACCGCCCGGCCAGGCGTTGGACGCCGACCGCCTGGGGGACTGGCATGCCGCCCTGCAGCAATTGGGCTTGCCCTTCGCCGATTGCGCACCGATGAACTGGCTGGAGTCGGGTCATGACTGATGCTCAACCAAAACCGCTGAAGCTCGCCGTAGTCGGCCACACCAACGTCGGCAAAACCTCCTTGTTGCGCACCCTGACCCGGGATGTCGGCTTTGGCGAAGTGTCCCATCGCCCCAGCACCACCCGGCATGTCGAAGGCGCGCGTTTGTCGGTCGATGGCCAGGCCCTGCTGGAGCTCTACGACACGCCAGGCCTGGAAGACGCGATCGCCCTGCTCGACTACCTCGAACACCTGGAACGCCCCGGCGAACGCCTCGACGGCCCTGAGCGCCTGGCGCGTTTCCTCGACGGCAGCGAGGCGCGCCAGCGCTTTGAGCAGGAAGCCAAGGTGCTGCGCCAACTGCTGGCATCCGACGCCGGGCTGTATGTGATCGATGCCCGCGAACCGGTGCTGGCCAAGTACCGCGACGAACTGCAGGTGCTGGCCAGCTGCGGCAAGCCGCTGCTGCCGGTGCTGAATTTCGTCAGCAGCGCCGACCATCGCGAGCCGGATTGGCGTGAAGCCCTGGCGCGCCTGGGGCTGCATGCGCTGGTGCGCTTTGACAGTGTCGCGCCGCCGGAAGACGGCGAACGCCGGCTGTATGAAAGCCTGGCGCTGATGCTGGAGAACTCGCGCGGACAACTCGAGCGCCTGATCGCCGACCAGCAGGCGCAACGCCTGGCGCGCCAGCAAAGTGCCGCCCGCTTGATCGCTGAACTGCTGATCGACTGCGCCGCCTGCCGCCGCAGCGTGGCCAGTGACGCCGGGCAGGAACAGCAGGCCATCAGTGATCTGCGCAAAGCCGTGCGCCAGCGCGAACAACGCTGCGTCGAGGCACTGCTCAAACTCTACGCCTTCCGCCCGCAGGACGCCGCCGCCAGCGATTTGCCGCTGCTGGACGGACGCTGGGGCGATGATTTGTTCAACCCCGAAACCCTCAAGCAACTGGGTGTGCGGGTCGGTAGCGGGATCGCTGCAGGAGCGGCGGCCGGGGCAGGCGTCGACCTGCTGGTGGGCGGCCTGACCCTCGGCGCAGCCGCGCTGGCCGGCGCCATTGCCGGCGGCGCCCTGCAAACCGCACGCAGTTATGGCAGTCGTTTGCTGGGCAAGATCAAGGGCCAGCGCGAGCTGACTGTCGACGACAGCGTGTTGCGCCTATTGGCACTGCGCCAGCGCCAACTGGTGCTGGCCCTCGACCAGCGCGGGCATGCCGCGATGGACAGCATCAAGGTGGATACGCCGCAGGATAAAGACTGGCGCGAAGGTAAGCTGCCCGAAGCCCTGAGCAAGGCTCGGGCGCACCCGCAATGGTCGTCACTCAATCCCCATGGCAAGTTGAGCCAGGCCGAGCGCCAGGAGCAGGTGGAGCTGTTGGCCGAAAAGGTAACTTAACCCTTTGTCACTAGCTTTGTTTAGCGTTTCGCGACTCGCTTTTAGTATGCTGCTCCAACCGCAACGCGAAGGTGAACTCCCTATGCTTGGCCAGATAACGAAATCGGAGAAAATACTGTGAGGCTCGACAAGTTGCGAGTAAAAAACTATCGCTGCTTCGAACAGTTCGAGATCGACTTCGATCCGCATCTGACCATCCTAATTGCTTCCAACGGTGGCGGTAAAACTACCATTCTAGATGCTGCCCGAGTCGCACTATGGCCATTCATCAAAGGCTTCGACCTGGGCAGTCAGACTGGAAAATCTGCCACTATTCAGATAGAAGATGTGCGTCTCACTCAGTTCAGTACTGGCAACATGGAGCCTCAAACGCCGAGCACTATTGAAGCCTATGGAGCATGGGCGGACATGAATGAGCCGAACAATTGGTTACAGCAGCGCGTGAGACTGAAAAAGGGTACCAATACCATCGGCGATACAGGGAGCAAAGCCCTTACGTCCTATGGTAAGTCTCTGCAAGAACAGGTGCGTGGTGATACCAATGTAACGCTGCCAATGGTTACCTACTTAGGGACTTCCCGACTCTGGTTCGAGGGCCGCTTCACCTCTGTTGCGGCCCAAACCACTCTCGACAGAAGCGAGTACTCCCGAACGTCCGGATACCTGAATTGCCTATCCTATTCGTCCAGCTTCAAAACCTTCACCGCTTGGTACGGCTGGATCTATCGCAGCTATCGTGAGGCACAACTAATTGCTCTGGAGCGCAGTACGAAATTGTCCGATACAGGACAACGCTTCGAGCGGGTCATCACGGCCATCAAACATGCCATTGATCTACTAATAAAGGCGCCGACTGGTTGGCACAGCCTTGAGTACAGTGAGAGTCATCACCAGCAATTGGTCATGCACCACCCCGAGCATGGAGTGTTGTCCGTAGACATGCTCAGCGATGGACTGCGCAACACAATTGCCATGGTTGCCGATCTCGCGTTTCGTGCATGCAAACTCAACCCACACCTCGGTGAGCGAGCAGCGCTTGAAACCCCTGGCATTGCCTTGATAGATGAAGTGGATATGTTTCTGCACCCATACTGGCAACAAACAATAATAGGGGGGTTGCGGGCCGCTTTCCCCGCGATGCAATTCATTGTAACGACGCATAGTCCCCAGGTTCTTAGCACCGTACGGCGTGAAAATATCAGGGTGATTGGCAAAGATGCCCACGGCCAAATGGTCGCTTCCCAACCCCTTGCCATGACCTACGGCGAGCCGAGCAACAGCGTTCTCCACAGTGTGATGCAAGTCGATCCGCAGCCGCCAGTTGATGAAAAGCCCGATTTATTAAGACTCACAGAGTGGGTGGACAAGGGTCGGTATGAAGAACAACCAGTAATCGACCTGATGCAGAGACTGATCGCAACGCTTGGCGAACAGCACCCTCAGTTGCAACGACTTCAACGCAGCATTAGACGACAACAGGCGTTGAAGGGATGAGGTCTGTTATTAAGCGTGGATACGGCCCTTTTCAGTTGAACAACTCACATGCTAGTCCGCCAACAACCAGCGATGCGGCAACCACTCGTTGGAGTAGCTTTGGCTATAAGAGCCAAGTTCTGGACCATCTGCTAGAAGAGCAATACGGGCTGTGCTGCTATAGTGAAATCCGGCCTGACCGGGCTGGACTGGGCTTTCACATAGAGCATGTCGAAAACAAGAGCCAGCATCCTCAACGAACCTTTGCTTACGACAATTTGGCAGCTAGTGCACTGGATAGTGTGAGTGATCTGCAGGCGTTCAAGGCGCAACGAGCTGAACTTTTCGGCGGGCACGCGCTTGGCAAATCTAGCGGGGTCGACATGGGCCGCTTCGTCTCGTGTCATCAACCCGACTGTAAGCATTTTTTTGCCTATTTGTCCGATGGGCGTGTAGTCCCTGCTGACGGATTGTCGAGCCAGGAAGAAGAGCGGGCTCGATACACAATCGATTTGCTCAATCTGAATAGCTCCTACCTTCAAGATTTGCGTAAGCGCTGGTGGGACGAGTTAGAAGAGCTTTTCGATGAGCATATTGATCAGACAATGGATCTACATTGCCTCGCGGGTATTGACCTTATCCCCACTGGCGGAAGGCTAAGCCAGTTCTTCAGTATCACCCGGGAATTCTATGGGAGCGTTGCCGAACAAGTACTAGAACAGAATGCCCCCCTCTTACGATAACTGGTTTAGACAGCACTCAGTTCTCCAATGCACAAAACAAGTGCCACCGGATGCACCTACCAAGACCCGAGCTGGTTCACTTTCGCAGAGGATTTCGACCAGCCACATAATTGCTTTGCGAACGGTCACGCAGCGCTCAGCAACTGCAACGCCTTCTCTTTCAGCATGTCCAGGTCGATCACCGGCACCCGCATCTCCTTCGCCTGCTCATCCCACTGGCGCATGCGCAAACTGACAGCGCACAGTGGGTCCTGCTTGAACGCTTCGGCTTCGGCGGGTGTCATCACTCCGCCCTGATATTCCAGCGTGCGACGGCTGGCTTCGCTCAGGCGCTCGTAGTACCCCGGCTCAGTCAGCGTCAGGTAACGCTTGGCTTGCACGTGATACTCCACCAGCCGCGCCATGCGCTCGCCAAAACCCAGGCGACGCAGGTAGTCGGCGCCGAGGCGTTCGTGGCTGACCACCCCGAAGCCGCCCATGTTCTCGGCATTCTCGGTGCAGATGTGCCCGATATCGTGGAAGAACGCCGCCAGCACTACTTCATCGTCGAAGCCTTCGGCCATGGCCAGTTCGGCAGCCTGGGACATGTGCTCGATCTGCGACACCGGCTCGCCGATGTAGTCACTGGCACCGAAGCGCTCGTACAAGCCGAACACCTCGGCAATCACCTGCTCATTGCGATCCATCAGTGCTCCCCCAATATCGCCTTGAGATTACGTTCGGCCATCGCCGGCCCGACACTCATGCCCACACCGGTGTGCATCAACGCCGCATGCACGCCGGGTGCGGCCTGCAGAAACGAAAAGGGCGTAGGCCCTTGAGCACCATAGACGCCCTGCCAGCGCTCGACCACCTGCACCTTGCAACCCAGGGTCTGCTCGGCCAGTTCGAGCATCCAGTCATCCACCTGCTCGGCATTGAACGGCGACGGATCGCTGCCGTAATGGTGGGAGTCGCCGATGATCAGTTCGCCATGGGGCGTCGGGCTGATCAACAGGTGAATGCCCTGTTCATGCAGGTGCGGGGTCTCACGCAGAATCTGCGCCTGCACGGCCTGCGCTTGCGGCAAGTCGGCGAAAGCGCCGTAGTGCACGCAGCTCAATCCGGTGAGCAAGGCGTGTTGCAAGTTGAGGTCGATCAGCGGCCGGGCGCGGAGCATTTGCAAGCGACAGACCTGTGGCTTGAGCGCGGCAATGGGCTCGGCCAGCAGGGTTTGATAGTCGTGACCGGAGCAGACAATGATCTGCTCGCCACTGAAGCTGCCCGCAGTGCTGTGCACCCGCCCGGGTTCGACGTCGCGCACCAGGGTCGAGAAGTGGAACTCGACCGCCAACTCCCGACGCAGGTAGTCGATCAAGGCCGGGATGGCCTCGCGGGAATACAGTTGCTGATCGTCCAGGCCATGCAACGCCGCGCGATGATGGCTGAACTGGCCGCCATACAGGTCACGCAATGCCGCGCCGCGCAGCAGTTCGACGCGGTAACCGTGCTCGATCGCGCGGCCTTCGCAGAAGGCTGATAACAGCTGCTCTTCAGCTTCGGTGCGGGCAAACAAATAGGAGCCGTTGCGCTTGAGCTGCAAGCCGGCAAGCTGCGCCCATTGGCCCCAGATCTCGCGACTGGCCTTGGCCAGCTCGAGCATCTGGCCGGGCGGCTGGCCGGTGACCAGGGCCTGGCCAAAGTTGCGCACCGAGGCGCCCAAAGGCGTGGCGCTGCGCTCGAAGACCCTGACCTTGAGGCCACGTTTGGCGGCGGCATAGGCGTGAGACAAACCGAGAATGCCGGCGCCGACGATCAGCAGGTCGTTGTGTTGTGTCATTAAAAGATGTCCTGAATTCAAAGCCGCCTTCGCGGGCAAGCGGGGCGGCGCTCCGCTTGCCCGCGATAGGGCCCCTCAGCCAATAGAGCGCTTACTTGGCTGCCACTTTCTCGGACTTGCCGTCATACCGCTTGCGCCACTCGGTCAGGATCTCATCGCGGTTTTTCGAGGCCCAGGCGAAGTCGTTCTTGATCAGGCGCTGCTCGTAGTCGGCCGGCAGTTCGGTCTGCGGCTTGGCGATGCCAGGCTGGGCGAGCACGGCGAAGTTTTCCTTGTACAGCTCCATTGCCGCGGTGCTTGCGGAGAAGTCGGCGAGTTTCTTCGCAGCCTCTTCATGGGGCGTGCCCTTGATGACCGCGGTGGCTTCGATTTCCCAGCCCAGGCCCTCTTTCGGCAGGACGATGTCCAGCGGTGCGCCCTGGCGCTTCAACTGCACGGCCGGGTATTCGAAGGAAATGCCGATCGGGAATTCCCCGGCCGCCGCCAGCTTGCAGGGCTTGGAACCGGAGTGAACGTACTGGCCGATGTTCTGGTGCAGGTCGTCCATGTACTGCCAGCCCTGCTTCTCGCCAAAGGTCTGCAGCCAGGCGCTGACGTCAAGGAAACCGGTACCCGAGGACGCCGGGTTGGGCATGACGATCTTGCCTTTGTATTCAGGCTTGGTCAGGTCCTGCCAGCTCACCGGCTTGCTCAGGCCCTGCTTCTCGGCTTCCACGGTGTTGAAGCAGATGGTCGCGGCCCACACGTCCATGCCCACCCAGGCTGGCGGGTTGGCGGCATCGCGGTAGTTGCCGCCGATCTTGCCCAGCTCCTTCGGCGCGTAGCTTTGCAGCATGCCTTGCTGATCGAGGATCGCCAGGCTCGACGCCGCCAGGCCCCAGACTGCATCCGCCTGCGGACGGGCTTTTTCCGCCAGCAGCTTGGCGGTGATGATGCCGGTGGAGTCACGTACCCACTTGATCTCGACATCCGGGTTGGCCGCTTCGAACGCCTGCTTGTAGGTTTTCAGCTGTTCGGCTTCCAGTGCGGTGTAGACAGTCAGTTCGGTTTTCGCCGCGAAGGCGTTCATGCTGAAAGCAGTGAGGACAGCAGCGGCTAGAGCCAAGGGCTTGAACATGGTGCGGTTCCTTTCAGGTGCGGATCAGAGGGTTGTGGGTTGGGTCGATTCAGTTGCCGGGCGCGGTCTGGCGCCAGGCCTGGGAGCGCCGCAGCAAACCGCGCGAAGCCCAGGCCAGGAGCAAGGACACGCCCGCCGAGGTGAACAGGATCAGGGTCGACATGGCGGCCGCGCCGCCGACGTTGCCGGCGTCATCCATGTTCAGCACCGCCACCGCCGCCAGGATGGTGTCGGGGCTGTAAAGGAAGATTGCCGCCGAGACGGTGGTCATGGCCGAGACGAACAGGTAGCGCACGATGTCCAGCAGCGCCGGCAGGCAGATCGGCACGGTGACGCGCAGGTAGTGGCGGTACAACGGCGCCTTGAGCGACAGCGCGGCAGCTTCGAACTCCGCGTCGAGTTGGCGCAGCGCGGTGGTGGCGGTCATTTGGGCGGTGGTCAGGTAGTGCGCAATGGTGCACACCACCAGCAGGGTCATGGTGCCGTAGAACACATGCAGCGGGTTGCCGTTGAGGTTGAAGAAAAATACGTAGCCCAGGCCCAGGACCAGCCCCGGCACCGCCATCGGCACGAAGCTGAGCATGCGCAGCGCCAGGTTCAGGCCACGCTGGCCACGGGTTTTTTCCATCAGGTAGGCGCCGGTGAAAATCAGCCCGCTGCCGATCAACGCCGTGCACAGGGCCATCTTCACGCTATTGCCGTAGGCCAGCCAGCCACCACCGGCGGTGTCGCCAAACTGATAGTGCTTGAGCGACAACGACAGGTTGTACGGCCAGAATTTCACCAGCGAGGAGTACACCGCCATGCCGAACACCAGCAACAGCACAGCGCAGATCACCAGCACGATGCCCAGGTAACAGCCATCACGCAGCCGCGAAGGCGCCGGTTGGAAGACTTGCGCCCGGCCGCTCATGGAGTCGCCATGGCGGCGACGCAACCAGGCATCGACCGCAAAGCTGAGCAGTGCCGGCACCAACAGGACCATACCGATCAGCGCACCGCGACCGAATTGCTGCTGACCGACCACCGCCTTGTAGGCTTCCAGCGCCAACACCTGATAGTCGCCACCGACCACCACCGGTACGCCGAAGTCGGTGATGGTCAGGGTGAACACCAGGCAGAACGCGGCGAACACGGCCTGGCGGGTCGCCGGCCAGGTGATGCTGCGAAAGGCCCTGGACGGACTGGCGCCCATGCTCGAAGCAGCGTCGAACAGCCGCGCATCCGCCAGGGACAGCGCCGACAGCAAGATCATCAAGGCATGGGGAAAGGTGTAGATCACCTCGCCCAGCACGATGCCCCAAAAACCGTAGATATTGTCCGACAGCAGCCCCCGCAACAGGCCCTGGTTACCGAACAGGTAGACCAGCGCAATACCCGGCAGCATCGACGGCGCCATCAGCGGCAGCAGCGACAGGCCGCGCCAGACAGCCTTGCCGGGAATCAACGTGCGTTGCAGGGCGTAGGCAAACAGGTAGGCCAGCGGGACCACGATGGCCGCGACGCTGAGGGACACTTTCAAGCTGTTACCGAGCAACCAGTGAAAGTTGGCGCTGGTCAGCAGCTCGCGGGCGGCGACCAGGCCACCGCCCTGCCCGGCATCGTTGCTGAAGCCACGCCAGAAGATCGCCAGCAACGGCATCAACACCGCGACGCTGAGCAGGCACAGGAGCAGGACCTTGCCGCCGAGCACAAAAATCCGATCGCCGATCTGGGCTCGGGAAGTCTGCCGAACCTGCTTGTGCGGAATCGGCAGGGCCATCTGCGTGCTCATCAGGCAAACACCTGCAGGCTGCGCGGAGGCAAGGCGACCATGATGTCCTGGGCACCGAGGCGCGGCATGGCTTCGGGCGCCAGTTCGGCGAGCAACGCATGGCCCGGCAGGTGGTTGAGCTCAAAGCTCATGCGGCAG
>Ga0247812_10000945_pt1 | contig 16580 bp, 11 predicted proteins | sample UWRJL149409B1_FD_178011 | JGI IMG/M metagenome (GOLD analysis project Ga0247812, IMG submission 178011) | Plant litter microbial communities from Arlington Agricultural Research Station in Wisconsin, United States - UWRJ-L149-409B-1 | ecosystem: Environmental > Terrestrial > Plant litter >...
CGGTGGGCGAGCGGGCAGTTGCTGTCGCGAGCCGTGAGCGACCTCGGCCTCATTCGCCGCTGGCTCTCGTTCGGCATCGTGCTGCTCGTCGTCAACATCGTGACGATCCTGATCGGGTTCGTCTTCCTCGTGTCGATCTCGTGGGTGCTCGGCGTCATCTTCATGGTGTTGTCGATTCCGCTCTGGATCTACGGGTACCTCTTCGAGAAGAAGTACTCGACCGTGGCCAGGCGTAGCCAGGACCAGTCGGGCGACCTCGCGACGACCGTCGAGGAGTCGGTGCACGGCATCCGTGTTCTCAAGGCTTTCGGTCGCGGAAAGTACGCACTGAAGGGCTTCGCCTCACAAGCCGAAGACCTGCGCGGAACCGAGATCGAGAAGGCGCGCGCGATCGCCGGGATCTGGCTCTGGTTGCTGCTTGTGCCGGATGTCACCTTCGCCATCTGCCTGCTCGTCGGTGTCTGGCTCTCGGTGCAGGGCGAACTGTCGGTCGGCGACCTCGTCGCGTTCTTCGCGACCGCGACCGTACTGCGGTTCCCCGTCGAGTCGATCGGATTCCTGCTGTCGATGACGTTCGACGCGCGCACCGCCGCCGACCGCTTCTTCGAGGTCATCGACTCGGAGAACACCATCACCGACCCCGAGAACCCGAAGACCATCACCGAGCCGCACGGTCAACTCGTCTTCCACGACGTGCACTTCCGCTACCCGGATGCCCCTTCCGACGTTCCCGACCTCGTCAACGGTGTTGATCTGGCCCTCGAGCCGGGCGAAACGATGGCGCTCGTCGGAATCACCGGGTCGGGCAAGTCGACTCTCACGGCCCTCACGACGCGGTTGTACGACGTGACCGGTGGATCCATCACGATCGATGGCGTCGACATCCGCGACCTGCGTCGTTCGGAGTTGCGAACCCACCTCGCGATGGCGTTCGAAGACGCGACACTGTTCTCGGCATCCGTTCGCGACAACGTGCTGCTCGGTCGCCCCGAAGCGAGTGACGCCGACCTTGACGAGGCGCTCGACATCGCACAGGCGCGATTCGTCTACGACCTGCCGAACGGCCTCGATACGACGATCGGTGAAGAAGGACTCAGTCTCTCCGGTGGACAGCGACAGCGCCTCGCCCTCGCGCGGGCGATCGCGGCGCGGCCTTCCGTGCTGATTCTCGACGACCCGCTGTCGGCGCTCGACGTAAACACCGAGGCACTCGTCGAGGAGGCGCTTCGCCGGGTGCTGTCGTCGACCACCGCGCTCATCGTGGCGCACCGCCCGTCGACGGTCACGCTCGCCGACCGGGTCGCGCTGCTCGAACACGGACGGGTCACCGCGGTGGGAACCCACAGCGAGCTTCTGCGAACCAACGATCACTACCGCTTCGTCATCTCGAGCCTCGAAGACGAAGAGGCGCGCGAAGCGCACGAGCGTTCGCTCGATGAACCGGACGATCTACGAATACTGAGCGACGAGACGGAGGTGCAGTCATGAGCGTCACCGGAGTAGAGGGTGAAGAGCGCGACGACTTCACCAAGAGTGAGAGCAGGCAGATCCGCGGACGTTCGCTGACCCTGCTCGGGTCTCTCGTGCGCCCGCTGCGGCTCAAGCTCGTGCTGACGATGGTCGTCGTCGTCATCAGCACGGCCGCCCAGGTCGCCGGCCCCGCCCTCATCGCGTTCGGCATCGACCGTGGTCTCCCGGCCCTCGTGAACGAGGACTGGTTCCCGATCGGCCTGACCGTCGGTGCCTACCTGTTCACCGGCATCATCGGCGCCGGGCTCATCGCCTGGTACACGATCCTTACCGCGCAAATCAGCCAGGCGATCCTGTTCGACCTGCGCAAGCGCGTGTTCCTGCAGACGCAGAAGCTCTCACTCGAGTTCCACGAGAACTACACGTCGGGTCGCATCATCGCGCGCCAGACGAGCGACCTCGACTCGATTCGCGAGCTGCTCGACTCTGGCATCAATCAACTCGTGCAGGGTGCGCTCTACATGCTGTTTGTCGCCGGTGCGATGTTCCTCGTCGACTGGGTGAGCGGCGTCATACTGTTCGTCTCGCTCTTCCCTCTCGCGTTGCTCACGCGCTGGTTCCAGCAGCGGTCGCAGACGCTGTTCCGCCAGACCAGGGTCGCGTCAGCGCGCCTCATCGTGCAGTTCGTCGAGACCATGACGGGAATCCGCGCGGTCAAGGCGTTCCGCAAGGAGAAGCGCAATGAGAAGGAGTTCGGCGCGGTCGTTGAGAACTACCGCGACGTCAACGCGAAGGTCATCCAGCTCTTCGGCATCTTCGACCCCGGACTGATGTTCATCGGCAACGTGTCGCTCGCCATCGTGCTGCTCGTCGGTGGATTCCGGGTGGCGGATGGCACGCTCGCGATCGGTGCGCTGCTCGCGGCGCTGCTCTACTCGCGCCAGTTCTTTTCACCCGCGCAGGACATGGCGATGTTCTACAACTCGTACCAGTCGGCCGCGGCCGCCCTTGAGAAGATCTCCGGAGTGCTCGAAGAGACGCCGAGTGTTCTCGACCCGACAACGCCGATCGACCTGTGGAGCGCAAAGGGTGAGATGACGTTCGACTCGGTGTCGTTCGCCTACCGTCCCGACGCTGTTGTGCTGCCGAAGTTCGAGCTGTCGATCCCGGCCGGCCAGACGATCGCGCTCGTCGGTTCGACCGGTGCGGGCAAGACGACTCTCGCCAAGCTCATGTCGCGGTTCTACGACCCGACGGACGGACGGGTACTCCTCGATGGCGTCGACCTCCGGCGGTTGCATCCGAAAGACCTCCGACGCGCCATCGTGATGGTGACGCAGGAGGCCTACCTGTTCTCGGGAACCGTCGCCGACAACATCGCGCTCGGCAAGCCGGAAGCCGATCGTGAGGAGATCATTCGCGCGGCGAAAGCGGTCGGTGCGCACGAGTTCATCGAGTCGCTTCCGAAGGGGTACGACACCGACGTCAACAAGCGTGGCGGTCGCGTTTCGGCCGGCCAGCGCCAGTTGCTGTCGTTCGCGCGCGCGTTCCTCGCCGACCCGGTCGTGCTGATCCTCGACGAGGCGACGGCTTCTCTCGATATCCCGAGCGAGCGGCTGGTGCAGGAAGCGCTGCAGACGCTGCTCTCCGACCGCACGGCCGTCATCATCGCGCACCGTCTCTCGACGGTCGCGATCGCCGACCGGGTGCTCGTCATGGAACACGGGCGCATCGTTGAAGACGGAACACCGCGCGACCTCATCGGTGGCACCGGTCGCTTCGCCAAGCTGCACGCCGCCTGGCGCGACTCGCTCGTGTAGCGCGCAGAAAGGAAGGGGCGGTCAGTCGAGGGTGTCCGCGAGCCCGATGCTCCAGACTGCGACGCCACGCAGGTCGAACGACGCGGCGAGTTTCACGCGGGCGTCGACCGCGCGCGCATCCGACCACCACAGTCGCGTGCCGTTCTTCAGGGTCGCGTAGCGCTCCTGCTGGTTGCCGCTCCAGTGGACGACGGCCTTGTCCTTCGCCGCAAGAGCGCGCGCGGCGTGGGGCGAGTAGTGGCGACCCGCTCCAGTGCGCGGCCAGCTGTAGCCATAGCCGGCGATGCCGAGCTGCACTTCTGAGGCATCGACCGACTTCAGCAGCGTGCGGAGCGTTGCCCTTACCCAGGGAAGGCCACCGACCGGTCCGGCCGTTCGCTCCCACGGGCCGTGCTGGTCGTACGCCATGAGCACGATGCTCGTCGTGGACGCGGCGATCCCCGCGGGGTCATAGCCGAGGTCGCGGTAGTCGCCGGTGGTCGCCATGATCGCGACCGAGAGTGTCTTCTTCGTGCTGACGTCGTCGAGCTTCGCGCGCAGCAACGCCAGGTAGCTCGTCACCGCGTCGGTGTAGGACGGGTCGGCATCAACGATCGACTCGAGGCTTTCCAGATCGACCTGGATGCCATCCCACCCGTGCTCGGCGACCTCGGTTACGAGCGCGTTGGCCGTCGCCTCCATGTTCGTCGGAGACGAAAGCAGGGCGGCTGCAACCTGAGGCGAGAAATCGCCGAAATCGTTGTCGTAGTTGCCGACGAGCAACTCCGCGGTGTCGTTCTGGCGATGCGCCTGCGCGAGCAGCGCGTACGCCTCCCGCGTCACGTCGGTGATTCCCGAGCCGTCCGCGGTGAAGTTGATTCCATCGATGCCGACCGAGGTGAGCTTCGCCGAGCGTTTCTTCAGCGTCGCGACACTCGTGCCCTGCGCCTCGACGTACCCGGTGACGGAGAGATCCCGGTAGTTGACCGAGGTCGATCGAGCGGATGTCTCGTTGACGGAGTCCGCGACGGCGACGGCCGCGCTACCGGCGCCAATCAGTACGGCTGCGGCGGTGACGACGGCAATGACTTTTCGAACGGGCATCCGTTCACCGTACCCGCCGCGTCCGATAAACGGTTAGGAGGCCGGTCGGGCGCGGACGAGGTCGACGCGGAAGGTTCCGGCGGCCGACCACTTGAGCGGGGTGCCCTCCGAGCGGTAGTACTCGAGGGCACGGGACTCGTGGCCGATGGCCGGGTGACCGCTCGCACGGACAACGCGCCACCACGGTGCATCCGACCCGTAGTAGGCCATCACCTGGCCGACTCCGCGAGCCGACCGCGAACCGATCGCGGCGGCAACGTCGCCGTACGACATGGCCGAACCCTCGGGAATCTGGTCGACGACCTCGAGCACGCGCGACACGAAGTCCTCGCCCGGACCGGTCATCGAATCTCGAGCGCCCCGATGTTCTCGCCGTACTGGGTCTGGCCGATGATGACGAAGCCGATGCGAAGGAAGAAGTCTTCCGGACCTTCTTCTCCGGGTTCCCAAATGACGGTGAGTTGCGAGAAACCGCGCTTCTTCGCTTCTTCGGCGAGCGCGTGGACGGCGAACTTTCCGACACCGGCACCCTGGGCGTCCGCGGCGACGTTGATGCGCCAGAGGCAGCTACGGAATTCTTCCTGGGTTGCTTCCTCGTCGAAGTTGCCGCGAACGAAGCCGACGACCTGGTCTCCGTCGAGCACCACGCGGGGCCACGACGTGAGCGGGTTGATGTAGGCGTCGGCGATCGCGTAGGAGGTTGGGGTGACGAACTGCTCCTGCCCCGGACGCAGCGTCAGGCTGTTCGCCGCCACGATGTTGGAGGCCGACAGTTCTTCCAGTCTCAGGTCACCCATGCTCATAGGCTAACCCGCGCGCAGGTCGCGCGCAGCAGTATGTTCGTGTTCCTGTATCCGTCGGCATTCACAGGTATCTCGACGTCAAGATACTTGACCGGTACTTGTAAGATTGGTGCGGCTCTAAGAGAGGAAGCACCCCGTGGCAAAGATCAAGGTAGAAGGCACGGTCGTCGAGCTCGATGGCGACGAGATGACCCGCATCATTTGGCAGAAGATCAAGGACACCCTGATCCACCCCTATCTCGACGTCAACCTCGAGTACTACGACCTCGGAATCGAACACCGCGACGCGACCGACGACCAGGTCACGATCGACGCGGCGCACGCGATCCAGAAGCACGGCGTCGGCGTCAAGTGCGCGACGATCACCCCGGACGAAGACCGCGTTGTCGAGTTCGGCCTCAAGAAGATGTGGAAGAGCCCGAACGGCACCATCCGCAACATCCTCGGCGGCGTGATCTTCCGCGAGCCGATCATCATCTCGAACATCCCGCGCCTTGTCCCGGGCTGGAACAAGCCGATCATCATCGGTCGTCACGCGTTCGGTGACCAGTACCGCGCCACCGACTTTGTGTTCAAGGGCAAGGGAAAGCTCACGGTTGAGTTCACCCCCGAAGATGGATCGGAGCCGATGAAGTTCGAGGTCTACGACGCTCCGGATGACGGAATCGCCCAGGTGCAGTACAACCAGGATGCATCGATCCGCGACTTCGCGCGCAGCTCGCTCAACTACGGCCTCAGCCGCAACTACCCGGTGTACCTCTCCACGAAGAACACCATCCTCAAGGCTTACGACGGCCGGTTCAAGGACATCTTCGAGGAGATCTTCCAGGCCGAGTTCAAGGACAAGTTCGACGCTGCCGGACTCACCTACGAGCACCGCCTCATCGACGACATGGTCGCTTCGGCCATGAAGTGGGAGGGCGGCTACGTCTGGGCCTGCAAGAACTACGACGGTGACGTGCAGTCCGACACCGTCGCCCAGGGCTTCGGCTCGCTCGGGCTCATGACCTCTGTACTGTCGGTTCCGGATGGATCGGTCGTCGAGGCCGAGGCCGCCCACGGAACGGTCACGCGTCACTACCGCATGCACCAGCAGGGCAAGCCGACGTCGACCAACCCGATTGCGTCGATCTACGCGTGGACGCGTGGACTCGCGCACCGCGCGAAGCTCGACGGCAACCCGGCTCTCACCGAGTTCGCCGAGACGCTGGAAGACGTTGTCATCAAGAGCGTTGAGGCCGGTCACATGACCAAGGACCTCGCGCTGCTCGTCGGCCCGGACCAGAAGTGGGAAACCACGGAAGAGTTCCTCGACACCCTCGACAAGAACCTGGCGGCCCGCCTGGCCTAGCCACCCGCGCAGTCACCGACTTGCCCACTTCCGCCCGTTTTCGAGAGAAAAGCCGGCCGGAAGTGGGCAAGTTGCGTTAACGGGGACGCTGCACGGCAGACAAACACTGACACGATCCGCGCTGTCGAGTCCCGCACCTGAGTTAATTGCAGGAATACGGCGTATGAACGCACGTCCGCGTCGAAATCATCGAAAACCGCGCAAATATGCTGCGTTGTGCTCGTGCCCTCTTTGGGGGCATACAGGCAGGTCTATAGCCTGAGCAGATTCGCGGAATGACCGCGAGGCCCATGACGTACTGACCTGTTGGAGTTTCATTGCGTTCTTTCTCTCGTCCCACTGGATTGAACCGACGAGAGGAGGGGAGGCCAATCGCGGTCGCCGCTCTCGTCGGTGTATCCGCGCTCGTCGCAGCGCTGTTTACCGCACCGATGGCGGCCTCGGCTGCCCCGTCGGAGCCCTATGAGATCGCCGTTCCGAGCAAAAGCTCGGTAGCGAAGGATCTGAAGAAATTCGACAGCGGCACGTACATCGTGCGTCTGAAGGATTCCCCGGCATCCACCTACGCGGGTGGAATCAGCGGCTACAGCGCGACGAAACCGAGCACGGGCAAGCAACTCAACTCGTCCAGTTCGACGGTGAAGAAGTACACGACGCTGCTCGAAGACAAGCAGGATTCCCTCGCGAGCAAGGTTGGCGTCACGCCGCTCTACAACTACACGCTCGCGTACAACGGATTTGCGGCGGAGCTCACCTCGGAAGAAGCGGCACGTCTCGCCAAGAGCAGCGCGGTAGCCGCACTCATCCCGAAGGACTTGCTGAAGATCCAGGCGGCCGGCGATGCCGAACCGCAGACCTCGGGTGAGTACCTCAAGATCTCCACCCCTGGCGGCGTATGGGACAAGGTGGGCGGAGTCGACAAGGCCGGAAAGGGCGTGGTCGTCGGAATTCTCGACACCGGTATCGCCCCGGAAAACCCGTCGTTCACCGGTGACCCGCTCGGAACAACGGCGTCGACCAACAAGCCGTGGCTCGCGGGCAACACCGTCAAGTTCATCAAGGGTGACGGAAACACCTTCTCGAGCACGCGCGTCGAGGGCGAACAGTTCTCGTACGACGACTACAGCACCAAGATCGTCGGTGCGAAGTACTTCGTCGAGGGATTCGGTGAAGACAACATCGGCAACGCCGAGGTGAACGGCGAATACCTGTCGCCTCGCGACGGTGACTCGCACGGTTCGCACACCGGAAGCACCGCGGTCGGAAACGCCGGCGTCGAGGCTTCGGTGAGCGGAAACGAGTTCGGCGAAATCGCCGGCGTTGCTCCGGCCGCCAAGATCGCCGCCTACAAGGTGTGCTGGTCCGGGCCGGTTCCCGACCCCGATTTCCAGGATGACGATGGCTGCACCAACATCGACATCGTTGCGGCAATCGACCAGGCCGTCGCGGATGGCGTAGACGTCATCAACTTCTCCATCGGAGGAGGCGCGGCACAGACCGTGTACTCAGCATCTGACGAGGCATTCCTCAACGCCGCAGCCGCCGGCATCTTCGTGTCGGCATCCGCCGGAAACTCCGGACCGGGCGCCTCCACCCTCGACAACGCTGCCCCGTGGGAGACCACGGTCGCGGCATCGACCATCCCGAGCTACGAGGCGACCCTCGAACTCGGAAACGGCGATGAGTACGTCGGCGCATCGATCTCGGTCAACCAGGACGCAACCGCGCCGCTTTTGACCGGCGACCTTGTGCTCGCCGAGGACCACCCCGCGAGCGGAGTGGATGCGGCGGATGCCAATCTCTGCCTCGCAAATTCGCTCAACGCGGATGTCGCCGGCAAGATCGTGGTGTGTGACCGTGGAAACAATGGCCGCGTCGCCAAGGCTGTCGAAGCCGAGCGTGCCGGTGCAATCGGAATGGTCCTGCTGAACGTCGCCGCCGGTGACACCGCAACCGACGACCACCCACTGCCCGTCATCCACGTCGACGCGCCGTACCGTTCGGCGGTCCGCGCCTACGCGGAAACCGCGGGAGCAACGGCAACGTTCCACCCGACAAACATCACCGGTGACATCACGCCCGTTCCCCAGCTCGCAGGATTCTCGAGCCGTGGCCCGGTCGAGGCTGCCGGAAGCGACGTGCTGAAGCCGGACATCACCGGTCCCGGTGTGTCGATTCTCGCCGCCGGAGCAAACGCCGAGGGTGAAGAGCCGACCTACGAGTTCCTCTCCGGAACGTCGATGTCGGCACCGCACATCGCCGGTCTCGGTGCGCTGTACCTCGGGGTGAAGCCTCTGGCGACTCCCTCCGAGGTCAAGTCCGCACTGTCGACGACGGCCACCGACACGGTGGACATCACCGGCAAGAAGACGACCGACCCGTTCGGCCAGGGTGCTGGGCACGTCAACCCGTCGCGGTTCCTCAACCCTGGAATGCTCTACCTCAGCGGTCTCAACGACTGGAAGCGCTACCTCGTCGGAGCCGGCGAAGCGGAATTCTCCGGTGTGACCGCAATCGATCCGAGCAACCTCAACCTGCCGTCGATCGCCATCGGTGACCTCAGCAAGCTGCAGACCGTCACCCGCACGGTGACGTCGACGGGTGCCGGAACGTGGAACGCCAAGGTGTCGACGCTGTCGGGCATCCAGACGAAGGTCTCGCCTGCCCAGCTCGTCTTCACCGCCGCAGGCCAGACGAAGAGCTACACGGTCGCCTTCAAGCGCACCACCGCAGAGCTCGACGCCTGGAAGACCGGTTTCGTGACGTGGACCAAGACGGGAGCGTCAGCGGCCACCGCGCGCATCCCCGTCGCAATTCACCCCACGAGCGTCAAGGCTCCGCAAACGGCGTCGGGCGAGGGCACAAGCGGAAGCACGACCGTCTCGGTCACGCCAGGGTTCACCGGATCGTTCGACGTCGACGCGCAGGGGCTTGCCCAGGGCGTTGTCACTCCGAACGAGGCCGACCCGACGCTCCCGTACACCGACATCGCTGATTCCGATGCCGACCCGGCTGCCAGTGCGTACCTGCACGAGGTTCCGGAGGGAACGTCGTTCGTACGATTCGACACCGTTCCACTTCCGGAGTCGATTGAGACGGACCTCGACCTGTACGTGCTGTACTCGCCGGTGGAGAGCTCGGATCTGAATGACTACGACCTCGTCGCGCAGTCTGCGACGGCAAGCGGTCGCGAGTCGGTCGAGATCGCCGATCCCGAACCCGGTTTCTACGTAACCCAGGTCGACTACTTCTCGACACCGGATGGCGGAGTTCCGTTCCAGGACATCGCTTACATTCTCAGCCCCACTACGAATGTCGGAAACCTGACGGCCACCCCGTCGACGGTGAAGGCAACCGAGGGCAAGGAAACGCAGGTAACGCTGAGCTGGGGCGGTCTCGACCCCAACAGCTTCTTCCTCGGTTTCGTGTACTACGGAGATTCTGAGGATGTCACGGCCCTCTCGGTCGAGACCGGCGAGGTTCTCGCTCCGGTGTCACTGAAGAAGCCGTCCATTACGGGTGACGTGAAGCCCGGCGAGACGGTGTCGGTGGATGTCGGCGAATGGGATTCGGACACCGAGCTGCTGACCTTCGGTTACCAGTGGCTCTCTGATGGCGATGCCATCGAGGGAGCGACGGGTGCGGAGTACGAGATTCCGGAATCGCTGCTCGGAACCGAGCTCGGCGTGATCGTCACGGCAAGCCTCGGTGAAGATACGCCGGAGACGGTTGTCGCGGCGCCCGCCATCCCGGTGCAGGCGACGAGCACGACGACCTTCACGATCGTCAAGAACCCGATCAAGGCCACCGAACGCGGTGTCGTCAACATCACGGTCGCGACTGACCCTGAACTCGTTCCCGACGGAAAGGTGACGGTGGTCTTCGGCAAGCTGACCAAGACCATCACCCTCACGCCGGAAGACGAAGGACAGATCAGCCTCACCCTCGGCAAGGCGAAGGCCGGCACGTACTCGGTGTCTGTGTCGTACGCCGGATCTGACTCGGTGAAGGGCTCGAAGGCCGCATCGAAGAAGCTCGTGGTGAAGTAACCGCTCAGGAGAAACAAGAACGCCCCTCCGCTTCGGCGGAGGGGCGTTCTTCGTGCCGTCCCGCCGGTTGAGCTTGTCGAAACCTGGTGTGCGGCGGTTGCAAACGAGAGCGTTGGTGGCAGTCTCTGCCCTTCGACAGGCTCAGGGAACGGGGAAAGCAGGCTCAGGGAACGGGAAAGCAGGATCAGGGAACGGGGAAACAGGCTCAGGGAACGGGCGGGCTAGTAGCCGCTGAAGTAGTCGGCCGTCACGCGCTTCGTTCCCGCTGAGCGGAGGATGCCGCGTACTGAGTTGACGAGTGCGGGTGATCCGGAGACGAACGCTCGACGCGAGGCGGCATCCGGAATCTCGGTCGCGATCAGGTCACGCGTGACCCGTCCGTTGCCGGCCCAGGTCCAGCCACTCGGAAGGCGCTCCGGCCGGTTCGGTGACAGCAGCACGACGCGCACGCCGCTCGATTCAAGAACGTCGGCGTAGGCGAGTTCTGCCGCGTCACTCACCGAGTACACGACGACGACGTCACGAGCGTGGCCGTTGAGACGGGCGTTCTCGAGCTGGCTCGTGAACGGCGTGATGCCGATGCCGCCCGCGACGAGCAGAACGGGCGTCGTCGGGTCGGACGGCAGGGCGAAGTCGCCACCGACCGACGTGCCCCGGATGACGGAGCCCTCGTCGAGCGCGAGCAGCGCCTTCTTGAACGAGCTCGGCCCGACCTTGATCGCAAAGGTGATCGGGGCATCCCGACCCGGTGCAGACGAGATGCTGAAGACCCGGCGGCTTCCGCGAGCGTCGGTGCGCCCGTGCGGAAGCGTGAGTTCCATGTACTGCCCCGGACGGAACGCGACCGGGTGCGCCGGCTGGAACGAGAACTCGTACGTGCTCGGCGTCAGCTGCCGCTTGCTCAGCAGGGTGAGCTTGAGGGCACGGCGCTGGCCGAAGAAGAACGCGACGAGGTTTCCGAGAACGAGCGCGAGCTGCGGGCTCGAGTAGAGCAGCGTCCCGACGTTGAACGGCACGGCCACGAGCACGGCGACGAGTGCTGCGAGCCCGAGCTGCTGCCAGCGGCGCGGCGGTAGCGTGAGCGGCTCACTGAGCATGAAGCCAGCGAGGAATACGATCGGATACGACGTGAACGCGATGACGATCGCCGGCCAGATTTCCGAACCGGTGCTCACCATGCGCACGACGATGATCGCGGCGGCGAGCACGATGAAGACGATTCCCATGGTCAGGCGGCGCGTGCGATACAGCACGAGGAACGCTCCGACGGCAACAAACGGCAGCATGATCGCGGTCGAAGTCCACCAGCCGCTGAACGTCAGCCCGGTTGCGGTGACGACGAGCGCGCCGAGCGCCGCAGGGTTGAAGATGTGGCGACCGCGAACGGCGAGCACGAACTTCGACAGGCTCGCAATGACCGCAGCGAGCGCGAGGATGCCGAGGGTGGCCGGTTCACGAGTCGGCGGCAGCACGAAGAACAGCAACAGGCCCGTGATCGCGGCCGACTCGAGGTGCGGTTTGGCGCGGAACGCGAGGGCGACGAGAACACTCGACGCACCGGTCGCGACGACCGTGACGACGAGACTCAGCGCGAGGTCCGGCAGGGAGTACGAGAGCTGGCCGAGCCCGGCGAGCACGAGGCTGACCGCGGCAATGGCGGCGAGGATCACGAGAACCAGGCGGTACATCGTCACCCGTCCGGTGGCCTGGTCGAGCCAATTGGTGAGGCGCGTTGGTGTCATAAGAACAAATCCCCTTTGAGATCGGGCGAGTACTCGACGTGCCCGGTCGACATCATGCGAACGTAGCTGAATGGTCCGAGGGCGCTGAGCCGCTCGGGTGTGGCGAAGAAGAGCGCCGTCGCGAGACCATCGGCGAGCAGCGCGGTCGGCGCGATCGCCCAGGTCGCGATCACCGATCGCGTCGGGAGACCGGTGAGGGCGTCGATCACGTGGTGGAGTCCGTCGCCCCAGACCCGCCGGTTGGACGCCGACGCGCATAGCGCCCGGTTGCTGATCTCGGTGACGCCGATGACGCGGGTGGGGTCGAGCGGGTGTTCGAGCCCGACGCGAAGAGTGCCGTCGCCCGAGTGCAGCAGGTCGCCGCTCGCGTCGACGACCCGGTTCCGGATGCCTTGGCCGGCAAGCACCTCGCTGACGATGTCGACGAGGTAACCTTTGCCGGCCGCACCGACGTCGATCGTCACCGGGCGAATCGTGTCGAGCGCGTGGCCGTCCCAGGCGAAACTGTCGTTCCACGCGGGGACCGGCTGGGCTGCGGATTGCTGGCGAAGACTGTAGGCGCGGTCGTAGCCGAGAGTTTCGAGCGCGCGACCGACGAGTGGGCTGACCGCGCCGTCTGTCGCGTCGTACAACGAGCGATACAGATCGAACAGGGGTGCGGCATCCGCCGGGAATTCGTGCCGGCCTGGCTCGCGGGCGATCCGGCTCACGAGCGAGTCGTCTCGAAAGCGCGAGTAGACGCGATCGAATTCGTTGATGCGGGCGTGCAGGCTCGCCTCGATCGCAGGAGCGATCGGTTCGTCCGTGTCGATCTGCCACCGGGTGCCGATGGCGTCGAACTCGAGACGCGATGCCCGCGCGGTGCTCATGAGCGCAGGTAACCGCGCTTAGGCGGTTGCCTCTTCCTTGATCTGCTCGACGGCGTCATTGAACCCGCCGCTCGTGAGGGAAGAGCCGGCGACCTTGTCAACGGAGATGTCGTCGATGCTCACGCCGACAACTTCCGCGGCGATGCCCTCAGCGAACTGGCCCTGGTAGCGCTGCGAGTCAGGGCTTTCGCCGTTTCCGGTGACGGTAACGGCGGTGATGACGTTGTCGGCGAGGGTGATCTCGACATCGATCGACTCGGTGCCGTTGGGGGACTGGTATTCGGCCGAGGCGTCGTAGGTGCCGTCGGTGTAGCTGCCAGAGGTCGTTGATCCGGAATCGGATTCGGTAGAGGTGTCGGTTCCGGTGGCAGAGTCGGCCGCGGTGGCGCACCCGGCAACCGTTCCGAGGAGGGCAAAGGCGGCGAGGGCTGCGGCGGCGTTCTTGGCGGTGCGCGTAGTCATGGGATCTGCTTCCTTCGAGGCGATGGGCGGCTCCGTGAGGGGATCCGCCAATTAGTTGTAAAGACAAGCATGTCGCACGGGAGGCAGATTTCCTTGGTGCCGGCTGTGAGAAGACCGTGAGAGCGGGCGCGGATTAAGAGCATGTTTCGCGTGTAACAGATTTGTAAACAGTCCTAACGAATATTGCGTGAATATTAGTTCGTAAGGTTTACTAACAAACACAAAACAACGGAAGTGCAACGAAGCCCTCCGCACGGCAATCGGCAACGACGGTCGTGGGGGCTCCACCAGCGAAGTTCTCACCGGGTAAGACTGCTGTCGACTCGGTTCACTAACGAGAGTGAAGGAACCATGAAAAAGTCAGTGCGGATCACCGCAACGGTCGCCTCGGCCGCGATCGCTTCCATGATGTTGGCCTCTTGCGGGTTCAGCAACCAGCCCACCGCGGACGGCGACGGCACATCGCTCGACCTCCTCGTCCCCTCCTACTCGGACGGCACACAGGCGCTCTGGGAAGACGTCATCGACGGCTTCGAAGACGATAACCCCGGCATCACCGTCAACCTCGAGGTGCAGTCCTGGGACAACCTCAACGACGTCGTGACCACGAAGGTCCAGGGTGGGCAGGCCCCTGACATCATGAACGGCGGTCCCTTCGCCGGGTTCGCCGCGGATGACCTGCTCTACCCGGCAGAGGACGTCACCTCGCCAGAGACCCTCGCCGACTTCCAGCCGACCTTCGCCGATAACGCCTCGGTCGAGGGCGTGCAGTATGGCCTTCCGCTCATCGCCTCGGCCCGCACCCTGTTCGTGAACAACGACCTGCTCGAGCAGGCCGGGGTCAGCACGCCGCCCACCACGTGGGACGAACTGCTCGATGCCGCCACCAAAGTCTCGGCTCTCGGCGACGGCGTGTACGGGTACGGGCTCCCGCTCGGCTCGGAAGAAGCTCAGGCCGAGAGTGCGATCTGGTTCTACGGCGGTGGTGGCGGATTCGGAGACGAGTCGGCGATCACGATCGACACCCCGGAAAACCTCGCGGCCGCGGAGTTCATCCAGAAAATGGTCGACGAGGGCGCAACGCAGCCCGACGCCGGCGCGACCGACCGTACCCCGCTCATCGACGTCTTCGTGCAGGGCAAGATCGGCATGATCGAGGGTCTTCCGCCGACCGTCGGCCAGATCGACGACGGCAACCCCGAACTGGACTACTCGCTTGTACCGATCCCCACGAAGGACGGCAGCCCGTTCACGCTCGGTGTGGCCGACCACCTGATGGCCTTCCAGAACGACGGCGACAAGCAGGAGGCCATCACCGCATTCTTCGACTACTTCTACTCGAGCGACGTCTACGTCAACTGGGTCACGACGGAGGGCTTCCTTCCCACGACCGTCACGGGTGGCGAAGCTCTCGCCGACGACGAGGTTCTCGCACCGTTCCTCGACGCGCTGCCGAACGCGGCGTTCTACCCGAGCACCAACCCGCAGTGGTCGGCAACGGATGCGGCGTTCAAGAGCCTCGTCGGGCAACTCGCGCAGGGTAAGGACCCCGCAGAGGTGCTCGCCGAAATCCAGGCGAAGTCCGAAGAGGGCTGAATCCCGTGAGCGACGTAATCCAGGGCACGCCGGCCGGCACGGAGGCGGGAACCCCTCGCCGCCGTGCGGCCGCCGGCACCCGGGCGGGCGATCTCTTCGCCGCGCTGCCCTGGATTGCGCCCGCTCTCGTCCTGATCTTCGGGGTGGTGCTCTTTCCCGCGATCGTGATGTTCTACAACTCGACGCGCGACATCAGCCAGTCGGGGATCGATCGCGGTCCGGCCGGGTTCGACAATTACCAGACCCTGCTCGACTTCGAGCCGATCTGGGGAGTGCTCGCGCGCACCATCATCTGGGTGGTCGCGGTCGTCGCCATCACGGTCGTGCTCTCGCTCGCCCTCGCCCAGCTGCTCAACACCGCGTTCCCCGGCCGCCAGCTCGTGCGCCTCGCGGTCATCATCCCCTGGGCGGCGAGCGTCGTGATGACCACCCTCGTCGTCTACTACGGTCTCGACCCGTTCTACGGGATCATCAACCAGGCGCTCGTCGATCTCGGCATCATCGACACCCCGTACGGCTGGACCAAGAACGCGGTCTCGGCGTTCAGTTGGTCGATCGGTATCGCCGTGTTCGTCTCGCTGCCGTTCACGACCTACACGATCCTCGCCGGTCTGCAGTCGGTGTCTGCCGACGTGCTCGAGGCCGCCCGGATGGACGGAACCGGCCCCGTGCGCACCTACTTCCACATCGTGCTTCCGCAACTGCGGAGCGCGCTCGCTGTGGCGATCCTCATCAACATCATTAACGTGTTCAACTCGCTGCCGATCCTCAAGGTGATGACCGGCTCGATCCCCGGCTACGACGCCGACACCGTGATGACGCTCATCTTCAAGTACATCCAGACCGACCACCGCATTGACGTCGCAAGCGCCCTCAGCGTCGTGAGCTTCGCCATCGTTCTCGTCATCGTCGCGATCTATGTTCGCGTCGTCAAGCCGATGCGGGAGGTGTGAGATGACCACCGCATCCGTCACGCGTAAGCGCCGCTACACGACCGACCAGGTCGGGGCCGGCACGGTCGCCCTCCGCATGATCGCCGGCTTGGTCGTGCTGCTGATCTTCGTGGCGCCGTACCTCATCATGTTCTTCAGCTCGCTCAAGTCGAAGCGCGAAATCCTGCAGGTTCCGCCGACCTTCCTTCCGCAGGAATGGCACCCGGAGAACTACCTCACGATGTGGTCGACGCCCGAGACGCCCCTCGTGCAGAACCTCATCTCGACGATCATCATCGCGGTATTCGCGACGCTGCTCGTGCTCGGCGTCGCCCTTCCCGCGGCGTACTACACGGCCCGTTTCCGGTTTCCCGGCCGGGCGATCTTCCTCTTCCTCGTGATC
>Ga0247812_10000948_pt1 | contig 16578 bp, 11 predicted proteins | sample UWRJL149409B1_FD_178011 | JGI IMG/M metagenome (GOLD analysis project Ga0247812, IMG submission 178011) | Plant litter microbial communities from Arlington Agricultural Research Station in Wisconsin, United States - UWRJ-L149-409B-1 | ecosystem: Environmental > Terrestrial > Plant litter >...
GGGTCGGAAGCCGTCAAAGGCCCGGGGCCGGAAAGCGGACTAATCTTCGATCACCACCAACGATGTTGAGGCGTATCGGAGGACATACGGTTTGACCGACGGTTTGCCTTCGGGGATCGCGTCCCCAAAAAATGCGACGTAGCAGTCGTGGGCATGGATTTCGTCATTGAACCAGCAATGCACCACCACCCCGTCTTCCCCAATCCCATCGGTGATGTTGGTGCGGCGGACGGGGGTGCCGGGTTCGAGAAAGCGATCCATGCGCCATCGTCCCCCAGTGATCCAAGGTCTGCAATGGGTCGAATTGCGATGTGGGCTTCCTGACCCTGATCGGACCTTCAGCGACTGACTGTCAGTCTGAGCGCATCCGAATTTTGATCAGAAATTTTTCGCCCGACCACCGCCTCTCAGCAGAAAGCCCCGCTGCTTTTCTGTGAGATTTTGAGACGAGCATACACCTTCACCTCAGAAGGGGCCGGCCATCAAGATTGCTGGACTTCGATGTTCCTCCGCCCTGTTCACCAAGGCCGTTGAGCCTCTGCTAATCCAGCGTGGGCATTCATGAGCGCATGACCGTGGTTCGCCTCCACACTCAACGCCCAAAGGTACGGCAGAGCCGGTATCGGTACGTTGCTGGCTGAAGTGGAGCGCATCGCTCCCGGTGCAATCCTTCAAAGAGCAGCAGGCATTCAGCTTGACCGGCTGGGTCCACGCATCGCGTAATCAATGGGACGCAGGAACCCTTCACAGGGTGCGACCTATGCGAACTGCGGATCAGGGCAGACCTTAAGAGGATCGCGAGGGAGCGTGGCAACCACTTCGTTCTGTGGGGACGATCAACGACCTGTCGCCGCATGGGCTGTCCCGGTCGCGTCACGTTCTGGGCTAGGCCGCATGGAGCCATTGCAGACGTTGCAATGACGTCGCCCTGTATGTCCGCTTTCTGCCTCTGAGGGGAAGGGTGAGTTCGACCCGTTGCAGACGTTGGCCGAATAACTGATCCTGCGCTCATGAAGCGAAGCTGTTGGGCCCTAGGCTTGTTCGTTCTTATCGCGGGTTGCGCGACATCTGATCGCCTTTCGTCGGCCAGCGAAGCGTATTGGGACCTCCCGAAAACAGGATCATACTGGGTGCCCGTTGGCGTTGATGCGCATGCAATCGTCGAAGCTGCGAGGATATGTGGGGCGCAAGTCGATGGGGGCATTGACCATCATGTCCCGGTGCCTCCCGGCTACGCCCTTCAAGTTTTTCACTTTGTCGGTGAGAACTCGCCTGCCGTGCAGGCATGCACAGTCGATCACCTCGGTGCGGTTCCCCGGCTCACCGCACGCTTGAAAAGAACGTTATAACTGTCCGAGCCCGGGTTCATCAGCGTCTGCTCTCTACCCCTAGCCGATGTCTGGAACGTCAGCCCATGGCGAGGTCCTCTTTCGGGCAGAGTGCTAACTTCGCGGACCGACCCTTAGCCGACTTTCCCGGGGTCGATTGTCGGGCTGGCATAGCCGGGCCAGACCTTCACGGAACCCACAAATAGGAAGAATGCTGGCAAGGCGACCAGTCCGGCGAAGGCGAGACCGGCGACTTCTGCGACAGCGAAGCCTGCCGCCGTAGAAAGCAACACTGCGCCGCTGCCCCAGAGCATTGGTCTTGCGCGGATGGCTCGGGGAAAAACGAGGGTGACGCCTAACCCGAGGGTGATCAGTGGAAGCGAGGCCAGACTTAGAAGCCTGACGGCCCATAAGCCCTCCCCAGTCTCGCCGATGCTAATGGCGAACAGGCTTAGGGCGAGCAGCGAGATGACCCAGCTTGCAAGCAATCGAAGAGCCAATGTCCATCTCAGACCCATGCTTGACCATACCGCAGCCAATGTCCGCTTCCCACCCGTTCGAGCCTTCAAGAACGTCTGCTCTATGGCGCAATGCCTTTGACGCAAACCGACCCGTAGGAGACATTGACGGAAGCGAGTGAACCGCGTTGGCTGGTCTGATGACCGCGACGTTCCTCAGCCTAATCGAGGCCGTCCAGACAGGCTTAATCACGGTCGGCGAGTTTTCGTCGTCGATCGAACGGGAGTGGAACTTTGGAAACGAACGAGCGACGCTCTCTGAGGCCCAAAAGGCTGCCATTCAACAGATGTTCGATGTGGTGGTCTATTACTCACCCTACCCGAACGAACGCGCCCGCATTCCCATATACCGCGATGAGAAGGATGTGTTGCACGCGGCTCAGGCCTGTCGTGCATTGATTGAAGCAGGTGCGAGTTCTCCGCCCTGTTGATTTCTCGAAGTCGGCCTGGCCGGTAAAGATGGTCGAGCTTGAGCTCGCGCAACGCGGATCGGTACGACGTCAGGCCGTCGGTGACGATCGCCTGAGGCTCCACCGGCTGGTTGCGCAAGAGGCGCTTCAGAAGCGTCAAAGCTGCGTCGTGATCCCGCCGCTTCTGCACCACGACGTCCAACACCTCGCCCTCGTCGTCGACCGCGCGCCAGAGGTACATCCTCTTGCCGCCGATGCTGCAGACCACTTCGTCCAAGTGCCAACGGGGCGACGGCGCCGGGCGTTTGCGTTTCAGGTTACGGGCGATCTGAGGGCCGAACTTGATCGTCCAGCAGCGGATGGTCTCGTAGCTGACATCGACGCCGCGCGCCGCCAGCATCTCCTCAACGTCCCGAAAGCTGAGGGTGAAGCGGAAGTAAAGCCACACCGCGTGCCTGATCACGTCCGGGGGAAAGCGATGACGCTTGAACGAGAGCGGCTACATCGAAAATCGTCCCCAATCAGCCGCTTGCTGCGGTCTTCAGTGGAGACAAGTTAGCGTTAGACTGACAGCACCAAGCTCGTAGGTCGAGGTTCGATCCGGCTCAGGGCGCCGGACGAAAATCGAGGCGCCATGACAACGCAACCGGACCCGCCGGGGGCGTGGTCGCACAGACCACGACGGAGGTCAGGGCGCCCACCGGCGTGCGATCGGATACGGGATCAACGCTCCCCGGTTGGCACTCAAGGCCGGTGACGCGGATGCCCGCGACCTCGCCCTCGGCGAAGGTTGTCTTCTCGCCGTTCGTTTGGGCCCCGCGCGAGAAACTGGCGAATACCATGTCGGCGTGCGCGATCTGCACCCCCGGGCCCGGCTGGATCCGGTCGCTGCGGGTGATATGGCCGGGCTCAAGCACATAAAGGGTCGTGACGCTGACCCGGGCATCCGGAACCGGCGCCGCCTGCCCCATCCGATCCATGGCCTGCTGACGATAGGTGACCACCGTACGAGCGCCCTCGACCGAAACCTCCGCGTTCTCAAAAAAGGCCAAGGGCATCAGGACCGATCCGTCGTCGAGTGTCAGACGCGGAAGAAGCTGCGGGTAGGTTTCGTCCGCAGCCCCGGCTAGAACGCCCGGCGAGAAGGGGATCGGGAAATAGGGCGTGTTCATGTGCTGGCTCGGCCCGCCGTTGATCACCGGCAGGCCGATCACCCGGTCCCCGTCGCGATAGGTCACCAGCAGCCGGTCGTGCTCACCCCTGGCGAACCATGTCGTGGTCGAGCGCGGCAGGGTCCCCAGCCAGGCCTCGAACCCGGCGTCCGGTGCCGCGTCCTTCAGCCCCAGCCGGTTCCAGATCGCGTTGGTGTAGAGCAGTTGATGCCCCAGGCTCAGGTTCTCGCCCAGAATCCGATGCTTGCCGCGATATGCGTCCGTCTTGCGCCCCTCGTCCCACAGATTGACCGACCCGGTGTTCGCATCCAGCCAGAAGTCGGCGTAGCGGGCGGCGATGCGCGAGGAGAAGGCGTAGGACATCGCCTTCTCCTCGTCGGTGAGCACGTCCAGCGCCGCGGCGGCCGTCAGCACCTCCAGAAAGGCGGTCTCGCCATAGGTCCCGATGCTGCGGCCGTATTCGAAACCCTCGCCGCGCAGGTTGAACCGGGGCAGCAGCAGGTCGACCGAGGCCCGAAGCCAGGTCCTGACCTCGGGCGGCGGAGCCACGCCGGTCTCGATGAACCGCTGGGCGATCTCGCCGATCAACAGCACCGAATAGCGGTCGAACCGCCCTTCCCCATTGGTCTCGTCGGCGAAGCCGTATTCGCCCGAATACTCCCGGAAATGCTCCAGCGTCTTGGCCAGCAGGGCCTCGCTGGCCGAGGCGTCTTCCCAGCCCAACAGGAACCGCAGCCGCGCGATGCTGAAGGCCACGCCGTAGTAGTTGTTCGGCAGGTCGATCAGAGTCAGGTCCGACTCGCGCACGAAGGCCCGCCAATCCAGCCGCCGCCGCAGGACGGCCAGGGTCTCCGGACTGACCGCCTCATCCAGCAGGCCCGCCGCCTGAAGCTCGTGGAGGGCCGAGGCATAGTAGTAGATTCCCCAGCTGTCGTTGGTGTCCTGGATCGTCAGGTCGGCCAGTCGTCTGAAGCCGGTCAGATATTCGTCGAAACGCGGGTCGGCCGGGGGCGTCGCGCTGATCACATGGGCCATGGCGACCGCGATCTTGCCGGGCAGGAACTTGTCCGAGGCCTTGAACACCTCGACTCCGTCCAGCCGGTAGTTTCGCCCCTGCGCCAGCAGGTCTTCCAGCAGCGCTTCGACCTGCGGCGTGATCCGTGTCTCGACCGTGCGGTTCATCGCCGGAGCCTGATGATAGACGGGCCCGCGCGGGTCCGACGCGGCCGCCGGAGAGGCCGCGACGAAGGCCGCCACGGCGGCGGAAACCAGCAGACATCGGGACATCGGGGACCTCGTTACAAAAACGGGAGCGACCTGACGGCCGCCCCCGGAAGTCGATGCTCCTGGGAAGAGCAGACCTCAGGTCTATGGCGGCATGACCAAACCGTCAACTGGCCTTACCAATTCGTTCGGCCCGAGACCTCGGACGCCGCCATCAGATAGGCGCCGACGCCATAGAGTTGCGTGTCCTCGGCCGCCACCCGGTCGGGCGCAAAGCCGACCTGCTGCACCCAGCCCAATCGCCCGTCCGGCTGGATCGCCCGTTCCAGCGCCGCCCAGCCTCGCGCCACAGCGGGGCCATAGGTCGTCTTGTCCAGCACCCCCGCATTCACGCCCCAGGCCAGACCGTAGACGAAGAAGGCCGTGCCGCTGGTCTCGGGCGGGCTGACCGGGTCCAGCAGGGATACAGGCCAGTAGCCCTCCGCCCCCTGGGTCGCGATCAGGGCGTCCGACATCTGGCGGAACAGGGTCTCGTACGCCGCGCGTGAAGGATGATCGGCCGGCAGGGTCGCCAGCACCCGCGCCAGCCCGGCGTATGACCAGCCGTTGCCCCGACTCCAGAAGATCTTGCGGCCCTGATCGTCCAGCCGCCCGATGAAACGGCTGTCGCGATAGAACAGATGGGCGTTGGCGTCATACAGGGTCGCGATCGTCGCCTTCAGCTCCCGGTCCGCATGGGCCGTGTAGCGCGGATCGCCGGTCAGTTTCGACAGGGCGGTCCAGACCGGCGGGGCCATGAAGACCGCGTCGCTCCAGCACCAGCGCACCTGACAGGCGCGCTCGCCGCCCTTCTCGTCGAAGATCATGGAGACGTCGCTAGGCGCGGCCACGACGGCGTCGAACCGGGCGCGGATCGGGGCCAAACGCCGGGCGCGCTCCTCGCCCTCCGCCCGTGCGGCGCTCCATATCCAGGCGTGGCCGATTGCGTCGGCGTCGGCGTGGCGGGGCCTGTCCTGAAAACCCCAGCCCGAGGCCTCTCCATGGCCTGTCACGGCCTGCGCATAGGCGGCGTCTCCGGTCGCATCGGCCAGATCGGCCAGACCGGCGTAGAAGGTCGCCTGGATCCAGTCGATCGGATCGGCTGTGTGGTCGCGGAAGGTGGAGACGCCCTCGAACGTGTCCAGATGCGCTAGCTGCCAGTCCGCGACCCGCCGCGCCTGGGTCAGCACCGCAGCGTCTCGCCCAACGGATGCGGCGGCTGGCGCCTGCGCCGTTGCACACCCCGCCACCCACAGCGCGGCGGTCGCCAGAATGGCGGTGAATCCTGCCCTCATCCATTGTCTCCCATGCCGCCGGTCAACCACTGGTCGACCGCCTTGTTATTTTTGGCCTGACCAATCTTGCCACCGGTGTCAGTTCCGGTCTAGCCTGTCGTCATAACGCCACCCGGCAAACGGGTGCTGGAAACGCCATACAGGGGGAATACCGTCATGGTCACCACGTCCTATCGCCTCACCCGCGCGATGCTGCTCGCGTCCGCGGCCACGATCATCGCTGCACCCGCATTCGCCCAGGACGCCGCACAGCCAGCCGGCGCGCCCCAGGACGAGGCCGCCCAGGTCGACGAGATCGTCGTCACCGGCATGCGCGCGACCCAGCGCAACTCCGCCGCGGTCAAACGCGACGCGGCCGTCATCGTGGACGCCATCGTCAATGACGAGATCGGCTCCTTGCCGGACAACTCGATCGGCGACACCCTCGAGCGCGTGACCGGGGTCACCGCCGACCGCTTCAAGGGCAACGCAAACGAACTGTCGGTGCGCGGCCTCGGCCCCACCCTCAGCTTCTCGACTTTCAATGGCCGCGAGGTCTCGACCGCCGGCCCCGACCGCTCGGTCGCCTTCCAGCAGTTCCCGTCCGAACTGGTCAACGGCGTCCTTGTCTACAAGACCCAGCAGGCCGATTTCGCCGAGGGCGGCATCGCCGGCGTCATCGAGCTGCGCTCGATCCGGCCCCTTGAGTCCACGCCCCGCTTCCAGGCCGAGTATCGCGGCGTCTATCAGGACAAGGACGGCGCCGTGCGCGGTCGCGACGGCTTCGGCTATCGCGTGAACGCCTCGGTCACCGACCGCTGGCTCGACACCCGCATCGGCGATATCGGCCTCAGCATCGGCTACCAGCATCAGGATCAGGCCGCGCCCGAGGACTACTACACCACCAACTCGGCCTTCATTCCCTGCAACACGGCGGCGGTGAACCCGGCCCTGATCACCGGCACGGCGGCGGCCCAGACGGCGGCCGGCAGCAGCTTCAACTGCGCCGTGCGGTCGACTCTGACGCCGGCCAACCAGGCCGGCACGACCGAGACCCCGCTGTATTTCGCGACCACCTCGCGCGCCTTCCAGCAAAAGACCACCAGCGAGATCCGCGACGGCTTGATCGGCGCCCTGCAATGGCGGCCGAACGACCGGCTCGATTTCGTCTTCGACGGCCAGTACTCGAACCGCGAAAGCCTCGAGAACCGCAACATCTTCGCCATCACCGAAGCCGCTCGCGGCATCCAGCCCCTGATCATCGGCGGCCAGGGCAACGATTACAGCGACGGCGCCCTGATGCGCTACACGGGCAACTCGAACTTGGAGATTCAGCTCGAAGACCGCCTGCGCGAGGAAGAATACATCGGCGGCGGTCTGTCGGGCCGCTGGCAGGGCGACCGCCTGACGGTCACCGGCGATGTTTCCTACTCGGAGTCGCACCGTACCGAGCTGCAGAAGGCGACCAACATGCGGTCCAACCGCCGCGTGGTCTATACGCTGGACGGCACCGACGACGTGGTCCCGACTGTCGACTTCGTCGGCTTCGACATCAACGATCCGTCCAACTTCCTGATCGCGACTCCCGCCAGCAACACCAACTACGCCCGCTACCGCCTGGTCACCGACCGCCGCGACGAGATCGGCGCGGTGCGTCTGGATGGCAGATACGACCTCGGCGACGGGTTCTTCCGTTCGGTCGCCACCGGCCTCCGCTATTCGGAACACACGCGTGAGACCGACGCCAACAACAACGTGGACGTGGCTATCCCGATCGCCCGCGACGGCATGACCGCCGCCCAGATCGTGGCCCAGGCCAACGCCAACTGCCGCATCCCCTTTGGCACAGCCCAGTTCATGAAGGAGTCCTCGACCAACATCCACACCTGGGCCCAGTTCGATAACGGCTGCCTGTTCAACGCCTACACCGGCCGCGACAGCAATCCGCTGCTGGCCGACTCGCGCGGTCCGGAAGACATCAACGTCACCGAGAAGATCAGCGCCCTGTACGTCATGACCAGCTTCGGGTCGGAGTTGAACGGCATCCCGTTCAGCGGCAACGCCGGCGTCCGCTACGTGCGCACCACGATCGACTCGCTGGGCTATCGCTCGGCCGTGACCGTGACCCCGTCGATCGGCGGTTCGGCGGCGACCCTGACCACCGTCCCGGGCACGCTTAGCGAGGTCAGCGGCGAGGGCGAATACGACTACTGGCTGCCCAGCTTCAACCTGAACTTCGATCTGAATGACACGACCAAGCTGCGCTTCGGGGCCTCGCGCGCGATCGCCCGCGTCGGCATCGAGGAGTTCAACGTCGGCATCACCCCAATCGTCGACGCCACCGCAACCACCGTGGCCGGCGTCCTGGCCAACTCCCAGACCGGCAATCCAAACCTGAAGCCGCTGGAGAGCTACAATCTGGACGCCTCGCTGGAGTTCTATCCGACGCCGGACGCCACCTTCGCGGTCGCCACCTACTACAAGTGGATCAAGAACGCGGCCTTCGATGCGGTCCAGCCCTTCACCACATCGATCGTCGCCAACGGCGTCCTGACCGAGTTCAACGCCGTGGCCCCGGCCAATGACAGCGAACAGCGCCACCTCTACGGCTTCGAGGTCACCGGCTCCTACGTCTTCACCTCCCTGCCCGCCCCGTTCGACGGTCTGGGCGTGACGGCGGGCTACAACTTCGCCGAGGCGGACTTCGAGTTCCCCGACCCCTCCGCCGTCTCCCCCTACGTCGACCCGGCCAACCTGCGCGGCCTGTCGAAGCACAACGCCAACGGCTCGATCTACTGGGAAGGCGAGAAGCTGCAGCTGCGCGCCTCGTACCGTTACCGGTCGGACTATTCCAAGCCCAACAGCAGCACCAACCGCAGCGTCGAGGGCTCGGGCATCCTTAACCTGTCGGCCCAGTACAATCTGACGGAAAACGTCCAGCTGAAGCTGCAGGCCCTCAACGTCACCAACGAACGGGACATCATGTACAAGCCCGGCGAGGACGCCATCACCGAGGTCAGCGAGAGCAACCCTCAGTACTATTTCGGCGTACGCTTCCGTTACTAGCCCGCCCTCAAACGTCCATGGCGGCGCCCCCGTCATGGACGCCGATCCGGAAGCATCATGAAACGCTTGATCGTCTCACTCATGGCGGCCGGACTGGCGGCGGGCAGTCCCGCTTCCGCCCTCGCCCAGGTCGCGGCGCCGTCCCCCGGCGCTATCGCGGCGCCCTCCCCCTCGCATGCCCCCGCATGCGAGGGGTCGATGGGCTACAGCGCCGCCTTCGACGGCCGCCGCACCTTCCTTTGGCGTCCTGACTGGCTGGCGGCGATCAAGGCCCGCCTCGACACCGACGCCTCGCTTCAGCCCGCCCGCGACGCCATGATGGCCCGCGCCGACGCCGCCCTGGCCCGCGCCCCCTACACGGTCGTCGACAAGAGCCAGACCCCGGCCAGCGGCGACAGGCACGACTATATGAGCATGGGCCCCTACTGGTGGCCCGACCCCGCCCAGCCTGACGGCAAGCCCTACATCCGCCGTGACGGCCGCATGAACCCCGAGCGGGCGACCAACGCCTTCGACCTGTCCGACCTCGAGGACATGAGCCAGGACGTCCAGGCCCTGTCGCTCGCCTACTATTTCACCGGCCAGGACCGCTATGCGGACAAGGCCGCCGCCTTCGTCCGCGCCTGGTTCCTGACGCCCGAGACCCGGATGAACCCCAATCTGAATCACGGACAGGCCGTCCCGGGCCGCGTCTCCGGCCGGGCCGAAGGCGTCATCGACGCCGCCCGCTTCGTGCGCGTGGTAGAGTCCCTGGGCCTGCTGGATACCTCCTCCGCCCTGACCGACGACGAACGCGCCGGCTTGGGCGACTGGTTCGCCGAACTGGTCCAGTGGATGGCGACCAGCCCGATCGGCCGCGACGAAAAGGCCGCGACCAACAACCACGGCATCTACTACGACATGCTGATCAGCGAGTTCGCCCTCTACGCCGGGATGGACGACGTCGCCCGCGCCGTGGCCTCGCGCTTCGGAGAGGTCCGCCTGGCTCCGCAGATCCAGCCCGACGGCAGCCTGCCGCAGGAATTGGCCCGCACCCGCTCGTTCCACTATTCGACCTGGACCCTGACCGCCGCCTTCGACCTCGCCCAGTTGGGCCAGTGCATCGGCGTCGATGTCTGGAATTTCCGCACCGCGGACGGCCGCTCCCTGCGCGCGGCCACCGACTTCATGGCCGTCTGGGCCGGGCGTGAGACCGACTGGCCTTATCCCGAACTCGACAGGAGCGAGACCCTGGGCTTCTACGAGGTCCTGCAACGCGGCGCCTGGGCGTGGGGCGATCCGGCCCTGGCCGACAAGGCGGCCCTGTACCGCGCGCGTAACGCCGCCCTCGATCTGAACCTGCGCGTCCCGCCCTATGCGCCCTGAGTCGAGCCTAGATCGCAGTCCGTCGCGCCATCTCAAGCCGTCGCGCCTCGACGTCCGAGCGGGTGCGCGCCAGAGCGTCCATCTCGGTCGCCGTCAGCAGTCCCTCGATCACCCGGCTCAGGTGCGCCCGCATGGCGTCGCGCGCCCTGCGGGGATCGCGTGCCTTCAGGGCGTTCAGGATCACGTCGTGATCCTCGATCAGCGGCCGCACCCCGACCTGACGCGCCCGCTCCAGCATCGCGGCGCACAGGGGCGAGCGCCAGCGCAGGTCCCACAGGTTCTCGACCACCATGACGATGGCGGCGTTGCGGGTGGCCTTCGCGATCGTCATGTGAAAGCGCCGGTCGGCCTGTTCGCCCAGCGACGTGGACAGGGTGTTCTCGCCCACCATGTCGGCCAGGATGGCGTCCAGTTCGGCCAGTTCCTCGTCGGTGATGGCGCTGGCGGCCAGCGCGCAGGCCTCGCCCTCGAACAGACGCCGCGCCTCGGTCAGCTCGAAGGCGCCGATGTCCAGTTCGGGGGCCGGCCCCGGCGTCGGCGTCGCCTCGGTGACATAGATGCCAGACCCCGGCCGCGCCTCGACCAGGCCCCGGATTTCCAGCGCGATCATCGCCTCGCGAACCGTCGGGCGGCTGACGCCGAACTCCTCGGCCAGATCCCGCTCGGACGGCAGGCGCGATCCGACCAGATACTGGCCGGCCGCAATGCCGCCCGCGACAGCGCCGGCGACCTGCTGATAGAGTTTTCGGGCGTCCGCGGTCGATGTGGTCATGCCGCATCATCCTACGACCCCTCGCCGGGTCAGGCCAGTCCGACCGTTCAAGCGTACAATGTGTGACCTGAGACCATGACCGATCCCCGCCCTTCCTCCGCCCAGACGTCCGCCCGCGCCATCGTCGCCCCGATCGTCGACGCCCGCGTCGTGGTCACCTGCCCGGGCCGCAACTTCGTAACCCTGAAGATCACCACTGCGGACGGGACCTACGGCCTGGGCGACGCCACCCTGAACGGCCGAGAGCTGGCGGTGGTCGCCTATCTGAACGACCACATCCTGCCCCTGCTGATCGGCAAGGATGCCCACCGCATCGAGGATATGTGGACCTATCTGTATCGCGGGGCCTACTGGCGCGGCGGTCCGGTCGGGATGACGGCCATCGCCGCCGTCGACGTCGCCCTTTGGGATATCAAGGCCAAGGTCGCCGGCCTGCCCCTGTATCAGCTGCTGGGCGGCGCCTGCCGCGACGGGGTCACCGTCTACGGCCACGCCAATGGCGCGACCATCGAGGAGACGGTGCAGGAGGCGCTGAAGTACAGGGCGCTCGGCTATCGCGCGATCCGCCTCCAGTCCGGCGTCCCCGGCCTGAACTCAACCTACGGTGTGTCCCGAGACAAGATGTTCTACGAGCCCGCCGACGCCGCCCTGCCGACCGAGAACATTTGGTCGACGCCCCGCTATCTCCGCATGGTGCCTGAACTGTTCAAGGCGGCGCGCGAGGCCCTCGGTTGGGACGTCGACCTGCTGCACGACGTCCACCACCGCCTGACCCCGATCGAGGCCGGCCGGCTGGGCAGGGATCTGGAGCCGTACCGTCCCTTCTGGCTGGAGGACGCCGTCCCCGCCGAGAACCAGGCCGCCTTCCGCACCATCCGCCAGCACACCACGACCCCGCTTGCCGTGGGCGAGATCTTCTCATCCATCTGGGATTGCAAGACCCTGATCGAGGAGGGGTTGATTGACTACATCCGCGCCACGGTCGTCCACGCCGGCGGGATCACCCACCTGCGCCGGATCGCCATGCTCGCAGACTTGCATCACGTGAAGACCGGGTGCCACGGCGCTACCGACCTGTCGCCAATCTCCATGGCCGCGGCCCTGCATTTCGGCCTGTCTGTCCCGAATTTCGGCATCCAGGAATATATGCGCCATACCGACGAGACCGATGCGGTCTTCCCGCATGGCTACGGCTTCGAGGGCGGCATGCTGCATCCCGGCGACGCGCCGGGCCTCGGGGTTGATCTGGATGAGACCCGGGCGGCGAGCCACCCCTACAGACGCGCCTATCTGCCGGTGAACCGGCTGGAGGACGGGACGATGTTCCATTGGTAGTCCGTAGCCTCGCCGCCGCCATCGCGCTTCTCTCGGCCGGCGCCGCAGGAGCGCAGGTCGCCCATCCCGGGCTCTGGCCGACGTCCCACAGTCCCGCCGCCCTTACCGGTCCGGCGACGGAGGCCCGCGTCCGCGAGATCCTGTCGCGAATGACGACCGAGGAGAAAGTCGGCCAGCTGATCCAGGCCGATATCGGCGCGATCACCCCCGCCGACCTGGTCGACTATCCAATCGGCTCCATCCTCGCGGGCGGCAGCTCGTCGCCGAACGGCAACGAGCGATCCTCGCCCAAAGACTGGCTCGACCTGTCCCGCGCGTATCGCGCCGCGGCCCTCGCCCGCCCCGGCGCCGCCATTCCCCTGCTGTTCGGCGTGGACGCGGTCCATGGTCACAACAACATCGTCGGCGCGACCCTTTTTCCCCACAACATCGCCTTGGGCGCCGCCCGCGATCCCGAACTTATCGGCCTCATCGCCGGGGCCACCGCCTCAGAGGTCGCCGCGACGGGCGCAAACTGGACCTTCGGCCCGACCCTGGCCGTGCCCCGCGACGATCGCTGGGGCCGCACCTATGAGGGCTTCGCCGAAAATCCCGAGGTCGCTCGCAGCTACGCTGGCGTCTTCGTCGAAGGGCTGCAGGGCCCGCTCCGCGACGGCGCCGCCCTAGCCTCTGGTCACGTCATGGGATCGGCCAAACATTTCCTCGCCGACGGCGGCACCGCCGACGGCCGCGACCGGGGCGACGCCGCGGTCTCCGAACAAGACCTCATCGACGTCCACCTCTCCGGCTACCGCGAGGCGATTGACGCCGGCGTCCTGTCGATCATGGTGTCCTTTTCCGGCTGGAACGGGGTCAAGCACACTGGCAACCGGTCGCTGCTGACCGACGTGATCCGGGGGCCGCTGGGCTTCGACGGCCTGCTGATCGGCGACTGGGACGCCCACGCCTTCGTGCCGGGGTGCCGCCCCGACAGCTGCGCCGCCGCCATCAACGCCGGGCTGGACATGTTCATGGCCCCGAACGCCTGGAAGGGTCTCTACGTCAACACCCTGGCCCAGGCGCGGTCGGGCGAGATCAGCAGCGCCCGTCTCGACGAGGCGGTCACCCGCATCCTGCGGGTCAAGGTTGCACTCGGGGTCCTAGACGCCCCCAACCCGGCGGAGGGCGACTTCGCCGTTATCGGTTCGCCCGACCATCGCGCTCTCGCCCGACGGGCGGTCGCGGAATCCCTTGTCCTGGTCAAGAACAACGACGCTGTCCTGCCGATCCGGGCGAACGCCCGAGTGCTGGTGGTCGGGGACGCCGCCGACGACGTTAGCCAGGCCGCCGGCGGCTGGACCATTTCCTGGCAGGGAACCGGCAACAGCAACGCCGACTTCCCCGGCGCGACCTCGATCTGGACGGGCATCCGTGACGCGGTCACGGTCGGTGGCGGCCAGGCGATCCTGAGCGCCGACGGCGCCTTCGCCGAAAAGCCCGACGTCGCCATCGTCGTTTTCGGCGAGACGCCATATGCCGAGACCTACGGCGACCTCGACACGCTGGACTTCGCCCCTACCGCCCCCCTCGAGACCCTGACACGTCTGAAGGTGGCGGGGATACCGACTATCTCGGTCTTCCTGTCGGGTCGTCCCCTCTGGACCAACCCGGAGATCAACCAGTCCGACGCCTTCGTCGCCGCGTGGCTGCCGGGAAGCGAAGGCGCGGGCGTCGCCGACGTCCTGATCGGTGATGCGGACGGCAAGCCGCGCCGGGACTTCAGGGGCGTGCTCGGCTTCTCCTGGCCCCGCAGCGCCGGTCAGTCGCCACAGAATGTCGACGAGCCCGGCTACGACCCCGAGTTCGCCTACGGTTACGGCCTAACCTACGCCACGGCGACCCAGACGCCCGTCCTGTCCGAAGATCCCGGCCTTTCCCCTGACGCCGCAGGACTGCCCCGCTTCTTCGCCAGCGGCCGCTTCATCGCGCCCTTCGCCCTGACCCTGCGTGACCCGGCCGGCAACTTCCGCGTCGAAGCGCCCGGCCCGGCCTCCAGTCCCGGCGGCGCCTTGACCCTCACTCCCCTCGACGGCCAGTCGCAGGAGTCCGCCCGCCGCCTGACCTTCATTGGCGGCCGCGACGCCTCGGCCGTGATCGGCGGCGCGCCGACCCGCTTCGCGCCCAACCTCGCGCTCAGCCTGCGCTATCGTCTGGACAGCGCGCCTGCAGACGACACGACGCTTTGGCTCGGTCCTCGCCGATTGCGGATCGCCTCCGCGCTTAAAGCGGACGCCGGCTGGACGACCCTGAGCGTGCCCCTGTCCTGCTTCGCCGGCGCGGCGGACGCGACGGTCTCAGCGATCCGGCTGAGCACCGCCCACGCCCTGACCCTGTCGTTCGAGGACATCCGCCTGGCACCCGCCGCTCACGATGCCTCATGCGCCGCCTTTACCGAGGTTCCCGCTCCATGACCGAACTCAGCCGACGCGGCGTCCTCGGCGCAGCTCTCGCCGGAGCTTCTGCGGCCCTGCCCACGACAGTCGCTATGGCGCAGGCTGCCGCCACGCACGCCCCCTTGCCTCCGCCCGCCGATCGGACGCCGCGCGCCGTCGTTTATTTCGCGCCCCAACGGTTCGGCGACCTGATGTGGGAGAACGACCGCACCGCCCACCGGATCTACGGCCATGCGCTCCAGGCCAATGAGCCGCCCTCGGGATCGGGCGTCGACGTCTGGGGCAAGAAGGTGCGCTGGCCCTACATGCAGCGCATGCTGGCGACCGGCGCCTATCACGTCGATCATGGCGAAGGCGTCGACTTCTACGAGGTCGGCAGCACGCGCGGCTGTGGCGGCCTCGGGATCTGGCATGACGACAAGCTGTGGTGCTCGCGCAATTTCGTCGACCACCGCATCCTCGAGACCGGCGGCGAAACGGCTCGGTTTGAGGTCGACTACGCGCCCTGGCCCGTCGACGTGATCCGCACGGTGCGCGAAACCCGCACCTGTTCCCTGCCCGTCGGCTCCAGTTTCACCCGCATGACTTCGACGCTGAGGTCGGACAGCGAAGCCCCCCTGACCGTTGGCATCGGCATCGCCCGTCGCAAGCCTGCGGCACTAGCCTCAGCCATCAAGCGCGACGCCGGGGCCGGCCTGCTGAGCGTCTGGGGCCCGCCCGCGCCCGAAGGCTCCATCGGCATCGCCATCAAGGTCGATCCTGCGTGCGTCACCGGATTCGCCCAAGACGCCGACAACTATCTGATCCTCGTCACAGTTCAGCCGGGCGCACCCCTGACCTACTACGTCGGCGCAGCCTGGGATGGCGGGCTGGATTTCGCCGACGAAGAGGCATGGCTCGGTCACGTGGCAACGCGGGCTTTCGAGTTCGGATAACAGCGCTGTCAAGTTTACCGAGCCAAGTTGAGAGGTGCCCTACCCTGCCCTGATCTAAGCGGCAGCCGCCGCCCAAGCTCCCTCGGCCTCGGCGCGGAAGCGACGGAGGGTGGGTCGGCTGATTAGATGCCGTTGGGTGTAGAAGGTGTTGTAGATCGCTGCATGAGTGGTGAGGGCACGCTGGGCTGAGGCCTGGCTCTTGAACAGCTGCATCTGCCGCTCACGTCGCCGGATGGGCAGGTGCGAGTTCTCCGCCCTGTTGTTTTCTCGAAGTCGGCCTGGCCGGTGAAGATGGTCGAGCTTGAGCTCGCGCAGCGCGGATCGGTACGAAGTCAGGCCGTCTGTGATGATCGCCTGAGGCTCCACCGGCTGGTTGCGCAAGAGACCTTCAGCAGCGTCAAAGCTGCGTCGTGATCCCGCCGCTTCTGCACTACGACGTCGCGACGGGAGGATTGGCCAAGGCGTCCAGACGGACGGTGCAAAGGGCGACTACGCGCGCCTGCAACAGCTCGATCCTCTCGCGCATCCATGCGAGCTCCTCGGCCGTCACCTTATAGCGACGCGAGTACCGCGCTTTGACATAGGCCTGCCTCAGCAGCTCAAAGCCACGTTTCTGGAACTTCACCTCGGTCGGCCACACTGCGACGAGCTCCGGGTCTATTTGCTCGGCCAAATTCCGTAGCCGGACCAGGTTGTGGCTCTTGGGTG
>Ga0247812_10000950_pt1 | contig 16571 bp, 17 predicted proteins | sample UWRJL149409B1_FD_178011 | JGI IMG/M metagenome (GOLD analysis project Ga0247812, IMG submission 178011) | Plant litter microbial communities from Arlington Agricultural Research Station in Wisconsin, United States - UWRJ-L149-409B-1 | ecosystem: Environmental > Terrestrial > Plant litter >...
GCTTACGCCTCGTGTTGCGCAGGGTAAACCTTGATGGCCGATTATGCGGGGCGATTCCCCAGCCGTTCAGTACCGATTCAGGCTGAGGGTGGGACTAAACCACCCCCGCACTGACGTCGTACTCAGGACGCCTGGGCGTCAGGCTTGTGCGCGACAAACCGCATCATCCACTCGGCTACGGTGCTGCCATGGTGGTCCTGGTCGAGGCTGGCCACGCCTTGCTGGTAGATCTGTTCGCCGAGAAACTGCTGGCGAATGTCCAGCAACGCCCGCGAGTAGTCGTGGATGAACTCGGGATGCCCCTGGAAACACAACACCTGATCGTTGATGTGATACGCCGCAAAGGGGCAGAAATCGCTGGAAGCAATCACCGTGGCGTTCTCCGGCAGCGCGGTGACCTGGTCCTGGTGGCTGATCAGCAGCGTCAGCTCCTCGCGCACCGGGCTCATCCAGGGGGCCTTGGCCGCCATTTTGTAGTTATGGATACCCACGCCCCAACCCTGGCTCGCACGCTCGCTCTTGCCACCCAGCAACAGTGCCAGCAGTTGATGGCCGAAGCACACGCCCAGCAGCTTGTCGCCGCGCTCATAGCGCGCCAGCAGATAAGTCCTGAGGGTTTCGATCCAGGGGTCGGTACCGAACGAATCGGCCTTGCTGCCGGTGACAAGGTAGGCGTCGAATGTCAGGTCATCGCTCGGATACTCGCCCTGCATTACGTTGTACACGGTGAACTCGGCGGCAATCGGTTGCTGGGAAAACAGGCGCTGGAACATCTGCCCGTAACCCTGGTATTGATCGACCAGTTCTGGACGCAGGATGTCGGTTTCCAGAATGCAGATGCGTAGCGACATAAAAAATACCTGACACGATGATGGGAATAATTGACACCCCAGAGCCTGCCTTGAAACACCCTGGCAAGGCAAGCCCCGAGATGCGCCCTCACCGCCTCAGAACAGCTCGCCCTTGGCTGCTTTTTCCAGCAACAGCGCCGGCGGCGCAAAGCGCTCACCGTACTGCTCGGCCAGGTAGCGGGCACGGGCGACAAAATCCTTGAGCCCATACTGGTTGATGAACTGCAGTGCCCCGCCGGTCCACGGGGCAAAGCCGATACCGAAGATCGAACCGATGTTGGCGTCGGCCGTCGACATCAACACGCCCTCTTCCACACAGCGCACGGTCTCGATGGCCTGCACGAACAACAGGCGATCGCGCACATCCTGTGGCGAAATCTGCCCATCCGTCTGCTCGAAGCGGGTTTTCAATTGCGCCCACAGATGTTTTGGCGCGCCGGCCGGGTAGTCGTAGAAACCACCGCCAGCAGCCTTGCCCGCCCGCTTGTACTCATTGAGCAGCAGATCGATCACGGCAAACGCCGGATGCTCTGGCAATGGCTTGCCTTCGGCTTGCAGGTCCTTGGCGGTCTGCTGGCGGATGTGGCTCATCAGGCTCAGGGAGACCTCGTCGGAGATCGCCAGGGGGCCAATCGGCATCCCGGCCTTGCGGGCCTCGGTTTCGATCATGGGCGCGGCGATACCCTCGCCGAGCATGGCAATGCCTTCGTTGGTGAAGGTGCCAAATACCCGCGAAGTGAAGAACCCCCGGCTGTCGTTGACCACAATCGGGGTCTTGTTGATTTGCAGGACAAAATCGAAGCCCCTGGCCAGGGTTTCATCGCTGGTGTGAGCACCCTTGATGATTTCCACCAGGGGCATTTTTTCCACCGGGCTGAAGAAGTGCAGGCCAATGAATTTGCCCTGGTCCGGCACTGCCCGGGCCAGGCCGCCGATGGGCAGGGTCGAGGTGTTGGAGGCGATCACCGCGTCGGCACCGACCACCGCCTGGGCGGCCGCCGAAACTCGGGCCTTGAGTTCGCGGTCTTCGAACACCGCTTCGATTACCAGGTCGCAACCGGCCAGGTCGGCATCCTGCTCGGTGGGCGTGATCCGCGCCAGCGTGGCGTCGCGCTGCTCGGCGCTCAACTGGCCGCGGGCGACTTTCTGCTCGAGCAATGCCGCCGAATGAGCCTTGCCCTTCTCGGCTGCCGCCAGGTTGATGTCCTTGAGCACCACCTCGATGCCCGCCACCGCGCTGACGTAGGCAATGCCGGCGCCCATCATGCCCGCACCGAGCACCCCGACCTTGCGTGTCTGGTACGGCGCAAAACCCGCCGGCCGCGAACCGCCGGCATTGATCTGATTGAGCTGGAACCAGAAGGTACCAATCATGTTCTTCGCCACCTGGCCGGTGGTGAGCTCGGTGAAGTAGCGGGTTTCGATCAACTGTGCCGTGGCGAAATCCACCTGGGCGCCCTCGACGGCCGCGCAGAGGATTTTCTCCGGGGCCGGCAGGCAACCCTGGGTCTTGCTGCGCAGGATCGACGGGGCGATGGCCAGCATCTGCGCGACCTTGGGATGGGCCGGCGTGCCACCAGGGATCTGGTAACCCTTGACGTCCCAGCGCTGCACCGCCGCCGGATTGGCCAGGATCCAGGCGCGGGCCTTGGCCAGCATGTCAGCGTGATCCAGCGCCAACTCATCGATCAGCCCGGCCTGCAATGCTTGCTGGGCGCGGACTTTCTTGCCTTCGAGCAGGTATGGCAGGGCTTTCTCCAGGCCCAGCAGGCGCACCATGCGCACCACTCCGCCACCGCCTGGCAACAGGCCGAGGGTCACTTCCGGCAGGCCGATCTGCACCGCACTGTGGTCCAGGGCGACCCGGTAATGGCAGGCCAGGCAGATTTCCCAGCCACCGCCCAGCGCCGCGCCATTGATCGCCGCGACCACTGGTTTACCCAGGGTCTCCAGGCTGCGCAGCTGGCTTTTGAGTTCCAGGACCATGGCGTAGAACGCCTTGGCCTCGGGTTTGCCGACCTTGATCAATTCATTGAGGTCGCCGCCGGCAAAAAAGGTTTTCTTGGCCGAGGTGATGATCACCCCGGCGATGCTGTCCTGCTCGGCGAGCAGCCGCGCGACACAGCCAGCCATGGCCTCGCGGTACAGCGCATTCATGGTGTTGGCGCTCTGGCCCGGCATATCGATGGTCAGGACCACGATCTGGTCCTGACCTTTTTCGTAACGAATAGCATCAGTCATGAACATGTTTCCTTGAAGTCAGGGGGCTCAGAGGCGTTCGATGATGGTGGCGATACCCATGCCGCCACCGACACAGAGCGTGGCCAGGCCATAACGCTGCTGGCGCGCTTCCAGCTCATCAAGCAAGGTGCCGAGAATCGCGCAGCCGGTAGCGCCCAGCGGATGCCCCATGGCAATCGAGCCGCCATTGACGTTGACCCTGCCCGGATCGATGGCCATGTCCTTGATGAACTTGAGCACCACCGAGGCAAACGCTTCGTTGACCTCGAACAGGTCGATGTCTTCGACCCGCAACCCGGCCTTGGCCAGGGCCTTGCGGGTCGCCGGTGCGGGGCCGGTGAGCATGATGGTCGGGTCGGTGCTGGTGACTGCGGTGGCGACGATCCGCGCCCGTGGCTGCAGGCCCAGCGCCTTGCCCTTGGCTTCGGAGCCGATCAGCATCAGCGCCGCCCCGTCGACGATGCCGGAACTGTTGCCCGGGGTGTGCACGTGACGGATCCGCTCGACATGGCTGTAGACCCGCAACGCAGTCGCGTCGAAGCCCATCTGCCCGATCATCTCGAAGCTCGGCTTGAGTTTGCCCAGGCCTTCAAGGGTGGTGTCGGCGCGGATGAATTCATCCTGCTCGAGCAGCACGATGCCATTCTGGTCCTGCACCGGTATCAGCGACTTGTTGAACGCCCCCGCTGCGCGCGCCCGGGCGGCCTTGAGTTGTGACTGCAAGGCGAACGTGTCGACATCCTCGCGACTGAAGCCTTCGAGCGTGGCAATCAGGTCGGCGCCCACGCCCTGTGGCGTGAAGTGAGTGTGCAGGTTGGTTTGCGGGTCCAGCGCCCAGGCGCCGCCATCGCTGCCCATCGGCACGCGCGACATCGACTCGACACCACCGACCACCACCAGGTCCTCGAACCCGGAGCGCACTTTCATGGCCCCCAGGTTCACCGCCTCCAGACCCGAGGCACAGAAGCGATTGATCTGCACGCCAGCGACGCTGACATCCCAATCGGCTACCAGGGCGGCCGTCTTGGCGATGTCGGCGCCCTGGTCGCCGACCGGCGTCACACACCCGAGCACGATGTCATCAACCTGGCTGGTATCGAGCTGGCTACGTTGTTGCAGCGCCCCCAGCAGGCCCGCCAGCAGGTTCACCGGCTTGACGCTGTGCAAGGCACCATCGGCCTTGCCACGACCACGGGGCGTGCGTATCGCATCGAAAATCAAAGCTTGGGTCATGACATCCTCGTACTGGCGGGCAGGTAAAAGATCAATGAGTGTCCACCTTAGGCCGACGGGTGAGGGATTCAATGACCGATACGCTCAATGGCCTTGACGCTCATGCTCAGACGAACGGTCGCCAGCAATTGGGTTAACCGTTTCAGGTCAGCGAACTGTCTAGCAAAAGGCCGACCACGCAGATGGCAATAGGCCTCATGCCTTTTTAGCTGCCTTTTGCGCTTAGCTGATATGAAATGGATCTAAGCCACAGCCCGCGTGGCCCCTAAGGTAAAGCTTACGAGGTTGTCGTCGGGTTTTGCCGAGGCACCCGGTAGCTGGACCCTACAGCGCTTTGCCGATGGAGATTTGCAGGCAAGCATTCGACGCTCAGGAAATAACAAAAAAGGCGGTCAGCCATGTTCAAACAATCGAAAGTGCGTCAAGCCGGGCTCATTCTCTTCGCCACCACCCTGCTGTTGATTCTGCCGAACCTGACCAAGGTGATTGGCTGATCCAACGCCAAGTGTTGCGACACCTTACTGTTCGCCCTCGTGTGCTTGTGCCAACCTTGGCGGCATGACCACGACCGGATGGCAATCACGTGAAAGCTTTGATTCTGCTTGCAGCCTTGCTCCTCGGCACGCCCTTGCATGCCGCACAACTGGTGCTCGACCTGGGTGCCGACAGCCGCACCTGGCAGACCGAGGAGCTGCTGCACCATCCGTTGGCACAGACCATCCGTGTTGCTGACGACGTTTCCTACAAGCGCGACATGGACTACCGAGCGGTGCCACTGGCAGCGCTGCTGACGGGCGTCAAGGCCGACCATCACCTGCAGGCCGTGGCCCTGGATGGTTTCGCCGCAGAGCTGGCGGCGGCCCCCTTGCTCGCGACACAGGGCGCCCAGGCCTGGCTGGCCATTGAAGACCCGGCGCATCCGTGGCCGGCACTGGCGCCTGGCAAACCCAGCGCGGGTCCGTTCTACCTGGTCTGGACTCAGCCCCAGGCTGCGGGGATCAGCCCTGAGCAATGGCCGTTCCAGGTCGCCAGCATCAAGCGCCTGGCCGCCGTCGCCGAGCGTTTCCCGGCCCTGCTGCCGGACCCTGCCCTCCCCACCCGTGACCCGATCAACCTGGGCTTTGCCCTGTTCCAGAAAAACTGCCTGGCCTGTCATCGCCTCAACGGCGCGGGTGACGCGCAGTTCGGACCGGACCTGAACATCCCCTACAGCCCTACCGAATATTTTGGCGCGCAGTTTCTCGAACGCTACATCCGCGACCCGCAAAGCCTGCGCCAATGGCCCCAGGCTAAGATGCCGGGGTTCTCCCAGGCGGTGTTGAAGGATGAAGAGTTGGCGCAGTTGGTGGCGTACTTGCGGCATATGGCGGGGCGCAAGGTGAAACCCTGACGGGTGGCCCCATCGCGAGCAGGCGGAGCGCGCGCGGATGTCTCCCACAAGGTCTGTTGATCACCGCAAGAGCCACTGTGGGAGCGAGCTTGCTCGCGATGCAGGCACGCCGCCTACTGCTGTTGCACCGACATCACCGGCGCCGGCAGCGGCGAGACGAAGACCTTGGCGTGCATCTGTTCAAAACCGCCACCGCGGCGCATGCCGCGTACCGGGCAGGCGTCGAGGTAGTCCAGGCCCACTGCCAGCTTCAGGTGGCGCTCGGGACGGGCCAGTTGGTTGGTCACGTCAAAGCTGTACCAGGCGTCTTCCAGCCAGGCTTCGGCCCAGGCATGGCTGGCCAGGTGTTCGCTGCTTTCGCTGTACAGGTAGCCCGACACATAACGCGCCGGGATCCCCAGGCTGCGGGCACAGGCGATGAAGGTGTGGGCATGGTCCTGACAGACCCCGGCACGGCCGGCGAAGGCTTGCGCGGCGCTGGTTTGCACTTCGGTGGCGCCTGGGGTGTAGGTGATGTACTGGTTCAGGCCATGCATCAGGTCGATCAACGCGCTGCGGTCGCGCCGTTGCCGACACTGTTGTGTCGCAAAGGCCTGCAGGGCCTCGTCGGCCTCGGTCAGGCGGGTGAAGCGCAGGAATGGCAGGGCCGATTGGCTCTCGTGTTCGGCCTCGCGCAACTCATCGATGTCCACCTGCCCTCGCGCCCCGATGATGATGGCGTCGTGGGGCTCGTCCAGGGTCAGCACATGCAGGATGTTGCCGAACGGGTCGAGCTGCGCACGCACCGGCCGCGGTAACTCCAGCTGCCAGCTGAGTACGTGCTGGCGCTCGCTGTCGTGGGGGGTCAACCGCACATACTGGATGCTCGCCCGCACCTGGTCCTCGTAGTGATAGGTGGTCTCGTGGCTAATGGAAAGTCTCATGCAGCCTCCAGGTAGGAACTGTGTATGGCATTGCCCAACTGGCGTACCAGCGGGATGAACTCGGTCAACCAGGCATGCAGGCCTTCGTCGAGGATTTCCTGGATGCCGGTGTAGCGCAGGCGCGCGTCCATTTCCGCCGCCAGGCGCTGGGCTGGACGGCCGTTGGCGCCTGGTAACTGGGCAAGGATCTGGTCGATTTCCTCGGTGCAGGCACGCAACGAACGGGGGACATCGGCTCGCAGCAACAACAACTCGGCGACCTGCTGGGCGCCGGGCGCGTCACGATAGATTTCGGTGTAGGCCTCGAATGACGACAAGGCCCGCAGCAACGCACTCCACTGGTAGTAGGCGTGGGCGGTGCCATCGCTGACCGCCTCGCCCTGATCGCCGGCCATTTCGTAGCGCGCATCCAGCAGGCGCAGGGTGTTGTCGGCCCGCTCGATGAAGGTGCCCAGGCGAATGAAGCGAAACGCATCATTGCGCATGATGGTGCCGTAGGAAGCCCCGCGGAACAGGTGGGAACGTTCCTTGATCCACTCGCAGAACCGGCTCATGCCATAACGCCCAAGGCCCTGTTCGGCTATCCCGCGAATTTCCAACCAGGTGGCGTTGATGTTTTCCCACATGTCGGCGGTGATCCGCCCACGCACCGCATGGGCGCTAGCCCGCGCGGCCCCGAGACAGCTATAGATGCTGGCCGGGTTGGCGGCGTCCAGGGCGAAGAAGTGCAGCAAACGCTCGGCGTGCAACGCGCCATGGCGCTCCAGGTAGTCGTCCAGCGTGCCGGTGATCAACAAGGGCATCGCCAGTTCATGCAAGCCATCGCCGCGGCCGTCCTGCGGCATCAACGACAGCGAATAACTGATGTCGAGCATCCGCGCGAGGTTTTCCGCCCGCTCCAGGTAGCGCGACATCCAGTACAGATCCGAGGCAGTTCTACTCAACATGGCAAGCTTCCTTTAATCCTCGACAACCCAGGTGTCCTTGGTACCGCCACCCTGGGAGGAGTTGACCACCAAAGAGCCCTCGCGCAGGGCGACGCGGGTCAGGCCCCCAGGTACCACCCGGGTTTCACGGCCCGACAAGACGAACGGGCGCAGATCGATATGCCGCGGGGCGATGCCGTTCTCGACGAAGGTCGGACAGGTCGACAGGGACAACGTCGGCTGGGCGATATAGGCATGGGGCTTGGCCTTGATCCGTGCGCGGAACTGTTCGATCTCGGCCGCCGTCGCTGCCGGTCCGACCAACATGCCGTAGCCGCCGGAGCCCTGGGTTTCCTTGACCACCAGCTCGGGCAGGTTGGCCAGCACGTGGGACAGTTCCGCCGGGTTGCGACACTGCCAGGTCGGCACGTTTTTCAGGATCGGCTCCTCGTCGAGGTAGAAACGGATCATCTCGGTGACGAACGGATACACCGACTTGTCATCCGCCACACCCGTGCCGATGGCGTTGGCCAACACCACATTGCCGCTGCGATAGGACGCCAGCAGGCCGGGAACCCCGAGCATCGAGTCCGGGTTGAATGCCAGCGGATCGAGGAAGGCGTCGTCGAGCCGCCGGTAGATCACATCGACGGCCTTGGGGCCATCGGTGGTGCGCATGAAGACTTTGTCGTCACGCACAAACAGGTCCGCGCCTTCCACCAGTTCCACGCCCATTTCCCGGGCCAGGAAGGCGTGCTCGAAAAACGCACTGTTGAAGCGTCCCGGGGTCAGTACCACCACGCTCGGGTTATCGATGGGGCTGGAGCTTTTCAGGGTGTCGAGCAGCAGGTTCGGGTAGTGGTCGATGGGCGCAATACGCTGGGCCGCGAACAGCTCAGGGAACAGGCGCATCATCATCTTGCGGTCTTCGAGCATGTAGCTCACACCGCTGGGGGTGCGCAGGTTGTCTTCCAGCACGTAGTAGCTGCCGTCGCCATCGCGCACCAGGTCGACCCCGGAGATGTGCGAGTAGATGTCGCGGTGCAGGTCCAGGCCCTGCATGGCCAGTTGGTACTGTTCGTTGGCCAGCACCTGCTCGGCCGGGATGATGCCTGCCTTGATAATGCGTTGTTCGTGATAGAGGTCGGCGAGGAACATGTTCAGCGCCTTGACCCGCTGGATGCAGCCACGCTCGACAATCCGCCACTCGCTGGCGGGGATGCTGCGCGGAATGGTGTCGAAGGGAATCAGGCGCTCGGTGCCCTGCTCGTCGCCATAGAGAGTGAAGGTAATCCCGGCGCGATGAAACAACAAATCGGCCTCGCGTCGGCGTTGAGCCAGCAGCTCGTCAGGCGTTTGGGCCAACCAACGGGCGAATTCTCGATAATGCGCGCGGACCTGGCCGCTGGCATCGTACATCTCATCAAAATAGGTGCGGATCATGCCGTACTCCTTGTCACCCGGACACCTTGGCATCGCAAGGCCCGTGCCAGCGGCATAAACCCTTTAGTATCAATCAGTTGGATTTTCACCCCGAAGGCTTCGCACCAATCCCGTGCAGCAAACGCCCCCACCTGATCGCCCGCGCTTCATTGCGAAGCAATGCTTATGGCTATTAGCAGCATAGCCATAGTTCATTTCACTGCCCGCCCAGGCACGCGGATAATTGGCCCATCACGCAGCAAGCGGCACCGCTCGCTTGCTGGCTACCCCTCTTCCCTTTTGGCCACCTGCTCAGGTGGCTTTTTTTTGCCTGGCGTTTGCCCCAGCCCAAATGAAAACGGCCGACCCAAAAGGTCAGCCGTCGCTGAGTGATGTCGCTATTCATAGTGTTATGCGAGTTGCCCTCGTACCTCCTGCTTGACGCCCCAACCTTCGATGATTCCCCCCAAAGGCTCGACCACCGCCTCGAAGTCCTGTTCAAAATCGCCAATGCCGCCGTAGGTGGCGTACATCACCTTGCTCAGTTCCAGGTACCAGGCACCGTCGTCGCGCACACTGATCTGTGCATTCAAGGATTCACCGCGAAATTGTCCTGCCGCCCTGCGTGCCCCCTCCTCGTCGGGGAAAATGGCGTAGAACTCGATGGGATGGAACCGTGAAAAATCAAAACCGCCTTCTTTCATGCGGCGCAGCACGCTGCTGCTGATGTCTTCTTGATAGGCTGTGCTCATGAAACGTCCTCCTACTTCCAATGGATAGACTTTCCGTACTCCACGCGCCGGCAACCGAATGGTGCAGGCGCTACGGCAATCAGATTGCCGCCGGGACACAAGCATGTAGCTGACAAGACCAGACCTTAGCGATCCATTCGCTGATCTCGCTTGCAGAGTAGCTCCAACTCGGAGCGCGTGCCAAGGCCTGGTTACAGAAGGGATTATGGAATCGGGGAGATGCTGAGGATTTGAATGCTGTTCTGATCTTTGAGGCTCTTGAGCGTCGGGTCGTCGGTGCGACCTTCCAGGTCATTGAGATCCAGCTCGGCCGGGACCGGGAGAAGTTTGGCGCGAATCAGTTGCGCGGCCTTTTCCATGTCAGGTTGCTGCTCGCAGTCGAAGCGTTCGACGCTTTGCACACCATGATCATCCACAAAGGTGATTTCCCACTTTTGCATCGGTGCCTCCTCGATAAAACCCGTAGATGGGCTTACTTCCATCTCGACCCGGGTCGCCGGGCATTCGTTCCCTGCCCCTCGAAGAACTGCCCTGGCAACAGGGTTGCTATCACCAACCCTGTTGTTCCGATGGCCTGGAACAGGCGTGCTTACTTCTCGGCACGTTCCTTGAGGGTCTTGAGGGTCTCGAAAGGTGCATCGACCACAAACTTGTTGGCGACCATCGCCGGCACGCTACCACCTGGCTCTGTGTGCACTTGATAGGTCACTTCGACCTGATCGCCCTTGGGCACGAACTTCCAGAAGCCCTTGACCTCGGTTACCCGGACAAAACCCTTTTCCTCCGGAATGTATTTCGGCACGCCTTCCAGGTTGCGGGTCAGGCTGCCATCGGCGCCATCGACGGTGGTGATATGCAGCACCGAGTCACGCGCAGTCACCGGCCAAGGGGTATTGAACTGGGTGTAGGTCCAGCTCTGGTCACCTTCGTGCTTGAGCAGTTTCTGGCTCTTGCACTCGTGGATCCAGGCACAGGCCCCGGCCACGTCTTCCTGCAGCGCCCGCAGCTTGGCAACAGTGGTCTTCATCAGGGTAACGCCCTGATAGGACTTGTAGTCGGAGCCCGGCACTTCACTCAGGGAGATCTTGATCCCGTCTTCGTTCTTGGCAACTTTCCAGTCTTCGGCCTGAACCACGGTGGAGGCCAGAACAGCGCTCAACCCACACAGCACAGCGATACGATGCAGCGAACCCATAGTCTTGTTCCTTATTGTTGAAGTTCCGTTCGTTGAACACACTACGCCGCGGTCATTTGTTCCCACCAGCCGATCAGTGTGATGGCTTGTTCCTGGCTGCTGCCGCAGACCTCGATATCCGCCTGGAACGCACCACAGACGGCAGGACGCTCGGGCTGGCCGAAGATACTGCACAGATTATCGACAGACAGTTGCACACAACGTTCGCCCGCGGGCTTGCCATGGGGCATGCCGGGAATCGGTGTACTGATGGAAGGGGCAATGCAGCAGGCGCCACAGCCTTCTCGGCATTTCATGACGACAAGCTCCTCGGGAGTGTGGAATGACGGAGACTAGAGTACCCGCTTAAACAGCCGTTTGAAATTGGCCGCCCAGGGGTTTTTCGCGCAAATACGCGTGACTGATCAGTCTTGCGACAAAGCGTCGGCTCGCCAGGTCACACCTGCCGTCGGGTTTTACTGATTGAACTGGAATTCCAGGGCCGCGCCTTCGATTTCCCGGCGCTCTTCGTTGCGCAGTTGCAATTGCATTTCGTTGGAAATCAGCCGGCCGTTAAGCTGGAACTTGCTTTCTTCCTTGGGTTTTTCCTCGAACAGTGGCGGCAACAAGGGTGCGCGCTTGACGATCGGGACGGTGCCAATGGGTTGCAACTGGCGGACCATTTCCGGAGGCAGGCTCAGGTCGATATTGGTGGACGGTAACTCAGTGGTGCGCACCACTTCGCTGGCGGCCTTGGATTTTGAGGTAATCGGCGGGCGTGGCTTGTGCGCAACGGGTTTGTTCGCAGCGTCCGTTTTTTTCACGGGCGCGACTTTTTTGACCGGCGTGGTGGGGGCCACCTTAGTCGTTGACGTACTGGAAACCGCTTTATCCGGGGTCGCCGCCGCCATCGCGCTCCCCCAATTGAACACACTCAGCAAGCAGACCAACACCAGACCAACAGGAAAAATCGCTTTCATAACCCCTACAGCACTAACGGCAGAGGGCCATATGCTCGCCTGTTGCAGGGGCGCTGACAAGCGCCCATCTCGATCAGCCCCGGCGATGCCTCAAAAACCGCTGGCGGTTTCCTGACACAGCTGGGTCGCGAGCATGCCCAGTGTCATCAAGGCTCGCTCGGCTTCACGGTTCCAGGGGATGCCGCAATTCAAGCGAATGCAGTGGTTGAACTGCTCGGTGTTACTGAAAATCAGTCCTGGGGCGATGCTGATCCCCTGCTGCAAAGCCCGCACGTGCAGTTCCTGGGTATTGACCCGTCCCGGCAAACTGACCCACAGGATGAAACCGCCAGTGGGTCGGGTCATCTGGGTGCCTTCGGGGAAATACTGCTGCACTGCCAGCTGGAACGCACTGAGGTTCTTGCGATACTCCTGGCGAATGTAGCGCAGGTGTCGATCGTAACCGCCGTTCTCCAGGTAGGCCGCGATGCCCATCTGCGTGACGCTGCAGGCCGAATGGGTACTGAAGGTCTGCAGCCGCTGGATTTCCTGCTGGTACTTGCCGGCGATCATCCAGCCGATGCGCACCCCGGGGGACAGGGTCTTGGAAAAGCTCGAGCAGTAGATCACCCGATCCAGGCGGTCATAGGCCTTGAGGGACTTGGTGCGCCCCTGCTCGAACATCAACTCGCCGTAGATATCGTCTTCGACCACCTGGATATCAAAGTCCGAGGCCAGGCGCAGCAGTTGTTTCTGCCGCTCTTCCGGCATAGTGCCACCCAGGGGGTTGCTCAGGCGGGTGGTCAGCACCAGGGCCTTGATCGACCACTGGTTGGCGGCTAGTTGCAGGGCTTCCAGGCTCATGCCGGTGGACGGATCACTGGGAATCTCGATGACTTTGAGGCCGAGCAGATCGGCCAGTTGCAACAGGCCGTAATAGGTCGGCGACTCTGCGGCAATCAGGTCACCGGGGCGGGTCAGCACGCGCAAGGACATCTGCAGGGCGTCGACACATCCGTGGGTGATCACTACTTCGGATGGGTCGACCACCACCCCGGCGTCGCGCATGCGAATCGCCACCTGGCGGCGCAAGGGCTCGAAACCGGGACTGAACATGTAGCTGAACGCCCGCGGACTGTGAAAACGCGTGACCTTGGCCAGTTGCTGATGCAGCGCCCGCACCGGCAGATAGTCGACACTGGGCACGGCGGCGCCCAGTGGGAACACCCCTTCGCGGCGTGACTCCACCAACACTTGCTGGATGATGCTGCTGCGGGTCACGAGGCCCGGGCGCTCGACCCGGGCGATATCCGGGGTCGGCGCGGTCAGGGCCGGGGTCTGGTGAACGTAGTAACCCGACTGCGGACGTGCGCGAATCAGGCCCTGGTCTTCCAGGTTGGCATAGGCCTGGAGCACCGTCGCATGGCTGACATTGAGCTGCGAGCTCATCTTGCGCACCGAAGGCACACGCTCGCCAGGCTGATACACGCCGCGCCGGATATCCTCAGCCAGCTGCTGAGCGATACGTTGATAGAGCAAAAGATTGGTCATGACGCAGCACTCGATTTCACGGGCATTTTATTTTTGTAGAGAACTATACCGGCACAGTTTAGAAGTGTACGGGGACAGTTGCCACAATAGTCGACCGTACAGCCCAGTGTCAGTAAAAACTGTACTGTTTTGTGCGCCGATTGGCAGGCCAAAAAAAACCCGGCACCTCTACAGGTGCCGGGCTTTCCAGTAACGCTGACCTTAGCGGGCAGCGCCGAGCTGGCCTTTTTCGTCGGAGAACACAATTTCCACCCGGCGATTCTGCGCCCGGCCCCGCTCGGAAGCGTTGGCCTCTACCGGGTATTCATCGCCATAACCTTCGACTTGAATACGTTTATCGTCAACACCCAGGTCCATCAGCATGTCGGCCACCGCCTGGGCGCGGTCCCGGGACAGTTTGCGGTTTTCCTGTTTGCCGCCCGTGCTGTCGGTGTAACCCTCGATGCGCACGACACGCTTGGGGTTGAGCTGCAGGAACTGGACAATTTTCAGCACCGTGCGATTGGCCGAACTCTTGAGCTCCGCCTCACCAGTGTCGAACAGCACATCGCCAAGGGTCATCACCAGCCCGCGATCGGTCTGGGTAGTTGCCAGGCTGATGATCTGCTCTTCCAGCCATTTGCCCTGCTGCTGCACGCTGAGCAACTTGGCCTCGCGCAATGCCAGTTGCAGGCGTTGGCGCTCCAGCTCGAGCTTGGCTGCGCGCTCTTCGTTGAGCACTTTCTCGCTATGTTGCCGGGCAATCTCACTGTAACGCTGGCTCAGGTAGGAATAGTGCTGCACATCGGCACCGCTGCCCCAATAGCTGGACAGGCGATCGGCCCGGGCCAGGGATTCACCGGCCCGGATCACGTCCTTGGGCGCGATGCGCAATACGTTGGAGTCTTCCTTGACCTTCTGGAAGTCGTTATAGGCTTGTTGCAATGCCACATCGCTGTGCTGGCCCGCACACCCGTACAGGCTGGCCAGCAGCAGGCCGCCGAGGACGCCATTCGCAAGCTTCATTGGGCGTCTCCCAACTGCTTGCGCAAGCGCGCGATGCGGGTATTGAGAACGTTCAGTTGCTCCTGGCTTTTAAGCGTCAGGACCTTGGCCTCGGCCAAGCGTGCATCCAGTTCGGCCTGCTCGGCCTGCACACGGGCATCCTTGAATGACTGGTCGGCCATATCGGCCTTGGCCTGGGTGTACTTGCCTTCTGCCAGCTTCAGCTCCGGCACTTCCTCGGCGGTGGCCCCCACCGCGGTCGCCTGTTCCAGGGCCTGCCCGGTCAAACGCATTTGTTCATTCGGCGCCGGATCGGCTGCACAACCCGCCAGAGCCGTGACGGCCAGGGCAGCGAAAAGAGGTCGAATAGTCACTAAAAATCCCTACTGTTTTGGGGTGCTGACGGGCTGTTTCAATTGTGCTTTCCAGCGCTCCAGATTGCGCTGTAGCACGGCCTCAGTCAGACCGGACGCGGGCAATTCTGTCATCTTTTTGGCTAACTGTCCGCGCAACCATGGATCGTTGCACGCCGAGTTGTGGGAAATAGCCAGAAACAGCCCGGGTTTATCCACCGGTTGGGCGTAAGCCTGCACGTCGTTGGCGATACTCAGGGTCTGTGTCATGGCCATCCCGGCGTACCGCCCCGCCAACACAAACTCCACTTCGCCCAGCAGCAATTTCTGAAACGCCTGGGTCAGGTTCGGCGTACTGACCAGGGTCAGTTGCGATTGGGCGAACGCTGCGAAATCCTGGGTCAGCCGTGCCTGCTGCGACACCGCGCCTAGATGCCCACTCAGATCCTTGGCCTCGCTGTAGTCCAGCATCGAACCATTACGGGTCCATACCAGGTAGTCATTGCTGGCCAGCGCCGGGTGTATGTAGTCCAGCGCCTCCAACTGCCCGGTCGCCAACGGAGCGTCCGCCAGCATGTCGATGCGCCCGCTGCGCACCTCCTCCAGCGCCTGGGAGCGCTTGCCGGCAAAACGCAACTCGACCTTGAGCCCCAACTCCGCTGCCACCTGCTGCAGCAAGTCGGCATTGGCGCCGATCAGGTGCACAGGGTCCTGCGGGTCTTGCCACAGATAGGGCGGCGCATCGGGGCTGCCGGTCACCACCAGGCGTTCGCATTTGCCGGCAGCGTTCGATACAAGGGGCAATAGGGTCAGGCCGAGGAACATCGACCAACCGCTCAAGCGACGCAAATCCATGGCGTATGTCTCCACTCTCAACTCGCGGACAAAAAAAAGCCCAGCCAAAAGGCCGGGCTCTTTATAAGTGAAGCCGCTGGATTAGACCAGCTTCTCCAGCTCAGGGATGGCTTCGAACAAGTCCGCCACCAGGCCGTAATCAGCCACCTGGAAGATCGGCGCTTCTTCGTCCTTGTTGATCGCAACGATCACTTTGGAGTCTTTCATGCCGGCCAAGTGCTGGATCGCGCCGGAAATACCGACGGCGATGTACAGCTGTGGAGCAACGATCTTGCCGGTCTGGCCGACCTGCATGTCGTTGGGTACAAAACCTGCGTCAACCGCGGCACGGGAAGCGCCGACAGCAGCGCCCAGCTTGTCGGCCAGGGCGTACAGGTGTTTGAAGTTGTCGCCGTTCTGCATGCCGCGACCGCCAGAAACGACGATCTTGGCAGCGGTCAGTTCCGGACGATCGGATTTGGCCAGCTCTTCGCCAACGAAGCTGGAGGTGCCAGCATCGTGAGCAGCAGCAACCGCTTCAACAGCAGCCGAACCACCTTCAGCTGCAACCGGGTCGAAACCGGTGGCACGCACGGTGATCACTTTTACGGCGGCGTTCGATTGCACGGTGGCGATCGCGTTACCGGCGTAGATCGGGCGCTTGAAGGTGTCAGCGCTTTCTACCGAGATGATCTCGGAGATCTGGTCAACGTCCAGCTGCGCGGCAACGCGCGGCAGGATGTTTTTACCGTTGGAAGTGGCGGCAGCCAGGATGTGGCTGTAGCCAGCGCCCAGCTCGGCAACCAATGGCGCTACGTTTTCCGGTAGTTGGTGTGCGTAGGCGGCGTTGTCGGCCACCAACACTTTTGCCACGCCAGCGATTTTCGCAGCGGCTTCAGCCACCGCGCCAACGTTCTGGCCAGCGACCAGGACGTGGATGTCGCCACCGATCTTCGCAGCGGCAGCCACGGTGTTCAG
>Ga0247812_10000951_pt1 | contig 16567 bp, 15 predicted proteins | sample UWRJL149409B1_FD_178011 | JGI IMG/M metagenome (GOLD analysis project Ga0247812, IMG submission 178011) | Plant litter microbial communities from Arlington Agricultural Research Station in Wisconsin, United States - UWRJ-L149-409B-1 | ecosystem: Environmental > Terrestrial > Plant litter >...
TTGGTGTTGCAATGGGAAGTGGCTCACAGATTGCTAAAGACGCCGGCGATATCATCTTGCTTGATGACAACTTCGCAAGTATCGTGCGCGCCATGCGTGAAGGCCGTATTGTATTCGCTAATATCCGTCGAATGCTATTCTATCTGCTCTCAACTAACATCGGTGAGGTCATTACATCGGTTGGTGCACTTGTTATTGGTATGCCGCCACCGCTACAGCCAGTTCAAATTTTGTGGATTAACCTTGTGACAGATACAACCATGGTAATTCCACTCGGCCTCGAACCAGGCGGAAAAAGCGCTATGCGACAAAAGCCAGTGAAGCCAAACGCTCCAATTTTGAATAAGTACATGGTGAGTCGCGTTATCCTCATAGCCGTTTCAATGGCCACCATCGGGCTTGGTATATACATGTACTTCATCGAAACACATGGCGCTGCCTATGCTTCAACCGTCGTGTTCGTCGCTCTCGTGGCAATTCAATGGGCAAACGCTATCAACGCCCGAAGCACCTACCAATCAGCATTCACTCGTATATTCGTTCAACACCGCATATTCTGGGTAGGTTTAGCTATTTCAATCTCACTGCAATGGTTCGCATTATTTGGCCCACTACAAGAGATGCTTCACATCACACCAATATCTATCCAGGACATGCTTACGGCTAGCCTCAGTGCGTTTATAGCTATCATCTTGATAGCAGAAGTGCACAAGCTTGTGGGACGCCACCTGGTGCTTAAGAAAGTTCTCGCAGAGTAATGATAAATCCTTTCCTGTCGTACCACGATGCTATTTTATTGTTGGCACGGGCTGGCGGGGGAGGCTCTAGCGGTGGAGGCGGAGGCGGGGGCGGTATAGAGACCATCTTTATACTTGCCGGTTATTTCCCAAGCTATTATCTTGGAAAAATAATTAAGAGACTATTCAGTCGTCGCACCGAACTTATTATTAGTTTTGCTTTCGGCGTCCTCGCCAGCATCGTTTTACTTATCATCGGACTTCACCTCGGCGCATTAGGCGTTTACGCAACTATCATGGTAATAGTTGGTATTTGGTCAGGTTGGTCTGCAGCGTTCTTTGGTATTTGGTCGAAGCTACGCAAAAAATCTACCGTCGCAAAGAAACAAATATACGAAGCTTCTCGTTCTGATGGACTTTGGAATGAAACCGCTATGATGGAAACCGCCCGTGCGACTTTTTTGAATTACCAAAACGACTGGGCTACGTTCAATATCCAAAATATGCAACATTATATGACACAAGGATACACGTACCACGCAAGCCTCCTTATGGCAGCGCTGAAACAGCTTGGCAGGTCTAACCGTTTAACGAATTTGAATATTGATGATGCCATGATTGTAGAGGCAAGGGATAACTTCAATAATAGCGATGATGGTTTCGACGTAGCCTTCAATGCATCTGCAGTTGATGAACTTATCGATACACAAGGAAACGTTCTTTTTAAAGACAAGTCTAGTTTTATTGAATATTGGCATTTTAGCCGTATTAACGACACATGGCTACTGAGCGGCATTACGCAACAAACCCAAGTATTATCGGCTGGAAATTTATCACTCAAAGATTTTGCCACACAAAATAATTTATACTATTCACTTGATATGGGATGGCTGCTTCTCCCGCAAGGTGGTCTACTTATGGAGCGTGGGCGGTTTGGAAAAAGCGATATCAATAACCACACTATTGGTTTATACAATAACCACCTCGTCCAACTGTATACGTACAGCCCATTACGCACCAATTCAGGTGCCGACAGCTGGCTTGTCATTCAAATCGTCCTGCCAAAATCGTATGGCGGTATTATTGTTCAACCAAGGCGCAAATATATGACACAAAGGTCTGCCTATAATAAGCCGACAAAAGCGTATGGAAAATATACTTTTGAATGGGGCGAGTTCAACGACCATTACGACGTGTACGCAACACGACCAGACCAGCTTGCGACATTTGAACTCATCAACCCAGGGTTTATGGCTGAGCTGTATGACAGCGGATTAGATATGAGTATAGAAGTAGTTGACAACGTCCTTTATCTCTACAGACACCTAGGCATGCGCTTTGTCAGCGAAGCATCTTCTGATGAATACCGAGCAATGCTAAATATTGCATTGAAAGCGTTTAAAGAACTCAGACTCTAGAAATATTCAGCGAACAAAAAACACCGCTAGCGAGCTGCGGTGTTTTTTGTTTAGCCGTTTAAGTACTACGAGACGATACTCAGCAGTGTCCAGTTACCCCCATGGTTGTCTGTTCGAAGGCGGAACTGCGAGTTACCGTCAGTTAACGTAATAATTTCTGCAACGCGACCACCAGTTGTTACAAGGCAACGAAGGCCTGCATCGAGGAAGTCATACATTGTTCCACGGAATTCCATACGGCGTGGGTATGCCGCTAGGTTCTTTTTAAAGCCCATTTGTGTAACTGCTACTTGTTCATTTACATTGACACGATTCATATTAATTCTCCAAAGGTTAAGATATTTACTAGATTCAGTTACATCTCGCATGTGTAACTCAAAAAGGCCGAACAAAATTTTGATCAGCAACGGGTTTTGGAGGAGTGATTTAGAGAGGGTAGTGCGAACCGTATAACCGCAGGACCTTTTTACTAAATATCACGTTAGAATTGTATCGATTACCAGGGGCGCTTCAACCAAGTGGGTTAAAGGTGAGCTTAGTATCGTTTGGTGGCTTCATTAAAGCCTGTAAGTGAAAATCCGGGTCCTCGCAGAGGGGAAGTACTCACATGACTATATATAGTATACATCGAGCATTAGTTGAAGCGTCAAGCTTTTTAAGCAAAATCGTTTTCAAAGGGGTACTACACGTCTTGCAGATTTACTTTTTCGCATATTTATGGTATAATGCTGGTTATGCATGTGCGCTAGCTTTTTAAGTGGGCACTCGTGCCACCTTAAAAAACTGACTCACTTCTGCTAACGCTTTATCTAAGCGTTATCGACACAACAAGAAGGGGGAGACTTAGTGTCTCTAAATTTGAAAAAGCCGTTTCTCACGGTGATGGCGGCCATTGCGGTCATCATCCCCGTGGCATTCGGCGGAGCCGCAGCGTCCGCTACGGAGCTCCCGCCCGGCGACCCGACTTCCTTGGAAGCGACGGCGCCGACGCCAGAACAGGAGACACTTCCTGCTTCCGGTGACACCACAGCCCAACAGCCCGTCGTCGTCCAGGAGTCCGCTCCTGCACCCGTCGCGCAGCCGGTCGTGGCAGCACCTGTCCAACCCGAGGCCGCTACAGTCGTAGCGCCCGCGCCCTCCGTGCCGGTTCCCGCCGAAGACACCCAGCCCGCGCCTCCCCAGGCGCAGGTTGTGACCGTCGAAGACGAGACCGCTACACCAGAGGCACGGACCACCGGCCACCCGCCCGTCGAGAAGTGCGTGACGCTCAACAAGAAAACCATGTCACACACCTTCAACGAGACGACCGGCACCACTGGCATCAATGTCAGCGGCAAGGTCGGAACACCGGTCTGCAACCCGGCGTTCGTAGTCATCGCACCCTTCGCCTACCTGGTTGCAGGTTCAATGTGGCCACAGGAAGACGTGGGACGTGACAACCAGACCCGCATTTATGTGGATAAGGTTGGTTCGTACTCGGCAACTCCGCTGTTCATCAAGAACTGCCGCCAGTACGATGCCTACATCTCGTTCAAGAGCTGGGAAGACGCAACTCCTCCCAAGGTCCTGATTACTGGAGGAAACCCCTACGAGCCCGATTTCGTACACCAGTACAGCACCGGCCCGACGACGTATCACGCTTCGTCGGCCCACGGCTGTGCCGGCAAGCCTGAGGTCCCCGGACCGAAGGTAACCACCTCCGAGTGGACCGAAACCGCGTTCGTTTGTGGCGACACCGTCATCAACAGCTCGCGAACCGTCACGACGACCTACTTCAAGGTGGTCTTCGTCGACGGCAAGTTCAAGCTGGTTGAGGACACCGCAAAGAGCACGGTCGTCACCGAGCACGACTCACGACCGCTGAAGGACACGGAAATCGAGAGCTGCAAGCCCGCGATTCCTGAGCCCAAGGTAGTCAAGTCGGACACGACCGAAGAAGCATTCAAGTGCCTCGACACGTCGGTTGCCACGAAGTACACCGAGACCACCACGCCCTTCAAGGCAGTGCTGGTTTCGGGTTCAACGTGGGAGCTGGTCGAGGACACCGCGAACGCTACGACGGTAACCGTGAACGGCACCCGTCCACTGACCCCCGAGGAGGTCGAAAGCTGCAAGCCTGTAGTTCCCGAGCCCACGGTTGTCACAGGCGAGTGGGAAGCCGGTGCGCCTGATTGTGTCAACGAGAAGGTCATCGTGACTCGCACTGTCAGCACCACCACGTCCACTCCGGTGTTCGTAAGTGGCTCCACCTGGACCGTGTTCAAGGAGACGACCATTGCAACCGAAACGCGGGAAGAATCGCTGAGCGACGCTCAGCTGGAGGCCTGCAAGCCGGTCGTAGTGCCGCCGACGGTCAACCACCCGGCTCCGCCGCAGCCCGTTGCTCACGCAGCAGCGCCTGCGCCGAAGCCTCCGGTTCTCGCCAGCACTGGCGCGGAAATCGGTGGTACCCTTTCGCTTGCAGCACTGCTGCTTGCGCTCGGCACCGCGTTCGTCGTGAGTAAGTTCATCCGTCGTCGCCGTGAAGCGACCAACGAGTAATTCTCGGTAAGGTACATTCGTCAGCAATGACGTCTGTATAACAGGCGCTTCGTGGATAGTTGATTCTATTCACGAAGCGCCTTTTTTCTTTGCCAAAAATTCCGCGCTAGGTGTACAGCTACCCCTGTGAGATAATAGGTATAATGAAACGCCTCCACACTTATTCGCAAAACCTGCTTCGCAACCCACAACTCATCAAAGAGTTGTTCGAGCGCACCAACATTAAGCGTGGTGCAACCGTTATTGATATTGGCGCAGGTACCGGAACAATCTCTTCAGTGCTTGCCCGCCAAGTAAAGAACGTCATTGCTGTCGAGTTCGAACCGCGCATGTTTACAAAACTTCGCGAAAACATGGAATACTACCCGAACGTTACCGTGTACGAAGGCGACTTCCTCACGATGGAACTTCCAACGGTCCCATACAGCATTTTTGCAAACATTCCATTTCACCTCAGCTCACCAATTGTGAACCACTTAATTGAAACTGACCGTCCGCCACAATGTGTATACCTTATTGTTCAAAAACAATTTGGTCGTAAGCTTATTGCCGAAACGGACCGTGAGCACTTCACCAGCCAGCTTGGTATGATTGTCGGCGTTCGCTATGAAACCAAAATCCGTAAGGCTCTTGCTCGAACTGATTTCTTCCCACAACCAGCTGTTGACACTGTTTTTCTTGAAATGATGCGCCGCGATGTACCGCTCGTTAAGAAATCTCGTTTTGAGGCCTACAAAACATTCACAACTGAATGTTTCTCAGACCCTAAGAAACTCGCTAAATTGCCAATTGCGAAAATTGGGCTTGAAGTTGGCGGTTCGCCATCACGCGTGACACTTACTGAATGGGTACGCCTGTTTAACCTACAAACAATTTACTAGGTAAGTCGTTGGCTAAGGCCAATACCACCGAATTGTTCACACACGTAAACTGGTTGTTTCGCAGAACTGCGTTCGCCGTCATATACATAGCCTAAATCATTAAATTCTTCTAGGCCGTCAACTGTAGCAATGCCGCGCTGAATAATCCAGCGAGCATAGGCACCACGGGCAATTTTAGAATGTACCACTACAAACACCGGTTCTTCACCGGCTGCTTTTCGAGTCAGGAACACGGGCGTAATAATGCGCGCAGTATCAATGAAGGGGAGTACAACCTTCGCGTATTCATCAGACGTGACGTTAATAATTGGTCCGTCCATCGGAATCGCCTCGGCAACCTTATCACTCCAGAAATTATATAAGTCTTTATACGGACCTTCAGGTAATCGATAACCAAGCTCTAGTCGATAGGGTTGAATGCCATCATAGGGTCGCAACACTCCGTACAAACCAGAGAGAAGTTTTAAATGTTGTTGAGCAAAGTCTTTCTTAGCATCGTTCCATTCCAAAGCGCGAAGGCCACTATAAATATCGCCTCGAAAGGTTTCAACGGCAGCCGTAAGGGGTAAATCAAGCCTTTCAAGATATAAATCCTCAACTTGCACGGCTAATTTTTCAGAGATATGCATTACTTTTTGGTATTGCTCAAGGGTAAGTTCCTGTAAGTAATCGGTCAGTTCGTTCGCCTGGGCTTCAAAAATCGGCGTGGTTAATTCGCAAGTAGGGGGCACCGGAACCATTGTTTTTGATGAGTGTAAAAGAATCGTTAAAGGCATTGTTATATAAGTATAGCAAATAGGGGTTAGCTAAACGGTATGTTATCTGTTATAATGAATCTTAATTACTTATAAACTAATTGGATTAATATGGCTAAACACAAGAACTGGCACGGAGCTGCTCGCAAGCGTATGCTCAAAAAGAAAGCAAAATCACTTAAGCTTAAAGGCCGTCTCGCCTAAAGTTTTATAACCCCGTTCATTCGGGGTTATTTTTTTAACTTGATTAATCATGAAATAACCCCTATTATACGGACATAGTTCAAAACATAAACAGGATTCACACAATGCAGATTACCATCGTAGGTGGAGGCTTCGGCGGAGTAAAAGCCGCGCTGACTTTGTCAAAGAAGAAGAACGCCCACATTACCCTTATTACCGACAAGCCCGACTTTCAGTATTACCCAGCACTTTACGGCACCGCTACCGGCAACAGCCACTTACAATCATGGATACCACTTGGCGAAATTTTCGCTGGACACGATAACGTTGAAGTTATTATCGACTCTGTCACAACTCTTGATAAAGCAGCAAAAACAATCACTACTGCATCAGGCGCGACACACAAATACAACAAGCTTATTCTGGCGCTCGGTTCTGTTACGACATACTTCGGTATTCCTGGCCTCGATAACTACGCCTACGGTATTAAGTCACACGACGAAATTACTCGCCTGAAAGAACACTTACTTGAAGAATTCTCTAAGCCTGATGGCGCAGACAAAGACTTCTTAATTGTTGGTGCCGGTCCAACGGGTGTCGAACTTGCTTCAGCCCTGGGTACCTACTTGAAGCACTTAAAGAACCGTTATAAGCAACACGAACCACGCATTACTATTAGTATCATTGAAGCTGCACCACGCGTACTTCCACGCATGTCAGAAGCGGCGAGCGCTCTCGTTGCTGCTCGTTTAAAGAAACTACACGTACACGTTGAACTCAATAAAAAGGTTGAAGAAGAAACTGCCGATAGCCTCATTGTGAGTGGCAAGCCAATCAAAAGCCACACGGTTATTTGGACATCTGGCGTTGCAAACAACCCATTCTTCAAAGCGAACGCTGACCAATTTGAACTTTCGCCAAATGGTAAAGTCGTAGTCGATGCACACCTTCGTTCTGGCGCAGACGTCTACGTTATTGGCGACAATGCCTTCACTCAATGGAGCGGCCTTGCGCAAACCGCACTTCGCGATGGTATCTTTGTTGCGAAGCACATCCTTGGTACGTCTAAAAAGAAGTACACTGCGAAGCTACCTCCAGTAGTTGTCCCAATTGGCGAAGACTGGGCAATCTTTGAATACAAGAAAATTCGCTTCGGTGGCCGCCTCGGTTCACTTATCCGAAGTGCTGCTGACTTTGTTGGCTACAGCGACATCTTGCCATTCGGTCAAGCGCTTGGCGTATGGCGTGCACAGAAAATCAAAGAAGAATTTTACGCGACAGCGAAGCCAAAGGTTGAAGCTGAAGTTTAAAACTTCGAACAAATAAAAAAGACCCCGCTGTGAAGAAGTGGGGTCTTTTTTATTATCTAGATTTCTTGTCGAGCTTGCTTGCGAACACGTACGTGGGTAGCGATAGTAACAATTGAAACAACTGTGACATAAAACAACCCGGTAATGCAGCTACGAAGAATACTGCCGGTAGATGACAAAATTAAGAAGGTGCCACTTGCAACTGTTGCGACAATAAAGCCGTAGCTTGTTGCTAAGCGTTTGATAGTTGGTTTAAAGAAAGTAAAACTGGCAATCGCAACACTGGCGAGGGCTATAATAACGTGAATTAATACGATAGTAGACATAAGTATATTATACACCCAAATTTATGGGAGATATCCTCCAATAGCAATAAGTAAACTCATCGAAAGCATCACAAGTAGCGATACGCCGAACATTTGCCGCGCCCACTTCACATCATCAACTTTGTTATAGAGTGAGATGCCTTTATAGAGCCAGTACGCAGAAAGCAACAAGCTTCCAACCAAGTACACGACACCTGTGTAGTTAAATACCGTCGGCAATGCGAAGACGATGGCGAAGATAATCGTAAATAGGAGGATTTGCACCTTGCTACTCTTCATTCCATACTTCACTGACCAAACTGGTAATTTAGCTGATGCGTAATCTGATTTGCGGAACATTGCAATTGCGTAAAAGTGGGGCATCTGCCAAAAGAAGAGAATCAAGAAAAGGATAATCGCGCCAGCATCAACATGTCCCGTTAGCGCAGTATAGCCCGCTACAGGCGGCAATGCACCCGCAACACCACCAATTAACGTACTCCAAGCTGTCGTGCGTTTAGCGACTCCGTAGATGGCCACATACCAAACATACGCCACGATACCTAGTAGAACGGTGAGTGTATTCGTCAAAAAGGCGAGTAGGGCAAAACCGATAACACCTAACGCTATTCCGAACAGTAAGGCTTTCTTAATACCAATTACACCACTGGCAATATCACGCTTCGCGGTTCGCTTCATTCGCTTATCAATATCCCGATCAAGAATATTATTCATGACACACGCAGAAGCGATAATGAAAGCGATACCACCCGTAGCGCCAAGAAGCACGAGCCAGTCGAAACCAACTATACTTGCCGCTAGGAAGAACCCAGCAACGCCGCTAATTGTATTACTGAGTGTAATACCCGGCTTAATTAATTGGAGATATGAGCGAGAGCGCTTTTCCATGCTAAATGCCTTCGTTCTCATTCATGTACTGGGTCATTTGGTCTGGAGTCATGTTCATCATGTTGTAATCAAGGTTGTGCATAATCCAGAGTGAACCAATCACGACGACAAGCACGACAATCACCGCAAAGGCAAAAGTAGCGACCTTCCAACGGTTACCACGGCCAAGGTGCAAAAAGAATACAAGTTGAACGATGAGCTGCACAACAGCAATCGCCATAACGACATAAATCAACATTTCTTTTGGAAGCAATTCGTTCACCACGAAGAAGTAAGCAAGCAACGTCGTAACGATAGACAACGCGAAGCCGACAAAATATGAAATGTATTTCACCTGTGAGTGATGGTGATCTAGTTGAGGTTTTTTCATGCCATTCCTCCAATCAAGTACACGAAGCTGAAGATGAAGATCCAGATAACATCAAGGAAGTGCCAGAACAAACCAAGGAGTGCTAAACGGTTAATATCGGTCTGCTTGAAGTTGTGGCGCCATAAACGCACAATCACTACAGCCATCCATAGAAGTCCGACTGCGATGTGAATACCGTGCGTTGCAACGAGGGTAAAGTACGATGACAAGAAAGCGCTTTGTTGCGGGCCATGACCTTCACCAATGAGCACCATGAACTCGTACAGCTCCATTGAAAGGAACACGACGCCAAGTGCGAAGGTAGCGAACAGCCAGAAGAAGGTCTGTTTTTTAAAGCCGCGCACGCTCGCAAGGAGTGCCATGCCAATAGTGAAACTACTGGTAAGCAGTACGAATGTTTCAACCAGAACGAACGGTAAGTCGAATAGTTCTGAACCGCCTGGGCCACCAGCAGTAGCGTTTTTAAGCACTGCAAAGGTAGCGAATAGCGCTGCAAATAGTACACAGTCGGTCATTAAGTAAATCCAGAAACCGAGTGTCTTCTTCTCGTGGATTGCTACAAGTTCTTCAGCACGGGTCATACGGTTTTCTCCTGGAGTTTAAGCTTAGCGTGCAGTTCGTGCTTTGCGACTTTAGCAGCCGACAATTTGTAATCAGGTTCGTCATCGCTGAGTTTGATAATAATAGTCACGACGATGGCGATAAAGGCGACAATCACCAGCCACCACATGTGCCATACAACGGCCGCACCGAAGGTCATTGCGAATAGTCCAATGATAATTCCAGCGCCACTATTCTTTGGTAGCCAAATATCTTCATACTCAGGTTCGGCGTGTTTCTTCTTACCGTATTTAGATTCCCAGAATGCATCACGAGTCGTAACGGTAGGGATTGTCGCAAATACGTATTCAGGTGGAGGCGAAGTAGTTGCCCATTCGAGTGTTCGGCCATCCCATGGGTCGTTACCAACCATATTAGCTTTGCGCTTCCAAATACTGTAAGCAACTTGAAGCAGCTGGAATAGTACACCAATCCCAATCAGCATCACACCGAAGCCAGCAACGATAAATAGTCCTTGCCAGCCCATTGATGGGTCGTAGTGATCCAGGCGACGAGTTGCGCCCATGAACCCAAGAATATAGAGAGGAATAAAGGCAAGTAGGAACCCGACAATCCAGAACCAGAATGCGAACTTACCCAACGTCTCGTTTAATGTAAACCCAGTAAACTTAGGGAACCAATAGGCGAAGGCTGCGAATGCACCGAACAGCACTCCACCAACAATCATGTTGTGGAAGTGAGCAACAAGGAACAGGCTGTTATGGAATTGGAAATCGAGGGCTGGCACGGACATCATCACACCCGTTAAACCACCGACAGTAAAGGTAGCAATAAAGCCCATAAACCACAGCATCGGCGTCTTAAAGGTAACCGTTCCGCGATACATAGTGAAAATCCAGTTGAAGACTTTCACGCCAGTAGGGATTGCGATCACCATCGTCATAATGCCAAAGAAGGTATTCACATCAGCACCGGCGCCCATTGTAAAGAAGTGGTGCAGCCAGACGGTGAACGATAGAATTGCAATTGCAACAAGCGCAATAACCATTGAAGTGTAGCCAAAAATTCGCTTCTTCGAGAATGTCGCCACAATCTCCGAGAAGATGCCGAACGCTGGTAGTACTAAAATATAGACTTCTGGGTGACCCCATGCCCAAATAAGGTTGACGTACATCATTGGGTTGCCACCAGCCATGCTAGTGAAGAAATGCATGCCGAGGGTACGGTCGAGCGCTAACAAACCAAGCGTCACGGTCAGAATAGGGAAGGCGAACATAATAAGTGACACGCTCATCAAAACGCTCCATGTAAAGATTGGCATTTTCATGAGAGTCATGCCCGGTGCGCGCATCTTAATAATAGTCACAAAGAAGTTGATACCAGATAGTAAGCTACCGATACCCGAAATCTGCAGTGCCCATATCCAATAATCGACACCGACACCTGGACTATATTCCAGCCCCGAGAGTGGTGGATACGCCAACCAACCAGCAGTAGAGAATTCACCGACGACCATTGGCATATTGATAATAATCATACCGGCAGCAAACAGCCAGAAACTTACAGAGTTAAGGAATGGAAAGGCGACATCGCGTGACCCAATTTGCGACGGAATAATCAGGTTGAAGATACCAAAGATGATACCCATTCCTACGAAGAAAATCATGATTGAACCATGCGCCGAGAAGATTTGCTGGAAGTGGTCAGCGTTTAGTAACTCTACTGAGCCATTCAACACTTGTTGCGCACGAATCAGCAATGCATCGGCAAAACCACGAAGCAACATAATAACCGACACGATGATATACATAACACCAATCTTCTTCGGGTCGAGTGAGGTTAGCCAGGTCTTCCAAAGCCATTTCCAACGCTTAAAGAAAGTAACCGCAATAATTGCAGTGACCAAAGCACCTACCATACCAATACCCGCACCAGCCATAATAGGCTCGTGAATGAAGTCTTCGAGTGTAAGGCGGCCAAAGATTGCTTTTAGCATTTCGTCAAACATTACATATCCATCCCAGACATGTCGTGACTACTGTGGTCCATAGTGTGCATGTCGTGTTCCTCAGGTTTAGGTTCAGTTGTTTCTTTTGTCGCGGGAGTGCCGTGAGACATATATTTCATTACTATTTTATTATACAAGTCGTTATCCATAAGCATATAGGTTTTCTCGCCGTCGTTTTTACTTTGAGCAGCGAGCTTTGCATAACTTGCGCTATCAAGCATTGTGTTCGAGTTAGCTGAGTTAATAAGCCACTTCGAGAAATCAGTTTCAGTCATAGAATTAACTTTGAACTTCATATCAGCAAAACCATCGCCACTAATATTTGCCGATGAACCGTTGTAGCTTCCGACCGTATCAGCCATAATACTCAGCTTTGTCGACATACCCGACATCGTGTACACCTGGCCAGCTAAGGCAGGCACCCAGAACGAATTCATCGGTGCATCAGACGTTAACGTGAAGTTAACTGGTGTGTCTTCAGGAATATTAAGATAGTTAAGCGTTGCAACGCCCTTGTCGGGGTAGATAAAGAGCCACTTCCATTCAAGTGCAACAACCTGAATGTTCACTGGTTCAACTGTTGATTCAAGCTTCTTGTAAGGGTCAAGTGCGTGAGTAGAAATACCAGTAATAATAGCGAGCACAATAATAAATAGGCAGGGAATACCCCACCAAAGTGCTTCGAGGCCAAGGTGACCAGCGAACTCTGGATCATACTTTTCTTTTGCCCTAGGGCTGGTTGCGCGTGATTTCCAGGCAATAACAAATAACAATGTAAGAACCGGAATAACAATCAACATACCAAGCGCGAATACGAGAATAATTAAATCTTTTTGCTGGTTAGCGATTGTTCCGTGCGTATTAAGTACCGGCATGTCACGGCCTTGCGTCACAAAAACGAGCAAGCCGACAATGCCAATAGCAACAAAGCTCGAGATAAGAACCTGAGCCACCCTCTTCAAGATAATTTTTTTATCTTCACGCATATGCTTCTTACATAATAGCTTGGTTTGGATATTTAACCAATAAGAACTTAAGCGCCTTAGACAAAATGAGGTGAGGCTGATATTCTAGAGATAATATGGAAACAACACCTATCAACAAAAGTGAGCGCGAACCCGTACATATGGGTATGCATTATCTCGAGCTCCTTGAAATCGGCCACCTTGCAAACCACATCATGCCAAAATCTGGTAAGCCCCTCAGTGAATTCCTCGATGTATGCGGTGACCACGCAACCGATTACCTTGTTGGGCTTGATGCTACAGAACGCGACGACCCTGACTTTGCAACCACCCAAGCCTTTTTACAAAATTACATCCAACAATTTCTTGATGGCTTAAAAGAAGCGACACCCGAAGTACAATAAATGCTTAATACGGTGGGGTATTAATGAACGAAGCGCAATCTAACGAAGGCTATACGTATACCCGAACGAACGGAACCGTCGAGCATGCGCCAGACCTTGAGACAGCGCATAAAATGTGCCCAATCCTCGGACAAATGTCACTCGAACAAGCGGGGATAATGCTGAAGATGGGAGCACGAGGCCGCGCCGTCGCCGAGCAAAAAGAAGCCAAGAAAGCAGAGCTTGAACAAGCTGATGACTCCGCTGAAGGTGATATGTTTGATATGCCGAGTATTTATGATGATCTTATTGCTCCAGTTGAAGCTGTCGAGGTCTCTGAATCTATTGAAAATGATAGTGTTGAAGTTGATACCTTGTCCGCAGAACCACGAGAATTTAAGTCTTTCTTAGAAACACTCTTTGAACGAAGCACCAAAGAACTTGAACAAGTTGCTGAGCCAAAAGAAACTCGTATAGCTGAGACGAAAACAATTATCGAGCCTGCACTTACCGAAAAAGAAGTAGCGCCCGAGGTAGTTAAAGAGGAAATTATCGATAGTGAGCCTGAAGTTAAGGAATCGTTCAAAACGGTCGAAGTACAGCAGGGAGAAGTAGCGCCTGAAGCTAAGACAGAAGTGACGCTTGAGGTTCAGCCAGAAACTCCTGCAAAAACACCCGACATCACTAATGAAGAAGTTGTCGTTGAAAAAGCTATCGAGAATACAACGGTCATCCCTCAAGTACCTGAATTTGTAAGCGAACATGCCCAACCCGAAGTGGAGGTTGAAATTACACAACCTGAAGTGCGGCCCGAGATTGACCCCATCCTACCTGTCGAACAAAAAAGTGAAGTAGAAGCACCTATCGATACCTTTATTATCCCAGAAATGATCATGCGCGAACAACCCGTGGTTGAGATGCCCGAACCAAAAGTCACACAAGAGCAAGAGGTTCAGTTACAGCCTATTGTCATAAGCCCAGAAATAATTGAAGCTGTCGAACCAACGCCAGCCGAAAAGGTAGCCGAAGAGCAAGTGCCTATCGTACAGACCACGCAGAAAGATTACATTGAACAGCCCGTAGTAATTGAAACAATAGAAGAAGCACCAGAAGTTAACGTTCCGATTGCAGCAGACGAACTCATCATAGAAACACCCGAAGCTCCTGAAGAGATTATGCTGGAAACCCCAGAAACACTATCCAAAACCGAGCAATCCCAAATACAAAACACTGAAACCGAAGCTGAAGAGGAAAAGCACACTGGCTTTGTTCCAATAGTTGAAGACATCGAACCAGCCTCAACCGAAGAAGAAGACTTAATTGAACAGCAGGTTGTTGTTGCAATGACCGCCAGTACAAATACAATATCAACGAACAAAGTCAGTAAACTCCTTGGAATGTTTGCAACGCTTCTTCATATAGAATATACGCCGGCATAACATCAGCGTATAAACGTAAGTTCGAGTTCGTAACTACTTTTTAGTAGTTTTCTTTTTGCTCGCTGCTGCAGCAGTTTTTTGCTTTTCAGTAAAGCTTTTTGGTTGCCATGTATTTACAAGGTAAATAACAATAACAAGGAGGCCCATAATAATGAGTACGAGGCCTGCTAAAACTGGTTTTATTTGTGCGAAGGTAACCATGTCCTTCATTGATTCTGAGTGTGCAAATAAATTAAACATAATTCGAGTATATCATGCTGTTTATGGTTTATACTGTGGACAGTAAGATTTAATGCAAATCAAAGGAACTGTACATATGAGTAAGAAGTGGGATTACGAAGTAGACTTTTTAGTTGCCGGGAGTGGCGTTGCGGGCTTAAGTGCCGCAATTACCGCCAAGCTAAATGGTCTTGATGTCTTAGTTATTGAAAGTATGGACAAATGGGGTGGCACAACAGCTATCTCCGGAGGTGGGCTTTGGGTACCCAACAACCCTTTAATGATTAAAGATGGCGAGCAAGATTCACCAGAACGCGCTTTCGACTACTTACAATCTACCATTGGCGACCTTGGGCCATGGACAAGCGAAAAGCGCAAATGGGCATTTATTAATTCAATCGCACCGTACTTAAATATGCTCTCAAACAACGGTATTAAGTGGGCTCGCGCTAAAAAGTATCCAGATTATTACCCAGACCTTCCAAGTGGCATGGTTGGGCGGAGCATTGAACCAATGCCATTTAACATGCGTAAACTTGGGGAATGGGGCAAGCTAAAGCGCGAAGGCGGTATTCCTGCTCCAATTCGTAATGATGACGTTTGGTTGTTGTCACGCGCATGGTCTACGCCAAGTGGATTTATTCGTGGTGCACAATTTGTGTTCCGCACCATTGGTTACTTAGGAACTGGCCAAAAACCAGTCGGAATGGGCGCGGCACTTGCGAGTCACTTAATGCATATTGCACACATTAAATTAGGCGTTCCTGTATGGCTTAATACGCCAATTATGGAACCTATTATTGAAGATGGCCACGTTGTTGGCGCAAGCGTTAAGAAAAATGGTAAGCTTATTCGCATTAAAACTCGCCGCGGCGTTATGCTTGCTGCCGGTGGATTTAGCCATAATAAAGAGTGGCGTTTGAAATACCAGGGTGTACCAGGCTGGTCGGCATCTCCGGCTGGTCAACTTGGCGAAGGTATTGAAGCTGGCCAAAAAGTCGGTGGCGCCGTTGCAATGATGGAAGACGCTTGGTGGGGTGCAACCTCAATCAACCCAGACGGCAAAGACCAGCATGGGTTTATTTTGAATGAACGTTCTGACCCGTGGAGCATTGTTGTTGACCAAATAGGGAACCGCTACTTAAATGAATCTGAAAGCTACGTTGATTTTGGACACCACTTACTCGAGCACGACAAGAAGACTGGTGGTAAAGCGTTGCCATCATGGCTTGTGAGCGACCACCGTCACACGACCCACTTTTTAAGTAGTGGCCTCATTATTCCTGGTGCTAAGAAAAAACTTATGGCCCAAGGTGAATTAATTGAAGCAAAAACTCTCGCTAAATTAGCAGATAAAATGGGTGTTGATAAAGAAGCCTTCCTCGCAACCGTAAAGACATTCAACGGCTATGCAAAGACTGGTGTTGATAAAGACTTCGAACGTGGCCGCACAAGTTACGACCGATATTACGGAGACCCGCTTGTAAAACCAAACCCTAACTTGGGCGCACTTGAAAAAGGCCCCTTCCGCGCATTGAAGCTTTATCCAGGTGACTTAAGCACAAAAGGTGGCCTTGTAACCG
>Ga0247812_10000952_pt1 | contig 16558 bp, 16 predicted proteins | sample UWRJL149409B1_FD_178011 | JGI IMG/M metagenome (GOLD analysis project Ga0247812, IMG submission 178011) | Plant litter microbial communities from Arlington Agricultural Research Station in Wisconsin, United States - UWRJ-L149-409B-1 | ecosystem: Environmental > Terrestrial > Plant litter >...
TGACGAGGTAGGTAGCACTGGAGGCGAGGACACTTTTTACAACGGTGATCCCCTCGTCGAATGGACCGATCACGGCAAAACCTTCGCGGTTGTTCTGTGGGGAAGCGGCTCCTGCCCTGTGCTCGCCACCTCGCTCGATGTCGTGTCCGCTGACGAGGTGACCATCACATTCGAAGGTCCCGATGACGGCCTGTGCACCTTGGATTCGTCAGCCTTCACGCACGAATTCGACGTGCCCAACGGCGCGAACGACCTACCGCTGACCGTTTCCGTTGTGCGCCCAGCTGGCCCGGGCGCCCAGTTGGTGGAAAGCTTCCTGCTGCCCGAGTAGCCCGACACTTACTGACCAACGAGTGTTTCGTTTGAAGCTGGACTGTCACGAGTCGGTAACGTGCGCCCACTAGGGTGAAGCCATGAGCAGGATCGCTGTTGTTCCTGGGTCCTTCGACCCGGTCACCCTTGGCCACCTTGACGTTATCGGCCGCGCCGCCGGCCTGTGGGACGAGATTCACGTGCTCGTCGTACACAACCCCGGCAAAACCGCGCTGCTGCCGATCGCGCAACGTGTCTCGCTGATCGAGCAGTCGATCGTCGAGGCCGGACTGCCCGACAACATCAAGGTCACCAGCTGGAGCGTCGGGCTGCTCGTGGACTATTGCACGGATGTCGGTGCCAGCGTTCTCGTCAAGGGAATCCGCTCGCAGGTCGATGTCGCCTACGAAACCCCGATGGCGATCGTCAATCGCGACCTCGCAAACGTCGAGACCGTCTTCCTTCTGCCGAACCCGGCTCACGCCCACGTGTCGAGCTCGCTCGTGCGGCAGGTGTCGTCGCTCGGCGGGGATGTCGCGCCGTACGTGCCGAAGGCCGTCTGGAACTTTCTGCAGCAGGGCTAGCCGCGTGAGCGGAGAGCGACCGGGATAGCCCGAACCTCGGGCAGCAACGCTTCCGCCGCGGCACGTTCGAACAGAGCCGCCCCGGGCAGCGCTGCGTTGGCGGTCGCCGCTGCGGTTCCGAGTCGCATCGCCGCCTCGAGGGTTTCACCGCCGTCGAGGGCCACGACGAGAGCGCCGAGAAAAGAATCGCCGCTTCCGACCGGAAACGCCCCGGTGTGGCCGGTCAGCGACACGTGGCAGGCGCTGTCAGCTGACACCCCGATCGCTCCGCCGACGCCGTCGGTGACGACGACTAGCCCCCGCGTCCGTTCGCGAAGCTCGAACGCGAGGTCAACGAGTGGCGAATCGACCGGCCTGCCGAGCACCTCGGCCGCCTCAGCCCGATTGACCTTGAGCAGGGCGGGGGAGCTCGCCGCGAGCGCCGCTCGCAGCGCCGGACCATGGCTGTCGAGCGCAACAGAAACTCCGTGCCGGGCGGCCAGCGCAAGAACCTCGCCAAGAGCCTCGTCGCCAAGCGGCGCGGGCATTCCGCCCGACACCAGAAGCCAGCGAACCCCGGATGCCAGCACCGCCTCGGTGCGCGCGAGTGCCTCTGTCCACTCGGTCGTGCTCACCGCCGTCGGGTGCTCGTAGATCTCGGTCAGCCCGCCGCTCGCGACCGACAGCACCGACACGCACGACCGCGTCTCGGCAGCGATGTCGACGCGAGACACCTGCACCCCGGATGCCGCGGCACCCCGCTCCACGACGGAACCGATGTCGCCCCCGAGCATGGCCACGGCCGTGACATCCGCTCCCATGGTCGTCGCGGCCCGCGCGGCGTTGAGTGCTTTGCCACCAGCGACGCGGATGACGCTCGTCGGGCGGTGGATCGCGCCGAGGGTCAACTCGTCGACGACGTAGGTGATGTCGAGCGAGGGGCTCGCGCACAGAGCGGCGATCTTGGGCGAAGCGGGCACGGGCGTCAGGCCGTCAGCCGTGCGGCGGTCAGGTCGGCGAGGGTCGCCTGAGCCCCGGTGCCACCAGCGCCGAGGGTCGAGAGAGACCCGGCGGTGGTTGCCCAGTGCAGGCGTTCGGTCTCATCTCCGATGTTGTGGGCGATCGCCGCGAGATAGCCCGCGTTGAAGCTGTCGCCCGCTCCCGTGGTGTCGATGACGTCGACGCTGAGCCCGGGGGCCGTCGACAGCGGCGATTCGTGCGCGACGCTCCAGCCGCCGTCCCCGCCCGCCTTGACCACGATGCGTGGACCACGGGCGGCGAGATGCCGGGCGATGTCTTCGTCACTCGAGCCCGGCGCCGCTCCGATGGCCGCTCCGAGTGCCCGCAGCTCTTCCCGGTTCGGAAGCAACAGGTCGAGGTGGGGGAGCACGTCGCGAAGGCCGAGCCAAGTCTCGGAAGGGTCCCAGTTGGTGTCGAGGCTCGTTGTGATTCCGCGAGAGCGCAGCTCGGCGAGGAGGTTCGGCAGCCCAGCGGCGAGCGACGGCTGGAGAAAGTAGGAGGCGAAGTGAACGTGGCGTGCCGAGCCGAGCGCGGCGAGCACCGAAGCGGTGCCGAGCGTCGGGATGGTGCCCGGAACGGTGAGTATGGCGCGGTCGCCCGGTGCCGACAGGATCACCGAGATGCCGGTGGGCAGCGTGACATCCGTCTCGATCATCGAGGTGTTGACGCCCGTCGCAGCCAGCGCGTCCGTCGTGAAGCGCCCGAACGCATCATCGCCGACCCGGGCGACGAGCGTTGTCGGAACACCGAGCCTCGCGAGCCCCGCTGCGGTGATCGACGCGCTTCCGCCGAGAACGAGTTCTCCGGAGTCGAGCAGCTGCTCGGCCTGGCCGAACCGGGGAACCACATCGCCCCGAAGCACGAGGTCGACGTTTGCATCGCCTGCCACGAGTACGGGGAACGGAGAAGTACTGGTCACGGTCAGCCTTTCAGGCCGGAGAACGACATCGTTGCGATGAACTGCTTCTGGGCGAACAGGAAGAACAGGATGAGCGGGAGCGTTGCGACGACGTTACCCGCCATGAGCAGCGACCACTCCGTGCGCCGCGCGCCCTGGAAGTTCGTGATGCCGAGCTGCAGGGTGAACGACTGGTCGTTGTTGATCGCGATGAGCGGCCAGACGAGGTCGTTCCACGAACCGAGCAGTGTGAAGATCGCGAGGGTGGCGATCGCCGGTTTGGCGAGCGGAAGGATGATGCGGAAGAAGACCTGCAGGCGCGTGCAGCCGTCGATGAGCGCAGCTTCTTCGAGTTCGGCGGGCAGCGAGATGAAGAACTGCCGCATGAGGAAGATGCCGAACGCCGACGCGAGCCACGGCACGATCGCCGCACCGAGACTGTCGATGAGCCCGACCCGCGAGAACAGGATGTAAGTCGGAATCATGAGCAGCTGGGTCGGGATCATGATGGTGCCGATGATGGCGAGGAACCCGAAGGTGCGGCCGCGGAAGGTCAGCCTCGCGAACCCGTACCCGGCGAGCGAGCAGAGCACGATGTGCGAGAGGATCGCGATTGCCGAGACGATGGCGGTGTTTCCGAGCCAGAGCAGGATCTCGGACTCCCGGAACAGCGCAAAATAGCCATCGAGCGTGAGCGTCGAGGGGAAGAAGTCGCGCGGGAACTTGTTGATGTCGGCGGCCGGCGTGACCGAGGTGAGGAACATCTGCACAAAGGGAATCGCGAAGATGATCGCGACCGGCGCGAGCACGAGGTGCCAGGCGCTCGGCCTGCGGTGCGCTCGCGCACGCTCCTTCGTTGCCGGCTGGCGGGTGGCAACGCTCATCAGAAGGCCCTCACATTCGAGCGGCGCGAGTAGATGGTGACACCGATCGTGATGAGCAGCGTGACGGCGAACAGCCCATAGGCCACCGCTGACCCGTACCCGAAGTCGAGCTTTTTGAACGCGGCATCCCATAAGTAGTAGACGATCGTCTCGGTTGCCCCGAGTGGTCCGCCGCGGGTTGTCGTGTAGACGAGGTCGAACAACTGGATGGCCTGGATGATCTGCCAGATCGTCGCGAACACCGTCACCGGGGCAAGCTGCGGAAAGACCACGTGCCAGAACACCTGCCACGGGTTCGCCCCGTCGATGCGCGCAGCCTCGAGCAGATCGGCCGGGATGTCCTGCAGCGCCGCGAGGTAAATGACCGTCGTGAACGCGGCCTGTCCCCACAGCGACATGATCGTGATCACGACCATCGACTGGTTCGGGTCTTCGAGCCAGCCCTGCGCTGGCAACCGGAAGAACTCCAGAATTTGGTTGAGCAGCCCGAACTGCGGGCTGAACAGATAAGTCGTCAGGATGCCGGTGGCCGCCGCCGACGCGACAAACGGCACAAAAATGGCGGTGCGGTACAGCCCGATGAACCGGATTCGACGGTTGAGGGCGACCGCGAGGAACAGGCCGAGCAGCACAGAGGTCGGAACGAACAGCGCGGTATAGACGAGCGTGTGGACCAGCGCGGACTGCAGGTCGCCGTCGGTGGCCATCGCCGCGTAGTTATCGAACCCGACGTTCACCGGCTCGCTGAAGCCGTCCCACTCCTGCATCGACAGTAGGAATGCCCAGACCGCCGGAAACAGTGAGAGCCCGAGGATGATGACGAGGGCGGGAGCGACAAAAGCCCAGCCTTCGAGGTTGTCGCGCAGCGACCGGCGTCGACGCGCGCGGGGGTCGCGTTCGCCCAACCCCGTGACGGACACGAGCCTGGGCACCGGCGCCGTGCCTGTGGGAGACGGCGTCGGGGTGGGAACCCGTGGCTTCGTGTCCGTCATGGTTGCTCTATTCCCCGAGAGCTTCGTCGGCTTCAGCCGCCGCCTGCTCGAGTGCCTCGGCGGGTTCACCCTGGCCCTGAAGCACGGCCGAGATGGCCGACCCGATCGCCTCGGAGATGTCGACGTAGCCGGCGATCGTCGGGCGGGCCTGCTTGGCGTTCACCGCGTTGTCGGCCATGATGTCGAGCCCGGGAAGAGCCTCGACCTGCGCCTGGAATTCCGGGCTGTCGATCTCGCTCGACCGCAGCGGGAGGTTGCCGTAGGCGACGTTCCAGCGAACGTCCTGTTCGCTCGCGGTCAGCCACTTGGTGAATTCGTACGCCCAGTACTCGCGGTTCTTGTCTTTGTGGTCGAACAGTGCCCAGATGTCCGGACCGGACGCCGTCTGGTGGTCACCGTTCGTTCCGGGAAGCTGCACGACACCGTAGGGGGTCTTCGCCTCGTTGTTGTCGTAGAGCTGCCACGGACCGGAGGTGATCATGCCGATCTTGCCGCTCGCGAACAGCTGGCCGAACTTGGTGTCGGTCTGGTCGAGATAAACGCTCTTGTCGGTGATCGCCATGTCGCGCAGAAACTCGAGTGACTTCACGCCCGCCTCGGAGTCGAACTCGACCGTCTCGCCGTCGCTTGACAGGATGCTTCCGCCGTTCTGCCAGAGGTGCGGCCAGAACTGCCAGGTCGTCTCTTCAGAGCCCGACACCGAGTAGGCATAACCGTAGGTGTTCGACTCCGCGTCGGTGAGCTGTTTCGCCGCTTCGCGGAAATCGTCCCAGGTCCAGTCGGCCGTCGGGTACTCAACGCCGGCCGCGTCGAAGATCTCCGTGTTGTACAGCAGCGAGATGTTGTCGACGACGGCCGGGAAGCCGATCGTCTTTTCGCCCGTCGGCTGCACGGTCTGGCGTGCAGCCTCGCTGAACTCATCCCACGCGACATCCGCCTCCGTCACCTGGTCGGTGATATCGAGCGTGCGACCGGATGCCTCGAGTTGGCTCGCCCACGAACCGAACGCGTACGAGATGTCGGGGTAGTTGCCCCCGGCGAAACTCGCCGACAGTTTCTGCAAGAGGTCTTCGGTCGATGGGGCACCGGAGGAGATGTCGATCGTGACGTTGGGGTGGTCGTCTTCGAATTCGGCGGCGAGTCCCTCGAGGATCTCCTGGGCGGCGTCGGCCTGGCCGGTCCAGTAAGTGATCGTGACGTCGGCCTCGGGGTCGAGGGTCGTCGCGCCCGACGAGGCCGAACAGCCTCCGAGGGCGAGGACGCCCGCAGTGACGAGGGCGGCCGCGGCGAGAACCCGCCGAAGAGGGCGTCCGCTGTGGGCGGTTCGGAACGTTGGCAACATCGGCATCGTGGTTCTCCTCGGTCGTGAATCGTGGGCGAGCTCGTTTAGCGCAGGATGACGGATCTGGTGAGGTGGCGCGGGGTATCGGGGTTGAGGCCGCGCGACTCGGCGAGGGCGACGGCGAGACGCTGGGCCTGCACGAGTTGCACGAGTGGGTCGAGGTCGTCGGTCAGCACGGTGGCTCCGGTGGCCTCGATGTCGGCGATGAGTGACGCTTCGATGGGTCCGAAGATCCAGACGAGCGAGCCGGGGTGTGCGACCGCGAGCGGCCCGTGGCGATAATCGAGCAGCGGGTACGACTCCGACCAGGCCTGCGCGGCTTCGCGTACCTTGAGTGCTGCTTCCTGCGCGAGACCGTAGGTCCAACCGCTGCCGAGGTAGACGAAGTGGTCGAACTCGGCGACGTTCACCGCGAGTGGTGCGGCAAGAGCGGCCTCCGCCTGCGCCACGAGTCCGTCGACCGGGTAGCCGAACGCGGCCTTCGCAATCGCGAGCACCGTCGTGGGGAAGCGGGTCTGTACGACCGACTCTTCGTCGGCGTACTCGAGCACGAGCGACTCGGAGACGAGGTCGTGGATCTCGCCGCCGGCGACACCGGTGATGAGGGCAATGGTCGTTCCGGGTTCGATGAGGGCGATGGCGTCGAGCACTTCGCTTGTCGTGCCCGAGCGGGTGAGGGCGATGACGCGGTCGTAGTCGCGGCCGGGCGTCCACTCGGAGGCGTAGGCGGCATCCGTCTCGCCGAGTCCGGCCGTTTCGCGCAGGATGGCGATCGACTCAGCGACGAACGCGCTGGTTCCGCAGCCGAGGATGAGCACGCGTTCGCCCGGGGCGCCGAAGATGGCTGCCGATTCGGACGACGCGGCGAGGGCCGTCGTCCACACGGACGGCTGGCTCTCGATCTCAGTGGTGGTGATGCTCATGGCGGCTGGTGTTCCTTTGGCTGGGTGGTGTGATCTGGGTGCACCGAGTGGGTGGTGCAATAGTGCTCGCGGTAATGATCGTTTTACAAGAAAACTGCCTGAAGCGATCACTCTGGCTGAGCGATCACGCTGGTTGGTCGGTAACGAGCGAACAGAGGTGTGCGACGCGATCGGCGATGGCGTCCCGTGCTCCGTCGAGGTACGTGCGCGGGTCGCTCGCCGACGCGTCGCCGTCGAGAAAGCGCCGAACTTCCGATGTGAAAGCGAGGTTGAGTGCCGTGCCGACATTGACCTTGCGGATGCCGGCGCCGATTGCTGCCCGGATGAGAGCGTCGGAGACCCCGGATGACCCGTGCAGAACGAGCGGCACCGGAACGGCCGCGGCGAGCCTCTCGACGAGGTCGAGATCGATCACGGCGTCGCGAGACGTCATCGCGTGGGAGCTGCCGACCGCGACGGCCAGGCCATCGACGCGGGTGGCGCGCGCGAAGGCGGCAGCGTCATCCGGATCGGTGCGAACACCGGGTGCGTGCGCGCCGTCCTTTCCGCCGATCTCGCCGAGTTCGGCCTCGACCCACAGGCCGGCGTCGTGCGCGACCGCGGTGAGGGCAGCCGTCGTCGACTCGTTGTCGGCGTAGTCGAGTGCGGCCGCGTCGATCATGATCGAGGTGACACCGACATCACGGGAGAGCGTGATCGCCCGGCGGATGAGTGCCTCGTCGGTGAAGTGGTCGAGGTGAACCGCGATCGGGGTCGCGGCATCGATCGCGAGTTGGTGGCAGGCCGTGAGCAGAGGGGCGAGGCGCTCGCCGTGGAATCTCACGGCGTTTTCGCTCACTTGCAGGATCGCCGGGCTTCCCGCACGCTCAGCGCCGGTGACGATCGCCTCGGCGTGCTCGAGGGTGATCACGTTGAACGCGAACACCGCCGACCCGCTCGCCGCCGCGGCGGCGACGAGCGCGCGGGTGTGGACGTAGGTCACCGGATGCTCTCGGGGATCAGCTCGCGGAACGGCTCGGGCAGCAGGTCGCCGTGAGCGGTCACGAGCTCATTGCACATGGCCCAGATTTGTTCGGGAGTCAGGCTGGAGTTGGCGTTCGGATCCATGAGCACGGCCTGGCGCACAAGCAGAGGGTCGTTGGTGCGCGCGGCCTCGATGGTCAGAGCGGCGACCGCGAGATACGGCCCATTGAGGGCCGCGGCCTGTGGCGGGAGGCCGCCCATAGCCTGCGGGTGAATGCCGGTTGAATCGACCGTGCACGGCACCTCAACGACGGCACCCTGCGGAAGGTTGTCGATCAACCCGGCGTTGACGACGTTGCCGTGAATGACCCGTTCCTGGCCGGTGACGATGGAGTGGATGACCTGCGGGGCGTATTCCGCGGCGCCTTCCTCGAGGCTGAGCGGGCGCCCATCGGCGAGTGCGGAACGCGCGGCGTCGTACTCGGCGACGTTCTGTTCGCTGATGCCGATGTACTGCAGTGGCTCGACGCGGAAATGCGCGATCTGCTCGTCGGAGCGCAGGATCCACGGCAGGTACTCGGCCGAGTGTTCGCTCGTCTCGGTCGGGTAGAACCCGATGCGACGGAACATCTCGACCCGCACCCGGCGCTCGAGCTCAGGATCGGCCGCGATGCGGTCGCGAAGCAGTGGGTAGAGATCTTCGCCGTTCCGCGAGAATTCGAGAAGCCAGGACTGGTGATTGACTCCGGCCGCGCGGTAGTGAACCTCGTCGAGTGGAACTCCGATCAGGTCGCTGAGATCACTCGCTGTCCAGTACACGCTGTGGCACAGGCCGATGGTGCGGATGTCGGGGGCGACGACCGACGCCCACCAGACGTTCATCGCCATCGGATTGGTGTAGTTGAGCAGAGTGGCATCCGGGCAGATCTCCCGCATGTCGGCCGTGAGTGCGGTCAGCACGGGGAAGGTGCGAAGCGCGCGGAAGACGCCGCCGACCCCGGTCGTGTCACCGATGGTCTGGCGAAGCCCGTACTTCGCGGGGATCTCGAGGTCGGTCCGGGTGGCGGCGATCCCCCCGACCTGGATCATGTTGATGACAAAATCGGCACCCTCGAGCGCCTCGCGCCGGTCGAGGGTCGCCGAGATGGTCGCTCTGGTGCCGAATCTCTCGTTCAGTTGTTTCGCGGTGCCCTCCGCGACGTCGAGCCGCTCGCGGTCGATGTCGTGCAGTGCGATGTCGATGTCGGCGAGTTCGGCAAATCCCAGGAGGTCGGCGATGAGCTGGCGGGTGAACACCACGCTGCCGGCGCCGATGAAGGTAACGCGAGTCATGGTCTGATCTTTGAGCTAGTGAGCGACTTACGCAAGAAAATGCGCGATATGAACTAAAGTGATCACCGCAACTGAGCGATTGGATCGAGGTTCCGCCGATGACCACTCTCAATCGAGAGATTTTCCTGCCGAGGGCAACGTCGAGCAAGCGCTCCGACCGCATGCGAGCCGTACTGTCGCTGCTCTCCGACCACGAGTCGATCTCGCTCGCGACACTGTCGCGCGAGCTCCTCGTCTCGGCGGCAACCATCCGTCGCGACCTTGCCGACATGGAGGCCCAGGGGCTGCTCGTCCGCACGCACGGCGGGGCACGGGCATCCGGTGCACCGACAGAGGTTCCCGTGCGCCTTCGCGACTCCCAGTTCCGTGACGCGAAACGTCGCATCGCGCTGCGGGCGGCCGAGCTGATCCCGACCGGTCCATACGCGATCGCCATCAGTGGCGGAACGACGACCGCGGAAGTGGCCAAGGCGCTCGCCCTCCGCCAGCAGCTGACCATCGTGACGAACGCCCTCACGACCGCGATCGAGATCGCGTCGCGCCCCAATTTGAAGGTCATCATGACCGGCGGTGTCGTTCGCTCGAGCTCTTTCGAGGTCGTCGGATCCCTCGCCGAGAACACCTTCAACGCCATCAACGTCGGCACCGCGATCCTCGGGACCGACGGAATCAGCTCCCAGGGCGGTGCGACAACGCACGACGAAACCGAAGCGAGAACCAATCACGCGATGGTCATGCACGCGCAGCGCGTGATCGTCGTCGCCGATGGTTCGAAGGTCGGACGCCTCACTCTGGCCCGGGTTGCCGGGCTCACCGAGATCAACGACCTCATCACCGACTCGACCGCCGACCCCGCCGAGCTCGAGAGAATCGCCGCCGCCGGCGTGACGATCCACGTTGTTCCGAGCGGCTCGAACTGACCGGTCCGCAATCTTTTTTGGATTGCATCAGCCGCTGTACCAATCCACTTGGCGGGTCGATTCCGAATACCCCGTAACAGCACGATGGGGCTCGACAGGTGTCGAGCAGCTTCGCCCGCCCGAGACACTCTGTCGCTAGGGTGAAGCAGTCATCGAGATTCACCATGGGGGATACGTGCTCGATCTTGTGCGAGTGGCACACAAGCCACTAATGAAGCCGTGGGCTCGCAGTCGTAAACAACTTCTGCACGAAGTGCCCCGGCCTCAGCCGACAGGACAACTCAACATCGAAGGCCCGGACAGCGACCGAATTCTCGTCGTCGGCGCTGGACTCGCGCTCGGCCTCGGGGTCGACAGTCACGACGACGCGCTCGCCGGATGCCTCGGCCGCTCACTCTCGGACCTCACCGGCCGCGGCGTCGACATCGACGTGCTCACCGACCCGACGATGACCGTCACCAGCATCGGGGACTACCTCGACAAGGTCACGCTTCGGCGGTACGACGCGGTGGTGCTCGCCCTCGGGGTCAACGAATCACTCTCGCTCAAGAGCGACCGCAGCTGGCGCCGAGAACTCTCGGCGACCATCGACACACTTCTCACGTCGATCGCCCCAAGCGCCCGCGTTTTTGTGCTCGCCGTCCACTCGATCCGCTCGATTCCGATCTTCAACTCGCGGCTCGGCGGGCTTGCCGAGGACCAGGCCGCCGAGCTCAACGCCGCCTCAGCCGCGCTCTGTGCGACAAACGAGCGCGCGATCTTCGTGCCCCTCAGCCAGCGCGGAGGGAGCGACGGAGGTCGTGGCATCCGCGCGGACTACGACGCTTGGGCCGTCGAACTCTGCGACATGATGTTCGACCCGCTAAATCTCGCGCGTGCCGAAGCCGCGCACGCGCTCGGCCAGAATGATTTTGCCGAGATCGAGCGTGAGCGCCAGCGCGGCGTCGATGCGTCCGGAATTCTCGATACCGATCCGGAAGACCGGTTCGACCGCATCGTCGACATGGCGCGGGCACTCTACGGCACGGAATCAGCGGCGTTCTCGGTGATCGATCGCGACCGCCAGTGGCACAAGTCGCGCTCGAACGTGCAGCCCGTGGAAGTCTCGAGGGTCGGGTCATTCTGCTCCATCACGGTGCAGAATCGCGGGCCAATGCTTGTTCTCGACGCCCAGACCGATTCCCGCGTTGCCAGCAGTCCGCAAGTGACCGGCGACCCGAAAATTCGTTTCTACGCTGGTTTCCCCGTCGAGTCGCCGACCGGTGCGCGCATCGGCGCGCTGTGCGTCTTCGACCCCGAACCCCGTGACGAAGCCGACGTCGACCCGGCGATGCTGCAACAGCTCGCCCACCTGATCCAGGCCGAGCTGCGGGTCAGTCCAGACTTCGACTAGAGCTTTGTCAGAGCAGCGTTGTCAGAGCAGCGTTGTCAGAGCCCGGCCACCGAGCGTGACGTGCTGATGTACGTGTCGAGAATGGCGTCCGGCCCGTCGAGGTAGCCGCCGACGAACGCCGCATCGCGCAGAAGCACGAGGGCGCGGGCTCGCCCTTCGGCGTCGTCGACGCCGGTGGCCTCGAGGGCCTCGCGCAGGGTGGCCGTGAACCAGTCCCTGTGGGCGCGCACGGTGCGCCTGACAGCACTGTCGGCATCCGGATACTCCGCCGCCGCGTTGATGAACGGACAGCCGCGAGTGTGATGCTCGCGCAGGTCGGCGGCGATGCCCTGAATGAGCAGCTCGATGAGCTCCCGCGGATCGCTGGCGTGGGGTGCGGCCGACTCGAAGATTCCGCGGATCGTCGCGTCTTCGAGCTGCAGGTAGGCCGTCACGAGGTCTTCCTTGCTCGGGAAGTGGCGATAGAACGTTGCCCGGGTCACCCCGGCCTCCGCGACCACTCGGTCGACGCCGACCGCGTGGATTCCATCGCGGTAGAAGATTTCGGATGCCGTGCGCAGCAGTCGCTCGCGCGGTTCGGATACCCGGGCCTGCGCCACGGGCAGCTCAGTCGTACTCATTGATCCATCCTAAAGAACGTTCGTTCTGTGTGCTGGAATGTGCGGGAAACATGACGGTGGGAGGATTGAGTCATGACAGGTCTGCAGGTCGGCTACGCCGCGATGCTCGAGCAGTTTCACCCGACCGAAGCCATTGCCCTCAGCGCGTACGCCGAAAGCAAGGGCTTTTCGGGGGTTATGGCCGCCGACCACTTCCAGCCCTGGGTTCCGCAGCAAGGGCAGAGCGCCTTCGTCTGGAACGTTCTCGCCGCCATCGGCGAACGCACGAAGGGCGACATGGGCCCGGGGGTTACCACCCCGACCTTCCGCTGGCACCCGGCAATGGTCGCCCAGGCCAGCGCGACGCTCGCGGCCATGTATCCCGGTCGTCACTGGCTTGGCCTCGGCTCGGGCGAAGCGCTCAACGAGCACATCGTCGGCGAATACTGGCCGGAAGTTCCCGAGCGCATCAATCGCATGTTCGAGTCGATCGACATCATCAAGAAGCTGTTCGCGGCATCCATCGCTGGCAAAGACGTGAAGCACTCCGGGCAGTTCTACAAGCTCGAGTCGACCCGCCTGTGGACCATGCCGGAGGTCGCGCCAGAGATCCTCGTCGCAACGGCCGGGCCGGTTACAGCCAAGCGCGCGGGCAAAACCGTCGACGGGCTCATCACGGTCGGGGCTCCGCTCGAGAAGATCAGCGGGCTCTTCGCCAAGTTCGACGACGGCGCGCGCGAGGTCGGCAAAGACCCGTCGACGATGCCCCGCGTGCTCCAGTTGCACATGAGCTGGGCCGAGACCGACGAAGAAGCCATGACCAACGCCCTGCGCGAGTGGCCGAACGGCGGCATGAGATTTCCGAAGGGCGACATCCGCTCGCCATTCGAGTTCGAGCAGATGGCGAAGCTCGTGCGCCCCGAGGACTTCGAGGGTCGCATGATCATCAGCGCCGACCCCGACGTGCACCGCGCCTACATCCAGCGCTACGTCGATCTCGGCTTCGACCGCGTCTACCTGCACAATGTCGGGCGCAACCAGCGCGAGTGGATCGACGTGTTCGCTCGCGACGTGTTGCCGAAACTGCGGCGCTGATCGTGCTGACCGTCTGGGCCATCGAGGGCATTCCAGAGATCGTGGCGGGGGATGACCTTGCGGCGATCATCGGCGACGCCTGCGCCGGCCAGCTCGAGAACGGCGACATCCTCGCGATCACGAGCAAGATCGTGTCGAAAGCCGAGGGCCGCGTTCGCCACGCCGCCGACCGCGAGCAGGCCATCACCGACGAGACCGTGCGGGTCGTCGCCACCCGTGAGCACCCCGGTGGCATCACCCGCATCGTCGAGAACCGGCTCGGCATCGTCGCCGCGGCTGCCGGTGTCGACGCGAGCAACACCCCGGATGGCACGATCCTGCTGCTGCCCGACAACCCCGACGCCTCGGCGACCGAGCTCCGCCACGCGCTTGAGTCGCGCTTCGGCATCCGGCTCGGCATCGTCATCACCGACACGCTCGGTCGCGCGTGGCGCACCGGACAGACGGATGCCGCCATCGGTGCGAGCGGAGTCCGCGTTCTCGACGACCTGGCCGGCACCCGCGACGCATCGGGCAAGCTGCTCGAAGTGACGGCGCCAGCGGTCGGCGACGAAATCGCCGCGGCGGCCGATCTCGTTAAGGGCAAGGCGTCGGCGATGCCCGTCGCGGTCGTGCGCGGGCTCGCCCGACTGCTCGACAACGACGCCCCCGGCGCGCGTTCGCTCACCCGCACCGGCCCGACCGACATGTTTCGTCTCGGTACCGACGAGGCCTGGCGCGAGGGTCACGACGCCGGGCTGCGCGAGGGGCGAGGCGAATGACCGACAACCAGCCTCCGAAAAAAGACCTCTCCGCGGTGCTGAGCGCCCGGGCGGCGATCGAGGAGTCGGCGATCCGCGAGTTCGAATCCCGCCCGCGCAATACCGGCGTGCGCCGCACCGGCAAGCCGGTAACGGTCGTGCACGACCCGGAGCCGACGCGCGAGTGGATCGTCGTCGTACCGGTCAAGGGCACAAGCGACTCCAAGTCACGACTGGGTGACGACCACCCCGACCGACCGGCCCTCGCCCTCGCGATCGCTCTCGACACCGTCGAGGCCGCGATGGCCGCCGAGACCGTGGTCGGCGTGCTCGTCGTCGCTCCGGTGTCGGTGTCGGCTGCGTTCGACGAGCTCGACGCGCTCGTGGTCATCGAAGAAGATCCACGCGGGCTCGCCGCGGCGATCGCGACCGGTATCGCAACCGCCGACGAACTCGCTGCGCCCGGTCGCGGGCTCGCCATCATGCTCGGCGACCTTCCCGCTCTCACCCCCGTCGAGCTGTCCGCGGCGCTCACCGCGGCCACCGGCCACGAGCTCGCGATGGTGCCCGATTCTGAAGGCACCGGGACGGTGCTCATCACGGCCGCGGACGGCGCACGGCATGCCCCGGCGTTCGGGCCCGGCTCGCGGCGGGCGCACGCCGAGGCCGGTTACGTCGAGCTGGATGTGCACGTGACATCCGGTCTTCGGCACGATGTCGATACCGTCGACGACCTGCACGCGCTTCGCTCCCGGCTCGGCCCCCGGACTCGCGATGCCACCGGCTCTAAAAATAGCGAGTAAATTTTGCGTTTAAGGCGAACTCCCAGTTCATCGCGGGTCGCTTATCTGGCAGACTCGGAATCGTGAACAGTTTCCCGGTGCGATACGAACCGGGGCACGGTGACGTGCCAATGGTGGCCGACCCGATGCCCATGGACGAGTTTTATCGCGCGAGCGGTGACGTGCTCCAATCGATCCAGAGTGTGATCGACGGAAAGCCAGAAGCCGTGAGCATGGCGCTCACCGTTCTGCTCGCCGAGGGTCACCTTCTCATCGAAGATGTACCGGGCGTCGGTAAGACGATGCTCGCCCGCACGCTCGCCAAGAGCATGGACTGTTCGGTCAGCCGCATCCAGTTCACGCCAGACCTGCTGCCGGCAGACATCACCGGTGTGTCGATCTACAACCAGAACGACCGCGAGTTCGAGTTCAAGCCCGGGCCGATCTTCGCCAACATCGTCATCGGCGACGAGATCAACCGCGCGAGCCCGAAGACTCAGTCGGCTCTGCTCGAGAGCATGGAAGAGCGCCAGGTCACTGTCGACGGCAAGACCTACGCCCTCGCCCGCCCGTTTACCGTCATCGCGACGCAGAACCCGATCGAGATGGAGGGAACCTACGCCCTCCCCGAAGCACAGCGCGACCGCTTCATGGCGCGCATTTCGATGGGGTATCCGGATGCCGCCTCCGAACTCGCGATGCTGCGAGGCCGCGAAACCTCGAGCCCTCTCGACGACGTCAAGCCGGTCGTGACGACCGCGGTGCTTACATCGATGATCGCGACGGCCCGCGCGGTCTTCGCCAGCCAGGCGGTCGAGCAGTACGCCGTCAACATCGCGCAGGCCACCCGTCGCGACCCGGAACTCCGGCTCGGCGCGAGCCCGCGCGCGACGCTCCAGCTGATCCGCGCGGCCAAGGCCCGCGCGGCCCTCGACGGCCGTGAGTTCGTGCTTCCCGACGACATCGATTCCCTCGCGATTCCCGTTCTCGGACACCGCCTCATCGCCTCGGGCCGCATCGCGAGCACCGGTTCGATCGTCGCGGGCGTGAGCATCCCTGACATCGTCGCGAGGATCGTGGCCGAGACGCCGGTTCCGCTGTCGTCCAGCCGATAGCCCGGTCACCATGGCCACCCCGCCCGGCTCGCGAACGGCAGCCAAGCGCTCACGCTTTGCGACGCTGACGTCGCGCGGACGCGTCTTCGTGGTTATTACGGTGATCATGTTCGTCGCGGCCTATGTCGCGGGCAACCAGATCTTCCAGTTGATCGCGACGCTGTTCGCGGCGCTCCTGGTCATTTCCGTCATTTTTGTGCGGGTTCGCCGGCTGCGACTCTCGGCCGTTCGCACGTTCAACCCGCCGATCGTGGCGGCCGGAGCATCGACATCCGTAGCCCTCACCGTCACCAATCTCTCGTCGACCCGCAGCGCGGAAGCGGACTGGCAAGACTCCCTGCCCTGGTGGCCGTGGTCGAGCGATGAGGGGCGCCTCGCGTCTCTCGCCCCCTTTGGTCCGCGATTCGGCAATCGCAACACCGTCACCCTGCGCTACGTCGTGCACCCGCCGCGTCGGGGAATCGTCGACATCGGCCCGCTTGACGTCAGCCTCGTCGACCCGTTCGGCCTGGTGCGCGGCGACGCGGCGCTGTGGGGAACGCAGCAGCTGATCGTTACGCCGCAACTCACGGTGCTTCCGGATGCCGGGCTCGCGTTCGCGGCCGGCGACGGTCACGCGCGGCTCGTGCAGCGCAGTGCGGCCGGCAACGACGACGACCTGATGACCCGCGAATACCGCCGCGGC
>Ga0247812_10000953_pt1 | contig 16552 bp, 16 predicted proteins | sample UWRJL149409B1_FD_178011 | JGI IMG/M metagenome (GOLD analysis project Ga0247812, IMG submission 178011) | Plant litter microbial communities from Arlington Agricultural Research Station in Wisconsin, United States - UWRJ-L149-409B-1 | ecosystem: Environmental > Terrestrial > Plant litter >...
GGGTCCCGGCCGAGGGCATCGGCCTGATCCTCGGCGTCGACCGCTTCCTCGACATGTGCCGCACCACGCTGAACGTCACCGGCGACCTCGTGCTCGCCACCGTCGTGTCCAGGGGCGAGAGCGATGAGGATGGGGCGGAGGTCGCGGCATGAGCGCGCAACAGGCTCTTCGCGACCCTTCGGATCGCGTGTCGTCCGGCAAGGCCGGCAGCGAATGGTCGCCGGAAGAGGTGGCTGAGCTGCGTCAGCTGGCGATGCGCCGACTGAAAGCCGGGACCATCGCCGGGATGCTGGGCCGGACGCCCGCAGCAATCCGGGGCAAGGCCGCCAACTGCGGCATCGCGATCCTGAGCGACCGGGAGTCTGAGCCGGTTACCCTGAGGCGCTTCCGGACCGTAGAGGCGGAGTAGCTCGGGGGTCGACGGTGTCGAAATGGATGGTGCCGGCTGCAGGAATCGAACCCGCGACATCCAGTTTACAAAACTGGCGCTCTACCAACTGAGCTAAGCCGGCCCCGTTCGATGCGGACATCGGAGCGTTCGCGGGCCTTATGCTGACCAAATCGGGTGTGGGCAAGGGGGCGGGCGGAGGTTGGGCCGCCGAAATGGTCAGGTCGGTTCCAGTTCGGCCGCGATCCTGCCGGCGAGCGCCTTCAGAGCTTCCACGTCGGCCATGGGGGCGTGGCCGTGGCCCTTCATGGCCCGGTCGGCCCAGCGGGGGACGATGTGGAAATGCAGGTGGAAGACGGTCTGGCCGCCGGCGTCGCCGTTGAACTGCAGGATGCTGAAGCCCTCGGGGTCGAGGGCCTTGACCACGGCCTTCGCGGTGCGCTGGACGGCGGCGGCGAGGGCGGCCAGGGCCTCGGGCTCGATCTCCAGCAGGTTGCGGGCAGAGGAGGTCTTCGACACCACCAGCACATGGCCTTCGGACTGGGGGAAGACGTCCATGAAGGCGAGGACGGCGTCGTCCTCCCACACCTTCACGGCCGGGATCTCGCCGCGCAGGATTTTGGCGAAGATGTTGTCGGGGTCGTAGGCGCCGGTCAGGCTCATGCGTCGGTCTCCGTCTGGCTGGATCTGTTAGCAGACCCGCACGCGGGATGGCGACAGCGGCGGGCGGGCTTTGCCTCGGCGACATTCCCTCCTAAACCAGCGCCATGCCCAGGCTGACCTCGACCATCGATCCGAACGGCGCCGCCTTCAAGGCGCTGCATGCCCACAACACCGCCCTGAACGCCGAGCTGCGGGCGAAGGTGGCCAGGGCCGCGCTGGGCGGTTCCGAGGCGTCGCGCGAACGCCATGTGTCGCGGGGCAAGCTGCTGCCGCGCGACCGGGTCGAGCGGCTGCTGGATGCGGGTTCGCCCTTTCTGGAGGTCGGCCAGCTGGCCGCCAACGGCATGTACGGCGATGCGAAGGACGCCGACGGGGCGCCCGGGGCGGGGGTAATCACCGGCGTCGGACGCGTGTCCGGTCGCGAGGTCATGATCGTCTGCAACGACCCGACGGTGAAGGGCGGCGCCTATTTCCCGATGACGGTGAAGAAGCATCTGCGGGCGCAGGAGATCGCCGAGCAGAACAATCTGCCGTGCGTCTATCTGGTCGATTCGGGCGGGGCCAACCTGCCGCACCAGGCCGAGGTGTTTCCCGACCGCGACCATTTCGGCCGCATCTTCTTCAACCAGGCGCGGATGTCGGCGAAGGGCATCCCGCAGATCGCCTGCGTCATGGGATCGTGCACGGCCGGCGGGGCCTATGTGCCGGCGATGTCGGACGAGACGGTGATCGTGCGCAACCAGGGCACCATCTTCCTGGCCGGACCGCCGCTGGTGAAAGCCGCGACGGGGGAGGTGATCTCCGCCGAGGAACTGGGCGGGGCCGAGACCCACGGGCGCAGGTCCGGCGTCGTCGACTATGTCGCCGAGAACGACGAGCACGCGCTGGAGATCGTGCGCGGCATCGTCGGCCATCTGAACAGCGTCAAGGCGGTAGGCATCGACGTGCGCGAGCCGAAGGCGCCGGTTTTCGACGCCGACGAACTGTACGGCCTGATCCCCGACGACGTGCGCGCGCCCTATGACGTGCGCGAGGTCATCGCCCGGGTCGTGGACGGCTCGGAGTTCGAGGAGTTCAAGGCGCTGTACGGCACGACCCTGGTGTGCGGGTTCGCCCGTATCTGGGGGTATCCGGTCGCCATCCTGGCCAATAACGGGGTGCTGTTCTCCGAGAGCGCCGTGAAGGGCGCGCACTTCATCGAACTGGCCTGCAAACGCAAGATTCCGCTGGTCTTCCTGCAGAACATCAGCGGCTTCATGGTCGGCGGGAAGTACGAGGCCGGGGGCATCGCCAAGGACGGGGCTAAGCTGGTCACGGCCGTGGCTTCGGCCGAGGTTCCCAAGTTCACGGTCCTGATCGGTGGCAGTTTCGGGGCCGGCAACTACGGCATGTGCGGCCGGGCCTTTTCGCCGCGCTTCCTGTTCACCTGGCCCAACAGCCGGATCAGCGTCATGGGCGGCGAGCAGGCGGCCAGCGTCCTGGCCACCGTCCACCGCGACGCCGATAGCTGGACCGAGGAACAGGCCGAAGCCTTCAAGGCGCCGGTCCGCCAGAAGTACGAGGACGAGGGCAATCCCTACTACGCTACCGCCCGTCTGTGGGACGACGGCGTCATCGATCCGGCCCAGACCCGCGACGTGCTGGGGCTGGCCATCAGCGCCAGCCTGAACGCCCCGATCCCGGACACGACGTTCGGCGTGTTCCGGATGTAAGTTAATAGGGGCGACGGACTTCCATTTTCCGCTCATCCCGGCGAATGCCGGGATCCAGATCCAGGCCTGCCTTCCGAGCAGTCATGCGTTGAAATCACAGGGCCCGTTTCCCTCATCTGGATCCCGGCATTCGTCGGGATGACCTTTGATTGAGATGGGCGGGGCGAAGGGGCTACGCTTGCTCCAGCCCCCCGGCCCGTGCGACGCGTCTGGCTGCCGACCGTATCCCGCGAGGGGAGGCGGAACCGTGGAGACCCTGATGACCGATGAACCGACCGAAGCCGAACTGAACGCCCTCGACGTCACCGACGCCGAGGCGGCCGTGATCAACAGCATCGCCCAGCCTCTGGTGCCGGGTGCGGCACCGGACGCCGATGACGATCTGGTGCAGGTCGACGGCACGACCGACGGGACGGTCTATGTCACCATCAACCGGCCGCAGAAGAAGAACGCCTTCGACGCCGCGACCATCGCCGCCCTGCACGAGACGTTCGAGACCCTGCACGGGGCCGACAACGTCCGCGTGGTCTTCGTGCGCGGCGCGGGCGGGACGTTCAGCGCGGGTGCGGACCTGCAGTGGATGGCGGACGCCGCAGGCTGGTCCGAGAGCGACAACCGCGACGACGCCATGGGCCTGGCCCGGATGCTGAAGGCGCTGCACGACATTCCGGCCCTGACGGTCGCGCTGGTCGAGGGCTCGGCCATGGGCGGCGGGGCCGGCATTGTCGCCGCCTGCGACATGGCCGTGGCCGTCGAGGGGACGCGGTTCGCCTTTTCCGAGGTCAAGCTGGGCCTGATCCCGGCGACCATCGCCCCCTATGTCATCGACGCCATCGGCGCCCGGCGCGCGCGCCAGCTGTTCCTGACGGCCAATATCTTCGACGCCGACTATGCGGCCCACATCGGCCTGATCGACATGGTCCTGCCCGAGGGCTCGGTCGAGGAGTTCATCTCGATGCTGACCGACAGCCTGACCGGCAACGCGCCCAACGCCATGGGCGACGCCAAGCGGCTGGTGAACGACGTCGCCGGACACAAGATCGACGGTGGACTGATGGACGACACGGCGAAGCGAATCGCTCGCGCTCGTGTATCGGTGGAAGGTAAGGAAGGCGTCGCGGCCTTCCTGGCCAAGCGGCCGCCCAGCTGGGCGCAGTAGACTTCACCGACGGGGGCTGGGGACATGTCAGGCGAACTCGAAACGGCGGCCCTGGCCTCCGGCGGCGGATGGCTGGGCTGGAAACGCAAGCACGCGGAGATCCCGCCGGGGACGCCGTGCGCCAACTGCGACACGGCTCTGCAGGGGACCTATTGCCACGTCTGCGGGCAGGAGGCGGAGGACTTCCACAAGTCTAGCTGGAAGCTCCTGATCGAGGCGATCGAGAGCCTGCTGCATCTCGACGGCCGGATGTTCAGGACCTTGCCCAATCTCGTTCGGCGGCCGGGAGAACTGACGCGCGACTATCTGGACGGCAAGCGGGCGTCGCAGGTCGCGCCGTTCCGGATGTTCCTGGTCATCCTGCTGGTCGCCTTCTTCATCGGCCATCTGGCGTCGAAGTCGGGCGAGCATGAGGCCGCAGCCGAAGGGCACAGCCAGATCAACATCGGCGGCACGGAAACTTCAGCGGCTGACCGCGCGGAGGCCGAGGCGGCGATCAGGGCGGATCCCGACTTGAGCGCCGCGCAAAGGCAGATCGCACTTTCGGCCATGCGTGGCGACTGGGCCCGTTTCGGCACCGGCCTGGCCTCGGACATTCAGGCGCAAGGCCATGGCGCCGAAGGCTCCGCTGTCGCGCCCGATCAGGCCGTCGAGGAGGCGACCCCGCACTTCAACGCCAAGGTGGCGGGCAAGGACAACGAGGCCTTCAAGCACTGGGTCGAAGCTCGCTACGCGGCGGTCAAGAAGGACCCTGAACGGTTCGCCCTGATCCTGGAGATCTGGGGCCATCGCGTCGCCATCCTGGCCCTGCCGGTCTCGGCCCTGATGCTGACCATCCTGTTCGCCTTCAACCGGCGATATTTCGTGTTCGACCACGTGATCTTCTCGATGCACTCGCTGTCGTTCCAGCTGCTTCTGCTGATCGTCATCCTGCTGCTGTCGATGGTCATCGGCGGAGCGGCATGGTGGCTGATCCTGGCGTCGCCCGTGCACCTGTTCCTGCATATGAAGGGGACGTATCAGCGCAGCGGCTTCGGGACGCTGGCGCGGATGGTCGTGCTGTTTTTCCTGACCTCGGTGACCTTCAGCCTGCTGGCCCTGCTGTGGCTGTATCTGGGCTTCAACGAGATGGCGGGGCACTAGACCGCGCGGCGGGCGGGCAAACTTCGGCTGCGGCGGGCCGGTGGCGCCCGCGCGCGGCGCCGGTTACAACCGCCGCATGTTCAAGTCCGTCCTCGTCGCCAACCGTGGCGAAATCGCCTGTCGTGTGTTCCGGACCGCCCGGCGCATGGGCATCCGCGCCATCGCCGTCTATTCCGAAGCCGACGCTAGGGCCCTGCATGTGCGCGAGGCCGATGAGTCGGTTCTGATCGGCCCGGCGCCGGCGCGTGAGTCCTACCTGGACGTCGGCAAGGTTCTGGCCGCCGCGAAGGCGACGGGCGCCGAGGCCATCCACCCGGGCTATGGCTTCCTGTCCGAGAACGCCGAGTTCGCCGAGGCCGTCGTGGCCGCCGGCATGGTCTGGATCGGCGCGCCGCCGGCCTCGATCCGCGCCATGGGGCTGAAGGATGCGGCCAAGACGCTGATGGTCGGGGCCGGCGTGCCCGTGACCCCCGGATACATGGGCGAGGACCAGGATCCCGAGCGGCTGAAGCGCGAGGCGGACGCCATTGGTTACCCCGTGCTGATCAAGGCGGTCGCCGGCGGTGGCGGCAAGGGGATGCGGCGGGTCGAGGCCTCCGAGGCGTTTCTGGACGCCCTGGCCTCGTGCCAGCGCGAGGCGGCGTCCAGCTTTGGCGACGATCGGGTGCTGATCGAGAAATACATCCTGTCGCCGCGCCACATCGAGGTTCAGGTGTTCGGCGACAGCCACGGCGAGGTCGTGCACCTGTACGAACGTGACTGCTCGCTGCAGCGCCGCCACCAGAAGGTGATCGAGGAGGCCCCGGCGCCGGGTATGGACGCGGCGACGCGGGCGGCTGTGACCGATGCTGCGGTGAAGGCGGCGAAGGCCGTGAATTATGTGGGCGCAGGCACCATCGAGTTCATCGCCGACGCGTCCGAGGGCCTGCGCGCCGACCGCATCTGGTTCATGGAGATGAACACCCGGCTGCAGGTCGAGCATCCGGTGACCGAAAGCATCACCGGCGTCGATCTGGTCGAATGGCAGTTCCGCGCCGCGGCAGGGGAGCCCGTGCCGCTGAAACAGGCGGACATCCCGATGAAGGGCTGGGCCATGGAGGCGCGGCTGTATGCGGAGGATCCGGCGAACGGCTTCCTGCCGTCGATCGGAAAGCTGGAGCATTTCCGCCTGCCCGACGACATCCGGGTGGACACGGGGGTCTATGAGGGCGGCGAGGTCAGCCAGTTCTACGACCCGATGATCGCCAAGCTGATCGTCCACGCAGATACGCGGGAAGAAGCCGCGCATGCCCTCGCCGTCGCGGCGGGCGAGGTCGAGGTCTGGCCGGTGAAGACAAATGCAGGCTTTCTGGTCAGATGCCTGGAGCACTCCCGGTTTATCGACGGCGACGTCGACACCGGCTTCATCGCAGCGGAAGAGCAGGCATTGGCCGCCTCGCCCCTGTCGGAGTTCGGCATCGAGAGCGCGGCTCGGGCGCTTCGGGAGCAGGCGCCGGAGGCGCGGACAGAGGACCACTGGACTCCGTGGGACGCCTGGGCCGGACCGCGTGGGCTGAGGCTGAATCGGTCGGCCGAGACCCGGCAGGCCGTAGTGGTCAACGGCGAGACTCATCTGGCGAAGATGGAGTCGGACACATGGCCGCCTGCGGCCTGGCTGCCGCTTGGTCCCCAGAAGGGCGTCTATTTCGAGGACGGCGTCGCCTTTGACGTCAGCGCCTATCGGCAGGCCGGAAGTGGAGGGGGCTCCGCCTCCGACGGCTCTCTCCGTGCGCCCATGCCCGGCAAGATCGTCGCGACCCCCGCGAAGACCGGCGATGTCGTGACCAGGGGCCAGCCCGTTGTGGTGCTGGAGGCCATGAAGATGGAGCACGCCCTGATCGCGCCTTTCGACGGCGTGGTGGGCGAGATCGGCGTGGCGGTCGGTGATCAGGTCGGAGCCGATGCGGTGCTGGCCGTCGTCACGGCTTCGGAGACGGGCGCCGCATGAGACTTCGTTCCCTTGCCCTTGCCGCCGCGATGTTCGCCATGCCGACGCTGGCGGTTGCCGCCGAACGCGATGCCGCCAGTCAGGCCGACCTGAGCTGTATGGCCGTCTTCCTGTCCACGATCGGCGTGATGGATAGCGAACGCGAGGACTATGCGACCACGGTCGCCGGTCTGGCCAGCGGGGCGATGTACTATCTCGGTCGGCTGGAAGCGCGAGCGCCTGAAACGGTCTGGCTGGACGAGCTGACGGCCTTTTTCGAGACCCTGGACCAGACCGCTTTCAAAAGCGATTTCGAGCGCTGCGGCGCCGAAATGGCGGCCACCGGCGCGCGCATGACGGCGTGGGGAGAGATCATGCAGCGAAAGGCGAAGGCCGCGGGCGAGAAGCCGTGAGGACGCTTTTGCGGAGATTTCGGACGCAGGGCGTCGTCCTTGTCCTGACCTTTGCGGCAGTGTCCGGCGCTTTGGCTTCTCCGGTTCTCGCCCGGGAGGACGTCGCCCCCTCGGCCGCAGATGCGGCCGATCTGCAATGCCTCGGCGTCTTCATGTATCTGGCCGGGCAGGAACAGGACGTCGAGGCGCGGAACTGGTTCAACGGCGGGGTCAAGCATCATCTCGGCCGGCTGCAGGGGCGCACGCCGGACGTCGACTGGCTGTCGCGGCTGACCGACTATTTCGTCGGGCCGTTCCGGTCGGAGTTCGAGGCGAACAAGGACCGTTGCGGCAATGGCCAGATCGCGCAGGACGACGCGCTTCAGGCCTGGGGCGATGCGTTCCAGGCGAGGGTGGAGGCCGCCGCAGCCGCCGCGCCGAAGCCCTGATCGACCCTCTTGAGCAAGGCGTTGCTCCGGCCTAGGTCTGCGCCATGCGCCAGTCCTTCGATGAAACCACCGATCCGTCCTTCGGGGCGAAACACCTTCCGCTCGTTCGCGCGCGTCTGGCAGAACAGGGGCTGGACGGGCTGCTGGTCCCGCACGAGGACGAGCACCAGAACGAGTATCTGCCGGAGGCCAACGACCGGCTGGCCTGGCTGACGGGGTTCACCGGATCGGCGGGCGCGGCGGTGGTGCTGGCTGACCGCGCCGCCGTCTTCGCCGACGGCCGCTATACGGTTCAAGTGCGGGCCCAGGTCGATGCCGGCCAGTTCGAGATTCGCGATCTGGTCGAGGGCGGGGTGCCCGCCTATCTGGCGGGGGCGCCGAAGGGGGCGGTCATCGGCTATGACTCCCGGCTGCACAGCCCGGACGCGCTGGCGACCCTGCGTCGGGCCGTGGCGAGGGCGGGCGCGGAGCTGAAGGCCGTCGACGTCAATCCGCTGGACCAGGCCTGGGGCGACGCCCGTCCGGCCCAGCCGCAGGCGCCTGTCGTGCCCCATGAGGATCGCTATGCCGGCGAAAGCAGCGCCGACAAGCGGGCCCGCATCGGCAAGGCCGTGGCCGACGCCGGGGCCGACGTAGCCGTCCTGACCGCGCCGTCGTCGATCGCCTGGCTGTTCAACGTGCGGGGAGGGGACGTGATCCGCTCGCCCCTGCCGCTGGGGCAGGCGATCCTGAAGGCCGACGGGACCGCGTCCCTGTTCCTCGATCCCGCCAAGGTCACCAACGAACTGCCCGGCTGGTTGGGCGACGCGGTGACGCTGGAGCCGACCGAGGCGCTGGAGGCCGCGCTGGACGGTCTGTCGGGTCAGAAGGTGCTGATCGACCCGGCACAGTCCTCGGCCTGGTATTTCGACCGGCTGGAGGCGGCGGGTGCGACGGTGGTCCGGGCCATGGACCCCTGCGCCATTCCCCGCGCCGCCAAGAATGCGGTCGAGATCGAGGGCAGTCGTCAGGCCCATATCCGCGACGGCGCGGCCCTGACCCGCTTCTTGCACTGGGTCGGGACGACGGCGCAGGAGACCCTGCCGGACGAGCGCGAGGTCGCCGAGACGCTGGAGCGTTTCCGCGAGGCGACCGGCGCCCTGAAGGACCTGTCCTTCGACACCATCGCCGGGGCCGGCCCGAACGGCGCCCTGCCGCACTACAAGCCCGGCGGCGACAAGATCCGCCGGATCGAAAAGGGCTCGTTGCTGCTCGTCGACGGGGGCGGCCAATATCTGGACGGGACCACGGACGTGACCCGCACCATGGCCGTGGGCGAGCCGGACGCCGACCAACGCCGGATGTTCACCCTGGTGCTCAAGGCTCATATCGCCATGGCGGTGATCCGCTTTCCGGCCGGGACCAGCGGCCACCAGCTGGACGCCATCGCCCGCCAGCCGATGTGGATGGCCGGTCTGGATTACGACCACGGCACGGGCCACGGCGTCGGCTCCTATCTGGGGGTTCACGAGGGGCCGCAGCGGATCGCCAAACTGGTCAACAGCCAGCCGCTGCTGACCGGCATGATCCTGTCCAACGAGCCCGGCTACTATCGAGAGGGTCATTGGGGCATCCGCATCGAGACGCTTCAGGTCGTCACCGCGCCCGAGCCGATTCCGGGCGGCGAGCGGCCGATGCACGGTTTCGAGCAGCTGACCTTCGCGCCGCTGGACCGCAAGTTGATCGACGTCGCCCTGCTGACCGATCCCGAGCGCGCCTATGTCGACGCCTATCATGCGGAGACGCTGGCCAGGGTCGGGCCGTTGCTGGAGGGCGAGGTGCTGGAATGGCTGAAGGGACAGTGCGCGCCGCTTTGAGGTCAGATGCCTGACGTGGTAGAAGGCTGTCTACCATGCTGAACATCAAGAATCCCAAGGCGCACGAATTGGCGGTCGAGGTGGCCAGGGCCACGGGCGAAAGCCTGACAGACGCCGTGATCCACTCGCTGGAGGAACGGCGTGATCGTCTTGCCGCCAAGCCGCGTGGAATAGACCGGGCGAAAGTCGAGGCGATCCTCGAAGAGATGCGCGCCAATCTTCCCCGCGAGTTCTTCGAGGAGGAAGATCCGACGGCGTTTCTCTACGACCCGGAGACAGGACTGCCTGCGTGATCGTGGACACCTCGGCCATGGTCGCCATCGTTCGCGACGAGCCGGACGGCGTCGCCTTCATGGAAAGGATCGAGCGAGCGGCGCTGGCCGGTGAAGCTGTCCGCATTTCGGCCGGGACATTGGTAGAGCTCTTCGTCGTTATCGATCGGTTCAAGGACGCCCGCGCATCGCAGATGCTCGATGCGCTTCTTGTGGAGCTCAAGCTGGAGGTTTTTCCCGTCGACGCCGCGCTCGCCGCCATCGCCCGAACGGGCAGCCGACGGTTCGGAAAGGGCTTCAGTCCCGCCCGTCTGAACTTCGGCGACTGCTTCGCCTACGCGCTGGCGAAACAGACGGGCGAGCCTCTGTTGTTCAAGGGCAATGATTTCTCGGAGACGGACGTCGTTTCCGCCGTCTGACCCTTGCGGGTTTCGCGCCGCCACCCGACCTGAAGGCCTCACCCCTCGAGGAGCGCGCTCATGACCACCCGAACCCTTGGCAAGAATGGTCCGGAGGTCGGCGCCGTCGGTCTCGGCTGCATGGGGATGGCCGCCTTCTACGGGCAGGGCCTGGACGAGGATCAGGCGACGACGGTGATCCATCGCGCGCTCGAGCTGGGCGTGACCCTGTTCGACACGGCCGAGATGTACGGTCCGCACACCAACGAGATCCAGGTCGGCAAGGCGCTGGAAGGCAAGCGGGATCAGGCCTTCATCGCCACCAAGTTCGGCATCGGCTGGAACGCCGATCGGACGGGGTTGAAGGTCGACGGATCGCCGGCAAATGTGCGCCGCGCGATCGAGGGCAGCCTGAAGCGGCTGAACGTCGACCACGTCGATCTCTACTACCTGCACCGCGTCGATCCGGACACGCCGATCGAGGAGACCGTAGGGGCGATGGCCGAGCTGGTGACCGAGGGCAAGGTGCGGTTCCTGGGCCTGTCAGAGGCCGCGCCGGCGACGATCCGCAAGGCCCATGCGACCCATCCGATCACGGCTCTGCAGACGGAATATTCGCTGTGGAGCCGCGAGCCCGAGGACGAGATCCTGCCGACCGTGCGCGAGTTGGGCATCGGCTTCGTGCCCTACAGCCCGCTGGGGCGCGGGTTCCTGTCCGGCGACATCAGGAGCATCGACGATCTGGCCGAGGACGATTTCCGGCGATCCAATCCGCGGTTCCTCGGCGAGAATTTCCAGAAGAACCTCGATCTGGTCGAGGCCGTGAAGCGGCTGGCTGAGGCGAGGGGACTGACGGCGGCGCAACTGGCTCTGTCCTGGGTGCTGGCGCAGGGCGAGGATCTGGTCCCGATCCCGGGTACGCGACGGATCGCGACGCTGGAGCAGAATGTGGCGGCGGCGGATGTCGCGCTGACGGCTGACGATCTGGCGGCGATCGAGGCGGTGTTCCCGCGGGATGCCGCGGCAGGCGATCGTTACGCGCCGGCGGGGCAGGCGGCGCTGAACCGGTAGAGATGAGATCCTCCCCCTTTGGGGGAGGTGGCGCGGCGCGCTTGCGCCGTGACGGAGGGGGCCAAGCCAGACGCGTGCGCGCGGTCTAGCCCCCTCCACCGCTTCGCGGTCCCCCTCCCCCGATGGGGGAGGATCGTCCTGCTACCGGACCCGCGTCCAGGTCTGGTTGCGGCACAGGGGGCGGACGACGCAGCCTTGCAGGCGCAGGGTGTTGTCGTTCTGCATGGTGATCGTGCCGGAATAGGTGCGACCGTCGTCGGGGTTGTAGACCGTTCCGCCGCGCCATTCGATCGGGCCGCCGGTGAAGCCGTTCAGCAGGGGCAGGTTGCGCAGGGTGCGGGTGCGCAGCGAGGCGTCGCGGTTCTTGTCGTCCAGCATGTTGGGCGTCGCCCGGATGTGGTTCGAGGTCACCAGCACGCCGCACAGGGCCTGACCGCAGCGGCTGATGCGGACCTGACCGCCATTGGTCGGGGTCTGCCACACGCCGGTCGGATCGGCGGCCAGGGCCGGGGCGGCGAGGCTGGCCGCGAGGGTCGCGGCGGCGGCGAGAAGGGACAGTTTCATTTTTGTTTCCTCAGGGTGTCGGATCGAACGCTGATCCGTCGTCGTGTCGGGATCAAGGCCTTCAGCCGGCGATAAGTTGCAGCCAGTCGTCTTCGCTCAGGACGGCGACGCCGTGCTTTTCGGCCTCGGCCAGTTTCGAGCCCGCGCCGGGGCCGGCGACGACATAGTCGGTCTTCTTCGACACCGAGCCGGACACCTTGGCGCCGAGGCTTTCCGCCCGGGCCTTGGCTTCGTCGCGGGTGAACCGTTCCAGCGAGCCCGTGAAGACGACGGTCTTGCCGGCGACGGGGCTGTCGGCCTTGGGGCGTTCGGCGTCCTCGACCCGGTCCAGCTGTTCGATCAGGGCGTCGACGACCTGCTGGTTGTGCGCCTCGTGGAAGAACTGGGCCAGGGCGCGGGCGGCGACGGGGCCGACCCCGGCGATCGTGGCGATCTGTCCCAGCGTCTCGGACGGACCGTCCTCGCGCGCGATCCGGGCGAGGCGCAGGACGCCCGGCCAGTCGGTCGCCAGGGTTGACAGGGCGCGGCGGGCGGGGGCGGCGACGCCGGGGAAGGCGAGGGCCAGCTTCTGGTCGATCGGCGCCTCGGGCCAGGGATCGTCCGGCGACAGCGGAGCGGCGGCCATGACGGACAGGGTGCGGGCCGAGACGCCGTGACCCTCGGCCAGTTGGCTCCATTCCGGCGTCGGAATGCCCGAGGCGGCCTGCAGCGCGGCGGCGTGGAAGCCGGCCCAGTCGCCGAAATGGCGGGCCAGAAGCAGGGAGGTCTGGTCACCGATGTCGCGGATGCCCAGGGCGAAGATCAGCCGCTCCAGCGCGATCGTCCGTCGGGCGTCGATGCCCGCGATCAGGTTGCGGACGCTGGTCTCGCCATAGCCGTCCTCGGCGCGCAGGGCGTCCAGTTTTTCGGCGTCGCGGGCGAGGCGGAAGATGTCGGCGGGCTCGGCGATCCAGCCGCGCTCGTGGAAGGCGATCAACTGCTTCTCGCCCAGACCCTCGATATCGAAGGCGCGGCGGGAGACGAAATGCTTGAGCCGCTCGATCAGTTGGGCGTTGCAGATCAGGCCGCCGGTGCAGCGGCGGCGCACGTCGTCGCCCTCGCGCACGGCTTCCGAGCCACAGACGGGGCAGTGGGTCGGGAAGACGTAAGGGACAGCGTCAGCCGGACGGCGGTCGAGCACGACCGAGACGATCTGGGGGATGACGTCGCCGGCGCGTTGCAGGACGACGGTGTCGCCGATGCGGACGTCCTTGCGGGCGATCTCGTCCTCGTTGTGCAGGGTTGCGTTGCGGACCACGACGCCGCCGACGGTCACCGGATGCAGCCGCGCCACCGGGGTCAGGGAGCCGGTGCGGCCGACCTGGATGTCGATGCCTTCCAGCACGGTGGTGGCCTGCTGGGCCGGGAATTTGTGGGCGATGGCCCAGCGGGGGCTGCGCGAGACGAAGCCCAGCCGATCCTGCCAGTCCAGCCGGTCGACCTTGTAGACCACGCCGTCGATGTCATAGCCGAGGCTGGCGCGGTCGGCCTCCAGCCCGCGATAGACGTTCATCAGGCCGTCGGCACCCTCGACCCGGACCGAGCGCGGATTGACTTGGAAGCCCCAGGATTTCAGCGCGGCCAGCGCCTGCTCCTGGGTCTCGGCGAACGGCGCAGACACCTGGCCCCATGCGTAGGCGAAGAAGGCGAGGGGGCGGGCGGCGGTGATCTTCGGGTCGATCTGGCGTAGCGACCCTGCGGCGAAGTTGCGGGGGTTGGCGTAGGTGCGGCGGCCTTCCGCCTCAGCGGCGGCGTTGAACGCGGTGAAGCCCTCGTTGGGAGCGTAGACCTCGCCCCGCACCTCGATCAGATCGGGCCAGCCCGAGCCGGCCAGCCGGTGCGGGATGTCGGCGATGGTGCGCAGGTTGGCAGTGATGTCCTCGCCGGTGCGGCCGTCGCCACGGGTTGCGCCCTGGACCAGAATTCCATTTTCGTAGCGGATGTTGGCGGAGAGTCCGTCGATCTTGGGTTCGGCGACGAAGGCGACCGGATCGGCGTGTGGCAGCTTCAGGAAGCGCTGGATGCGGGCCACGAAGTCCGTGACGTCGGTCCCGGCGAAGGCGTTGTCCAGCGACAGCATGGGAACGCCGTGGCGAACCTCCGAAAACTGATTGGAGACCGGGGCGCCGACCTTCAGCGACGGCGAGTCCGGCCGGACCAGATCGGGGTAGCGGGTCTCGATGGCGAGGTTGCGGGCCTTGAGGTCGTCGTACTGGGCGTCGGTCAGTTCGGGCGCAGCTTCGGCGTACAGGAAGTCCGCCCGCGCCATGACGGCGGCCAGCCGGGCCAGTTCGTCCGCCGCCTCGGCCGCGCTCAGGTTTTCGACGGGAATCTCGGCCATGGGAATCGCAAACGCTGATGTCGGCGCAAGGTTTAGCACCGGCGGCCTCAGGTTCGAGAGGCGATCGGGCGCCCGATGACAGGAAGTTAATCTGACGCCGCGCCCGCCCGAGTCTATTCCTGACCCCTCATTCAAGGAGCCGTCCGCATGTCCCGTTCCCTCGCCCTCGCCGCGGCCACCGCCCTGCTGACGCTGTCGGCCTGCGACACCCTGGGGACGAAGGAGCCTGTCGCGCCGGCGGTGGAGGCGGCGGTGTCCAGTCAGCTTCTGGAAGATGTCCGCATCCTGTCGGCGGACGACATGGAGGGGCGCGACACGGGCGCGCCGGGCGGCGAGCGGGCGCGGGCCTATATCGTGTCACGGCTGGAGGCGATGGGCGTCGCCGCGCCGCCCGTCGGACGGCTGCAGCCCTTTTCGGCCCAGGGCCGGACGCGTGCGGGGCCGAAGACCTTCAACGGGACCAACATCTTGGGCGTGATCCCGGGAACCCGCGTCAGCGACCGGTACATCGTCATCAGCGCCCACTACGACCATGTGGGCGTCAACGAGGGCCAGATCTACAACGGGGCCGACGACAACGCCTCGGGCGTGGCGACCATGCTGGAGCTGGCGGCGCGGCTGAAGGCGTCCCCGCCCGAGCACAGCGTCATCATCGTGGCCTTCGACGGCGAGGAGCGGGGCCTGATCGGGGCCAAGCATTTCGTCCAGGCGCCGCCAGTGCCGCTGGCGTCCATTGCCCTGAACCTGAATTTCGACATGACCTCGCGGGCCGAGACGGACGGGCATCTGTGGGTCACGGGGACCTATCAGCATCCGACGTTCCGGCCGATCCTGGAGACGGTGCCGGCGAACGGCGCGGTGTCGCTGGCTTTCGGCAAGGACACGCCGCAGGACACGGGCGAGAACAACTGGGTCGAGGCCTCGGACCAGGGCGCCTTCTTCAAGGCCAATGTGCCCTTCCTGTACATGGGCGTGGACTATCATCCCGACTATCACCGGCCGTCGGACGACTTCGACCACATCACGCCGTCGGTGTTCGCCAGCTCGACCCAACTCGCCATCGCGGCGTTCCGGGCGCTGGACGCGTCGTTGGACCGGTGACGCGAAGTCGCCGCAAAGCCGGCGTCACCCTGAGGTCGTGCGAGGTTCGATGATGAAACATGCCCTGACATCGACCGTCCTGCTGGCGGCGGCGCTCGCCGGCCTGGCGGCCTGCGATAATTTTCAGGCGCCGGCCTCGACAGGCGGCGGCGAGACGCCGGCGGCGGTCTCGAAGGCCTTCCGGCACGAGATCAGCGGCGACCTGTCCGGCTACTACATCCCGGCGACCGAGGTGGCGGTCGGCAAGTATCGGCTGACCCATCTGTTTCTGGGGCAGGGGGCGGATTTCAGCCAGTGGGAAGGCGGCGGAAAGAGCGAGACCTTCGGGCCCGTGATGTTCGAGTTCGCCGATGCGTCGGGCGCCACGGTGCGGGTCCTGCCCAAGGCCTATCTGGTCGAGGACGGCCGGGTCCGCTTCGCGGGCAGCAGCTCCGAACTGGGCGAGGTGTCGTTCGAGGGAGCGCTGGATCAGGGCGCGCTGGCCACGGCCCGGCGCAATCTGGGCGAGGAGGCCCCGGTGTTGTCGGGCACGCTGAGGGCCGGCGGGCAGAGCTTCCCCGGGCAGAAATTCCGCTGGTACGGCGGCGATTGAATTCGGGGACTGAATCAAAAGGGGCGGACCGCATCGCGACCCGCCCCTGAAGAAAGCTAGCTGACCGTCGCCTTGACGATCTTGCCCGGCGCGCGGGGCGGCTCGCCCTTGGGCAGGGCGTCGACGTGTTCCATGCCTTCGGTCACCTGACCCCAGACCGTGTACTGGCCGTCGAGGAAGGTGGCGTCGTCGAAGACGATGAAGAACTGGCTGTTGGCCGTGTCGGGCTGGTTGGTGCGTGCCATCGAGCAGACGCCGCGAACGTGCGGCTCCTTCGAGAACTCGGCCTTCAGGTTGGGCTTCTTCGAGCCCGAGGTGCCGGTGCCGGTCGGATCGCCGCCCTGGGCCATGAAGCCCGGGATCACGCGGTGGAAGACGACGCCGTCGTAGAAGCCTTCCTTCGCCAGTTCGGTGATGCGCTCGACGTGGCCGGGGGCCAGGTCGGG
>Ga0247812_10000954_pt1 | contig 16547 bp, 18 predicted proteins | sample UWRJL149409B1_FD_178011 | JGI IMG/M metagenome (GOLD analysis project Ga0247812, IMG submission 178011) | Plant litter microbial communities from Arlington Agricultural Research Station in Wisconsin, United States - UWRJ-L149-409B-1 | ecosystem: Environmental > Terrestrial > Plant litter >...
AGGTTCTTGTAGAGCTCCAGCTTGTAGATTTCGTCCATGGCCCGGGCATGCCGGTAGATTTCGACGGCATCGAAGGTCGATTCCTTGCCGTCCTCGCCCAACGCCACCCCGTAGACCAGGTGGTGGGTGTGGAGATCCATGTCCAGGTCTCGTCCCGCGAAGTGCTGGTGGCTGGACCACACCAAGCCGCTGACGCCGATCACGTCTTTGCCGCCTTTCCCGCGGCGGGTCTCGACCATCGATTCCAGCCGGTTCATCGCCGTTGCAGAAGCGGCCTGGTGCGCCTTGAGCACGGCATCGCGCTTTTCGGGCGACTCCATCGCAAACAGGATCCCCACGTCCTTGGGCGCCGACACCGTGACGTCGTAGCCGACCCGGTGACCACCGACGACAACAACCTCGGGCTTGCCCTGGGCATCCATGACGGGATCCCCGTTCTTGTCCACCTTTGGCCGCACCCTCCCCTTGTGCCCTGCGTTCTGGCATAGCGCCCTCCCCGTCAGTGGGTCGAACCCCTCGGCCAACTTGCTCATTGTCTCGCGTGTCACCGCGGCAGAGAGCAGATTGAGGTGCGCGGCCATCTTGCCGCCCCAGGCCATGGTGTCCTGCGCGGTTCCGTCTTTGTCGAGGTAATACTCGGTAGCCATCAAATACTCAACGACGGCTGCACCGGACTTGTTGTCCGTGCCTTGGGCGGTCAATGCGGTGACGTTGAACATGGGTTCCCCCTCGTGCTGGCTATCCCTTCAGATCTACCAAATCCCAGCCACTCCACAACCCATCACTTGCGAAAAATCGCATCCAACTCGTCGTTTGATACGGCGCGTAACTTGGGCGACACCGCGCCCCGCTTTTCCAGCTCCGCGGCTGCCTGGTCGGCGGTCATCTTCAAGACCTGCTGGACCTCCGCCGCGCTTTGCGCATCGCTCGGGGGCAAGGGCTTTTGCTCCACCGGACGCGCGCCCTGCTTGGTCCATTTCGCGCGTTTCTGCCCCTCTCGAACTTTCGGGTAGCTCACCCCAGGCCAGTCCAGCAGGAGCAAGTCTCCGGTCGTCTGGACGATCGCACGGATACCCCAGCGCTCAGGGCCGAAGGTCTTCCCCTTGCGGAATCCCAGGTCGTCGGTGAGTCGCCCTGGCCCCACTATGGCCTTTGATTCCTCATGGGTTGTCGCACGGTCGTCGTGCGTGCGCCAAGCGACCGTGCGTTTGCCCAAGTTGCGGGAGATCTTTTCCCGGGTCTCGCCAACCTGGAGCTGACAGACTACGTGTATGCCAACCAACCCAGCAAATGCCTGCGCAGTCTTGTCGCCGTAAACCTTCTCCACTTGAGACCAATCCTGCACGGCCATGGCCGCCACCACGCCCTTGCTTCGTCCCAAGGCCAACAATGGCTCGATGTTGAGCTTGCCGGCAGAAGTAAGCTCGTCAAAGAAGAAGCCCAGGAATCGTCCGGATTCGTCATCCGGGAGCGAGGGACCGATGATCTCCGGCACCCCAACATTGATCATGGCGGAGATGTAGCTGCGCGCCAGCACCTCATCGGGACCCGATTGCACGATGACTTGCTTTCGCCCGCTGTAGTCGTCCTTGATCCAGTCCAGCATGGAGAACATTCGGTCTTGCTTGCGATCTGGCCAAGCCAGTGCCAGGCGCTCAATGATCGCGGTGCCGTTGGCAACGCACGCCATCACACTGCTGGTGGTCCCGCTTTCCGGATTAGCGATCAGGACAGCAGCCCGGGGATAGTGAACCGAAAGGGCTTTGAACATCGCGTCAGCTGATCGAGCCACCAGTTCGGCCAGCTCTGGCCAGCCCCAATTCGTCTTCTTCGTGGCTTGGAGCTCGCGCACGCAGCCTTCCAGGATCGACTGCGCCGCAGCACTCCAGAAGGCCCCTGCGCCTTCTTCGCTGGGAATGATTGATTGGGCAAAGGCAGAGGCTTGAGTGACTGTGGCCACGTCTCGGCCCACGTCCCAGATCCAGCTGCGCTTGTCGAAGGGGCACACGATGGCCGGGCGGCTGAAGATCGACGTGAAGTCTCCTTTGATGTCATAAATGAAGGCCTTCTTGTCGAGCCGCACCACCTGCTCCAGCAGGTGCTTCATGATGACGCTCTTGCCGCTGCCCACGCTCCCGTAAAGGAACATATGACGGGCCAGAAGCTTCTTGCTGCCCCCCCAGTCCGGGTGCAGCGACAGCGCATGCAGCTCGTCTTCCTGCTCTTTCTTTGTAAGTGACCGACGGCGCGCTTCTGCCAAGGCTTCTTTGCCTTGGAGCAGTTGAGCCCCACTGACGTGCCAAGTGTTGGAACGCGGAATGAGCCCCCGGCGAGTGACCCATGCAGACGCCCATCCAGCCAGCCCTGCCGCAACGCCCACCCGGACAAAGGTTCCAAAAGTCGCTTGCTCCTGGGCCATTTCCCAGAACGCCAGCGCGGGCTCGCGCATCGAGATGGTGGCCGTCGCTAGATTCACCAGCGCTGCGCTGCTTCCCCTGAGAGCCTCGGTGTAGTTCATCAGGGAGTGCGCACTGGGCACCTGCCACGTCAGCCAAAGCGCGGCTGGGTAAGCGATGGCAGCGACAACTGAACCGGACAGGATGGCCTGCGGCCAATACCGGACCTCCCTGCTGGGTTCAATCGAAGAGGGAACCGTCCAGCTCCAGCAGTTATAAACCGGCATGCACTGCCTCTCGACGTTGCGTCCCTGGCTTACGCCCTGAAAAATCCAACTGCCCCGGGTCCGCGCCCCCTCCCAAGAGGGCCAAACAGACATCCGCATGCCCCTGCTCCGCGGCCAAGTGGAGTGGCGTCTCTCCATGAGGATTGCCGTGCGTAGGGTCGGCCCCCACCTCGAGCAGGCGGAGGACGACGCCGTGACGCCCCAAGCGTGCCGCGATGTGGAGCGGCATATCGCCCCGCGAGTTGGGCACGTTGGAGTCTGCACCCATCGACAAGCACGCTTCCATGCCGTTGGCGTTGCCTCCCGCTATGCACTCGCATAACCACGATTGCCACGGGGGGCCAGACACCACGCTAGGGTGAGCGTTGAAGACGTAGGCGGCGCCCAACACCTCTGCGACATGCATTCCGGACAGGCGATCCCCATGTGTCTGGGCGAGCCATGTCGCCGTGTCCATGGCCACTTCTTCGGGGACGTCGTAGCGCTGCAACAAACGGCTGATGCCATCGGAGGAGAAACGAAGGGGCAGCGGAAGTTCACGCCGGCCCCGTATCGACTCCAGCCGATCCGCCGCCACGCGGTTGGCCTGAACCTGCTCCAAGCTCTCCTGAAGCTCACCCAGCAGGAAGCTGCGTTGATGGGCTGGCAGCATTGCGTAGGCTTGGGCGAGCCGCGGGTGTCCCGCCACGCCCGCGTGGAGCGTGGCGTCGAGTTGAGCGACAGGGATGCCCGGCTCGGTTTGGATCAGGGTTGCAAAGCCGCCTGTGCCCAACTCCACGTTGACCCGGCGAGAGAAGCGGCTCGGTGTCATGACCCAGTCAAAGCCCACCGAGGTTTCGGACTCTGCCCCGGTGACTTGCGCGTGGCGGCAGAAGCGTTCTGCAAAGGCCAGTGCCTCTCGGGGTGAGTGCTCGGCCAGCTCCGTTTGATGCTCGCGGTGAAGCGAGGCCATGGTCTGAGTCGGAACGCCGGTCTGGTGAAAGAACGACTCGTGGGAGCGATTCATGAAATCGCCCCCTGCTACATATTTAACGGCTTGATTGATTGGGGTTTCCATCCCCCATGCATAGCGCGTTTAATCGATTTGGCAATCAGCTGTAGAGGCGGATCACGTAGGCGAGACCAACGAGCGCAAACACTTGCATACAGAACGAGATGTTGTGCCAATCCACCTGCTCGAGATCCTTCTTGATCCAGGCACTCATGCCAGATACCCGGCGATATTGGCGACTAGGTAGCTCACCACCGCAAAACCACCCAAGGTGAACAGCAATCCGCCCACGTCATCTACGGCGAACTCGTAAGCGTCTGCGAAAATATACATTGGGACCTCCCCCACTTGTTTTAACTCATGACAGTTAAGCACAAGTCATTACATTGGCAACCCAAAAAAATGCCGAGCAATCGACAGTTTTCTTATTTAGTCAAATCTTTTTAATCTGCGGCCAATGCCTTTAAAAGCAAGCGATTGACCGCCTCAGAAAGAGAGAGCCCTTCTTTCCTCGCAAATGCCTCCAGAGCTACCCGACACGGGAGCTCAATCCGGGCGTTGATCGTCTCAGGTCGAAGAGGCTTTAATCGCAAGCAATGTGTTCTTTTGTTCATCGCTTCAGCATGCCCGCGCTTCTCCCTTTGTCAAACCCCCATCTGCGCACTTGCTTTGAGCCGCTTCTGACGTTGCTTTTATGGGTAGATCGATGCACTCAGATTAACCGGCCGCACAAGAGAAGGGCCCCGAAGGGCCCTTTGTTGGAAGCGTGGATACGTCACTGCCGGAAGACGTTGGGCTGGCGCTCGCGATCCTGCTTTTGCCAGTCGAACTCGTTCTCGTATTTGCGCATCTTTTCCTGTTCTGCCTTTGCAGTGGCAGCGAAGGTGGCAAAGCCGAACTTGCCGTGCCCGTATTGGGGCACATCGGTCTGCGCTCCGCCCTGCTCTTGCTCGGCCTTCTGACGGTTCTTCCGCCACTCGTCCACCCGCATCATCGGGGTTTCAACCGAACCGTCGACGCGCTGTTCCTGCTTTTTCTCTTCCGATGGCAGCATGCCCAGGCCTTGGCGCTCCTTCACGGTTTCGTTGAGCTCGTTTTGCTTGCCTTGCATGCGCGCCTGGTGCTTGGCCACCACCTCCGGCTCGGATTGCCGGGACCATTCCCGGATGTCGTTGCGTGCTTCCTTCAGGCCTGTCTCGATGCCCTGCAGCTTCTCGTCGTATTCGGCCCGCTGCTTCCGAAGGAAGAGGCCGGGGCGCCCGGCCACCTCCATCTCGTGGCGTTGAAGGCCCAGGCTCTGAACCTGCTCCTCCAACTGTGTGATGCGCTCCGGATCAAGGCGCGTGTCCAGCGAGCGTTGCATCTTGTCCACGTCGCGCTGCTCGCTCTCGGCTTTCCGGTCCAGGGAGGTCCATTGCTTGGCCTCCTCGCTGGTGGAAGCGGCCATGCGATCGCGGAACTGTTGGTCTTTCTCGGTGTGATTCATGTTGATTGGCTCCTACAGTGGGGGATGGTTGGGAGGGGGGCTTACGCCGCCCTAGATGCTTTGATGGCCTTGACCACGTCGTCTACCTTGTCCAAGGGCAAGAACGGGGTCTTGCAGATGTCAGCCCGGCGAACCCCGGCACGGTTGAACCAGAGGATGGCCCTGCCCTGCTGGTTCAGCAGACCATTGAACTCGGACTTAGAGAACAACGGCTGGGACTCACGACGCCCACTTGCTGGGATCTCGAGGTCCTTTGTCGCTTGGATGCCCGTGAACTTCTGCCCCACCCATCGAGCTTTGCTGACGGGGTCGATGTGGGTAGCCACCACGCGACCGGCACCGGCCTTGCGCAGCTGCTTCATGCCGGCTGCATTGGGGTGATTGGGATCGAACAAGGCATTGTCCAAGACCATGTCAAGTCCGCCGTCGTAATCCAGACCGGCAGTTTTGTGCTTGAACATGGTCATTTCTTCTACCCCGAAGCGCAGCTCCATGTATTCGTAGCTCTGAGGCGAGGTGCGATACAAGGCCCAGTTCTGGAAGCTGTTGCAGAACTGCTGGGCAGCGGCTTCCGGCAGTTTGGCCAAGATCCCTTCGTAGCCTTGCGTGGCGTAGATGCACGCCATTTTGGTTGCGCGAGAGATCGGCAAGATGCGCTGCTCTTCCCGGCCGATGAGGTTCTGGCATTCATCCATGATCTGGATGACGGGCAGCTCACCGCGTCCGCGCCAGTCCGCTTCAGTGACTTCGTTGCGAAGCTTGATGCCGGTGTAGAGTCGCTGACTGATGAGGTTTTGGACCAAGATGCCGGCCGTCCCGTGCCGGGTATCTGGGACGTTGACGCCCATGGACGTCCCCTTCAGCACGTCGCCGACGTTGACCGACCCGTGCTCGATGCTGTGCCACGGCACCCCTTGGTCGTCCACCAGGTATTTGCCGCGCATGAGGGGCACCAGCCGGTTCTGCACGTTGGCCATGAAGCTGCCACGGGTCTCTGCGGCAAAAGCCGGCCACGTCTTCAGCACCCAGCCGAACGACTGCTGGAGCAGCGAACCGGGCTGCAGCAGATCCGGATGAATGGTCTGTGGGGCCGTTGCCAGACGGGCCGCCCAGTCTGCCTTACGCGCGACAAAGTCTTCGTCATTTCCAAGGTGAATGGGTTGCACACCTATGTAGTTGGCAGCAGCCAACAAGCCCTCGCCAGGAATATTGCTGTCGGCACGCACGTCACCGATGGCTTGAATCAGCTTATCGAAGCGCTCCAGGGTCCATTTCCATTCGCGCTCTTCGGAAAGGGCGTGAATGCGCTCTTCCAGCTGCTCGCCAAGCCGGTTCAACGCCTCATCAATGTCAGCAACGTCGTTGCCATTGGCTTCGTCGCGATCCCTGACCTGAAGCAACCCTTCGATCTCGGTCTCCAGCTCAAGCTTTTTCGCTGCATCCAGCGCACGCAGCTTGAGCTCGTGGTGATGGAGCGCTTCGAGGATCACGGCGGCGTGGTCAATGACCAAACTCGAGATGCCCGTCCAGATGTCCGCGTTGTCGTCTTCCATCTTGGTGTTGGTCAGCGCCGCTTTGAGTCCCTGCGCGTCCAAGCCTTCGATCAGTCCCAGGTGAACGCCGGTCTCAATCACCATGTCCAACATGCCCCGCACCTCGCCCGCCAAGGCGCCCTTGCCGCAGAAAACGGCGAACGCACATGGATAGCCGGATTTCAGGATTTCGGCCATCAGCCAGCGGATGTAAGCCGATTTACCCATACCGGTTTCGGCCCAGATCATGGCGTGCATGAAGAGGTCTTCAATGGAGATGCCTGCCGGCGAGTTGGTGTCGTAGGACTTCTTGACGCCTTTCTTCCGCAGGTGACCCAGCGCCACACCCCATTGGATGAAGGGGCTGGGGTCGGCCAGCGCTTTGCGGACCTGTGTCTCAAGCGCTTGCCTGTTGAAGTCCTCCATCAGCCCTTGCTTGCCCAGGTTAAAGCGTGCGCTCTGGGACTGAAGAACCAAGGTGCGCTCTTTGTAATCCCGGGCGTAGTAGACGAAACCATAAGCCCCGGCCATCACAAACCAGAGGAACCCACCGATGACCGGCGGGAAGAGCATCGTCATCGCGATGGCCACCAGGCCTGCGGTGTTCCACAACGCAAACCCTTTGATCCGCGTCCAACGGCCTCCCCAAGCCTCGTCATCCTGTTCAACAGGTGCAATCAGGCAATAGAGCAGTCCGAGAAAGAGGTAGACGTTGAGAATCGTTGCAAACACGCCAAACACAAGCTCGTTGGATCCAGCCGCCATGAGGAACCCTTTGGCTGCTGCAAGGGGAAGGATGAAGGTCAGCACGGTTGCCCTGAACGCATCGGGCGCTTTCTCGCTGCGCGCGATCGCGCGAATGTAGGGCACCACCGCCGGGAGCAACACCCAACCCAACCAACCCACAAAGGGGATCGAAGTCACGGCAGCGATCACGGCACCGATGATCGGCAGGGCCGCATACATCAGAAACAGCGCGGTGCTGTCCCCGCCTTGCAAGCGATCGTGCGGATGGACCAGGCTTTCAATTACCTGGCCGTCCCTTGACAGCTCGGCACGTCCCTCCTGGTTCTGGAGGTCCCGCGGAGCAGAGGGCCAGAACGGCGCGAACTTAGCATCTTTCTCATCCAGCGCGTCAGGGACAACATAGGTATTGGTTGCCGCGTCGTAGACGGCCCCCAGTGCCTCAGCTCTGGGCCCATAACTCGCGGGCACCACCAACGTGCGGCTCGACACCCGGTTATGGGCGTTCACTTTTCCGCGAACGTTGGCAAAGCGTGCGGCGACGTTGAACCACATCCTATCGGCCACCGGTCGAGCCGGTGCTCGCAACAGCACGCGGTGCTTGAACTGGATAGCGATGTCCAACAGCGAATAGATGTTCATGATCATTGTCCCCCCTTGGTTGCCAGCTCGTTCCACACGCTCGAGCACACCGGAATGTCACTATTCGTATAGCGACCGGTCCTGAATTTGTTTTCGCAATCTGCCCTTACCGTGGAGTCGTCGGTCGCCTGCGCGGCTTGAGGAGATGCTTTAGAAGCCATCAGCGCCTTAACCCCCTTCTTCACGTCCAACTTGGTCAGCAGTGAAGTGCCTTGGCCAATGGGGGAGCCTTTCCAGTCGGCAAACGGAGCAGCCACTAGCGAACAAACCAAGCTAATCGCGACGACGGCCAAAAACGTTGCTTTGGGGATCTCCGCCTTGCTCACGAGCCGGGCCTCTTCCGCGTGCTGCTGGTCGGTCTGCCATGTTTTGAAATCGTGTTTGTGCTCTTGAACCGGACGGTCCACGGCCAAGTAGTAATAACTATCAAGGACATCCTGAAGTATGCCGCGAAGACCCAAGCCCTCAGGACGACCGAGGAATCGCTCACCATGCCACCGCATGAAGCGGGAGGTAAACGAAACCCCTGTGCTTTTGTATGGAAGAAACAACCAACCCAACATGACGCCTCCCTTTGGTTTAAATACCCATTACTTGTAATGGATCATTTGGTTTCGGCAAGGGGATCAGTTGATCCCTGCCTTCTTTGCCCATGCATCCATGTCGTCGCCGGCTTTTTCCTGCCATCCGTTTGTTTCATCAGGTTTTGGCTGGGGCGCGGGGACGACGGAGGCTTTCGGCTTTACCGCTAGCCGGACCGTGGGCATCGAAACCTTGGATGTGGGTTTGGCATTGGGTGTGATCGCTGGGACAAGCTTTGTGGCCGGCGCTTCAACCGGCAGGATTGCATCCGGTAGGGGAGTAGCTTTTGCGTCAACGGGTGACGCAGGCACGCGCTCAATCGGCACGGCCACCGGCAGCGGATCAACGACGGGCGCTGGACGCGGGGTAGCCACGACCGGGGGCATTGCTGCCGGGGCGGCCGTGCCTGCGGCCACGCCCGGCGTTTCGGAATCATGGCGAGTGACCCACCATGCCGTGGCGCCAGCAAGCACCAGGACAACAAAAGCAGCCGCGGCCAACATTTGATAGCCCTTCTTTCGGCTCGGCCCATTGTTAGGGGCATGGTCCGGCGTTACCGATACGACGGGCTCCCCCTGGGGAATACTTTCGGGGGCGGATGGGGAGTGCTGATCAGGGGTGACAGGGTCCACCACTTCATCGGGCAGGTCGCGCAACTGCGGGAGCGTGCCCATCCCGTCGTAGATCAATGCAGCGACTGCGGGGTTCTCACGAACCGCTTTGGTTAGCTCTTTGGTTACCTTTTTCGCATTGGCTTTCATCGGAGCCAGTCGCTCGAGCCGCGCTGCCTCGTCCTCCGACTCGACCATGGTTTCCGTCACAACAGGCGGAGAAATCGCCTCGGGTTCGACCTGCAGCAGCTCGGTTGGCGCAGCGGCTGGAATCGCGGCGGCGGCGTCTTGCGCTCGCTCTGCTTCTTTCTTCGCCTTCGCCTCTGCTGCCCGGCGTGCGATGGCGTCCTGGGCTTCCTTGGATTTTTCGACCGCCTTCTCTGAGAGCTCTTTTGCCTTGCTCCCAAACACGCGGCCCCAATGCTTGGCGGCATTCATGACCTCGCTTGCGCCTGGCGAAGGAGCGGACCGCTCAGGGCTCGGCGTCCCAGGCATGGATGTGCCGTCGTCAAACATTTCAGCCAACTCTTGGAGGCGGCGCAGCTCTTCAGGGGATGGGGTGTTGCTCATGGTTCCTCCAGGAGATTGAGAAAGATCTGGACCAGGGGCTCACGCCCCCGGTCCACCGCTGGCATCAACGAACGTCAGGGATGGGGCTGACGGTGATGGCGTGGTCGCCGGTCCCGCAGGCGTCCTGGACGGTGGCGTTTGCCAACGCCCCCCGTTTGGCCAGCTCAACCAAGGGCACCTCGCACACGCTTGCGTCGGCACCGCTGAACGAGACGGTCAACTTTTCCTTGCTCGACTTGAGCAGCGCGCCCAACTTGTCGAGCGTGTTTGCCGTGGCCGGATTCAGGGACTTCATGTCTGCGACGGGGTATTTGATGACCAGCTTGTCCAGTGCCTCAGCTTGGCCGTCCTTGGTCTCCACTGTCTTGGTCTGGACTCGCGCATCCAAGCCCGCGGCCTTGGCTGCATCTGCCACTTCCTGGGCTTCCTTGACCTGGGCGCGGTAGCTGGCAATGCCACCCACGACGGCGGCGGCAGCACATGCCACTGCCGCCTTGTCTTTCTTTCCGGTCAGATAGGCCAGGCCACCGCCGGCCAAGCAACCGATGCCACCGGCCTTGAACATGCGCAGCTTGTCCGTCTTCTTCTGCGGTTCCGGTTGTCGCGAGTCCTGGGCAGACGACAGACCCGGAGCAAGCAGTGCGGCGATGGTGAGAGTGAGTGCGAAACGTTTCATGGATGACCTCCTTTGAGGCAGTGGGGGAAGTGTTAAGAGCCGCTGGCGTAGCGCTGCCAGTCGGTCGCATCGGGTTTGGAAGGCGTCTTCGCCGTTTCTGGACGGGGCGTGCGCGGGCTTCCTTGGGATGGCTGGGATGGCGAGAGGAACTGGCTGAAGGCCTGAAGGGTTTTCATCACCAAGTCCTCGTTTGCCTGGAGTGCTGCCGCCTGCTCGGCGCGCATGTCAGCCAGCGCGCTTTCCAGCGCCAAGGCATTTCGGGACTCGGCTTCGCGCACCGTGGTTTGGATGTATTTCAGGGCATCGTTAGCTTCCAGCCCCTGCACCACGCCGCGATTCTTTTCGAGAACCGCCAGGCGCAAATACTTGTTGAGGGAGACCCCCCCCTCTTTCGCGAGATAGCGCGCACTCTCCAGCTCATCGCTGGCGATATTGAAAGACTTCATTAGTAGCGACTGGCGAACCACTTAACCCCCTGCGATGAAAATCCATACCTAATGGATTAGCAGGAGTTTTCAGAAGCGCAAGCGGGCTAAGCCGGAGATCTTTTGATTCCCAGTGCTTTTCTCATCTTTTCAGCCGAGCTGTTGGCCAAGTTGTTAGCCAAGACGTAGAACAAGGCGCAGCAAGGCTTGACCGGGTGGAAACGCGCAGCGTTTCTAGCCAAGCCGGAAAAACACCTTGGTGCGACTTGTGTATGGCCCACTCCCTTCACCTTTCGGAAAACCTTTAACGGTGACTAGGGAGACAAATCGGTTCCTCGCAATCGCCCCCCAGTTTTCGCTCCACCGCTCTTGCCCTTCCGCTTTTCCCCGGTAGAAGTTTAGGAAAGCCCCAATCCTCAACGAACCCGGAGACCCAATGCCCACCGCCTTCGCCCCACCGCTTCCGCCCAATCCGTTCCGCTTCCCCCCTGCAACCCATCCAGCGAAGCACCCCGTCAGCCTGCTTCCCAACGATCAGCCCCACGCCCACTTCCGTAACGGCCCCCCTTCCAACCCCCACGTCCCCGCACCACTGTCACCCCCTGTTTCCGCTGATCGATTCCTTGGGTTCGGGTGGTCGAGTGCTGGGGTTCTGCAGTGCTGCTCGGGTGTTCGGAAAGCCCTGCCTCAATCCGTTTTAGTCAACGCTGCTCGGGGGCTCTGGCGGTCGAGTGCTTGGAGTTCGGCGCTCGGCTTGGTTGCGCGAAAAGCCTTGAGTCATTCAGTTTTAGTCAAGCGGGTTGCCCAAACTCTCGTTCACCGCGCCTCGGCATTCGATCAGCGGCTGGAGGTTCAAAGCTGCCCTGAGAACGCATCGGCGAAGCGAGTTCTGGGTTTGAGATCGGGGATTGCTGGCGAGGTTCGACAAGCTCGGCAAATCGTTTTAGTCAAATCTTTTTCAAGCACCTGCTACGCTCCCCTGCCCCCGTCCTGCGATCCTGGCGCTAGTTCTGGTTTGAACGGCTTTGGGGCTTCCCATGCTTGAGCTCGCCCCCTTCCTTGATGCCATCGCCCGAGCCGACGCCCCGCTGGAAGGCAAGGCCAATGGGTGGCAACGCAAAGCGGGCTTGGCGGAGTTCGGCAACGCCTGCGCCTTCTGCTCCGATCCTCTGGACCTGCCCTCTCCCAAGTCCTGGACTGCTACGTCGCTGGCCCCCGCGCAACTGGGCGGCCCCGCTGGCGTGGTGGAGAACTGGGTGCCTGCCTGCCGTTCATGCGCTGCTGCAAAGGGCCTGCGCGATGTCGTGAGCTGGTCAAAGTGGAAAGCGTCGGCGGCCCCTGACCGGGTTGCCTTGCTGCTGGCCCGGCGGCACGCTGCGTTGCTGTATGCAGAGAACCACTTCACCCCGTTGAGCCGTCACTCGAAGCGTGAGCGGCTGCTGGCTCACTTGGGTTCTCGTTTCGACAAGCCCCGCTTCCGGGTCTACGCGTGGGCTGGTGAGGTGGATGGAGAGCGCTGTTGCTTGGTAGGCTGGAGCACCCGCGCCGGGGATCCCACGGCGACTGGTGAGGCCCTACTGGCGTTACAAATTAGGGATGGGGCCGAGGTGCTGGCCGAGGGCCGGCTGAGCCTTTTACGGCTTCCGACTGATGGGTTCCTGAAGGCCCTGTGGGCGCTCATTGAGGGCCATGGGATCGTGCTGCCGCTGGACGTTCCAGGCGATGGCCCGGTGGACCCTGGTGACTGGCGCGAGTGCTGGCGCCACCGAGTGATGGACCCGGTAAGCAACCACAAGCGGGTGCCGATGACCGGCGGGCAGGCGCTGCCTCATGCCCCCCGTGTGCTCTCTACTAATCCGGATTCAGTTCGCCGGCTGGCCCAACTGCAGGCCGCGAAACGGGCCGACAGGCTGGAGGAGGCCGAGCTGTTGTATCGAGAAGCGATAGCCAGGAAGAGCAAATATGTGGAGCGAGTGAAGCGCGGACTGGAAGCCCCAATGCCGCGGGACGAATACAGGGCATGGGCGGATGAAGTGAGATCTTTACAGACTGCCTGGGCGCGCTTGGTGAGCGAGCAACGAGCCATTGACGCTTCTACGCGATGAAGCGCAGTATCAGCTCGAGGAATCCGCTTTCTACTGCGGCGTCTCGGTCAGCCAGTTCTATGCCCGAGTCGAGCAATACAACCTGGTGCCGCGCGAGTTCATGGGCAATAAGCTCTATGAAAAGGCGGAACTCTACGAAGCAATCTATAGCGCGCAGAAATAGTCAAAGTCACAATTTACTGGCGGGACGACGTCGCGTACCTCAACTGGCGTGATGGCGGTTCCCGAAGCCGCGTCGCCATCGGTCGCCTCAGCCCACGAGAGGCTGAGGAGATACGATCTGCGAAAGAAGCAGAACTAAGGCACGGTGTCCGGATCATTCCCCGCATGCCAGCGCTGCGGGAGTTCCTGGACACTTGGCTCACCTGGTACAAGGCGGAGCATCCGACCACCCACAAGAAGGCCAAGAGCGAACTTCGCATCATCATCGCGAAGCTTGGTCATCGCCCCATCGACACTCTGCGGCCGATCGAGCTGGAGGCCTACAAGACCCAGCGGCTGGTCACGGACAAGATGGCACCTGAGACGGTGGGCAAGGAGGTTCGCCGCCTCCAGGCTGCGTTGAGCTGCGGTGTCCAGTGGAAGGAGCTGGACGCCAATCCGTTTGAGGGCATCAAAGCCCCGCGCGGCGTACGCAGCGTGGCGGTGAAGTTCTACAGCGCCAGCGCCAAGCAGCAGCTCTATGCCGCCAACGAGGCCAGGGCGAACCTATGGCGGTTCATGGCGCACACGGGCATACGCCGCGGCGAGCTCATGCACTTGAAGCATGAGAACGCGGTCGCTGGTCGGCTACTGATCGAAAGTGACCCCGATGAGGATGGCAACGGGCGGACGAAGTCAGGGAGGTGGAGGGAGGTGCCATTGAACAGCCAAGCCGCCGCCGCGCTTGCCGCGCTTCCGGATCCGCTGGTGAGCGTGCACAAGGACACGGTGAGCGACTGGTTCGCCAGCGATGCAAAGAAAGCAGGCGTGGGCGGGAGCCTGCACCGCTTGAGGCATACGTTCTGCGCTCATATGGTCATGGCTGGCGTGCCGCTTCGCCGCGTGCAGATACTGGCGGGCCACTCGGATTACGCCACCACGGAGAAGTACTACGCACACCTGACGCCTGAAGGAGACGACAGTGCAGTGGCGACGCTAACTTATTGATTCGTCACTGTGACCACTGTGACCAATTCCTGAGAATTCTGGAATTTTATGGACTTATGGCACAGTGCCAATCGGCGTAAGTATTTGATTTCTGGTGACCCCGGCCCGATTCGAACGGGCGACCTTCCCCTTAGGAGGGGGGCGACCTGCCCTGACAACACAAGGAATGCGCGCCTTGGTGTGCCAAAGCTGTGCCACATGACGCCCTGAATTACGCTCAACCGAGCAATCTTCAGCTTGCCACGATGTCATCTGGCTTGCGCGGGCGAGAGTAAAACCATCCAAAAAACCACGACGCATCCAGAAGCAAGAAAGGCAGCAAGTCCACTCACCATCAGAGTACGCAAAACCTTGCGTCCGAAGGGCACGCCACCCCCAAGGTCGAGACATCGCATTGGCCAGGGCTTGGCTCTATCCATAGCTTGTGAAAACGCATCTGCGGACAACGCCTCGCCTTCAGCGACGGCCTCACGTCGTAGTCGCCGAATTTGCTCAGCCGCACCTGCAGCAGTGCTCACCACGACCCCAAAAAGTTTGGAAATCAACGCAAGCAATAGTGCGAAGTACAGCCATGGCAGTGCAGCTTTAACCGCCGCGAGCGAGATCAGTCCTGCGAGATTTGGCAGATTGGCCACAGCAAGGGCGACAGCGGCGGCTGTGCCGGCGGTGAACCAGGTAACGAAAAGATCGAGTGATCTGAATCCTTTGTCCGCTGCCGCAGCCAAGATCTCGCCAACATATCGATCAGCGATGCCATCCTGAGGCTCGGCTATCGGCTCTTCGGCCTCTTGACTCATTTCATATTCCCAAATAGGTGCGACGGTGAAGATCTCCTGCGAGCCCTACCATGTCAAGGATGGGGAACAGCAACAAAAACAACGACTAACGCGCTCAGTCGCAATCACTGGCGGTCTAGCGGAGTCAATGACTTATCAGGCGGCGGGGTTCAGTTTGGGGTAACCCCATCGGGCGGCCATGGAGTCGAACCTGTCGGCCTCCCGCCTCAGGCATGCAGCCCCTCGCCGGCGGCGCGCCATTGCCTGCCAATCGCCGCTCCGGTCCTGCTCCAGCTCCCGGGCCTGCCTATGCAAGTCCTCCGCCTTGCCGCGCGCCCAGCGCGCCTTTCCTGCGTGCTCTCTCGTCATAGGCCCATTGTCCGGCCGGGCCGTCGCAGTGGCCGATACGCAGGCAACGGCAGCTGACTGAGGTTGTAGGATTGAGGCAGCCTCCCCGAGATGTCGCATGACGCAGACCACAGACCAGATCCTCGAACGCCTGACGAACTGCGAGCTCGAGCTCCAAGCCTCACGTGGCTACATCAAGGCTCTGGAGTACGGGCTGCAGGCGGTCATAGCTTCCCACCCTACGCCTGCAGCTTTGGCGGAGCTGTGGTCCCATGTACTGCCCGAAGTGGCAGACGTGCATGGCGGCAATGGCAGCGATGGCAGCGATTCCACAGTCTTCGATGCCGCTTTCCAGCAGGCGCTGGCTGGGCTATCCGATCACATCCAAGGTGCAGCAGACCGGCAAGCTGGCAGCGCTGAGCAGGTCTAGGCCGGACCGAGCACGTCGCGAGGGTCCAGTTGCTTCCCCCTGCCCCGCAGCACCACGTTGTCCTGGATCCACTGTAGCTTTTTGGCCACCTTCCGCCGCAGCGCCTGCTCGTGGCGCAAGGCCCACATCTCGCAACCGCGCCGGCCTGCATCAAACGAGCTGCAGTGCCGGAGCAGCAGCGGTGCATGTACCCCATCCTCGGGGGTCAGCCTGGCCAGCCACGTGCCATCGACCCTCTGCTGCATGGACGCTACCTGCTCTCCATGCAGGAACAGGCCTGTCGGGAGCGTGTCGAGGTGGCAGCGGGGCTTCCAGTAGAAGCCGTCAGGCATGAGGGTGAGGGTCTTGGTGTCGGCGTCCATGGGCGCAGAATAGGATCGGGCCGTCTCACATCCCGATACACATCTGAGCTGACACCACCCCATCAGCGTTCTGCATCGTTCCGCCCTGCGCGTTGGCTAATCGTGCTCCCGACCTTCGAAGCATCAAAGAACTGAACGCCGAATCCTAACGTCTCGTAGCCTTAGGCATCCGAGGCAGGCGACGCGGAGCGTCAAACGTTCGAGAGATGACTCTTTCCTTGGCCGACATCCACCAGTTCTGTCAAAAGATCTACAGCGCTCCGACGCCCGGCGATGGAGCTCCTTATGAAACCGTCCCAGCTGGCATGAGCGATCGCGCCTAGTGCGATTGGATCGACCTGAAAGAGCTTCATCGGCCAGTATGGGAACTGCCTTAACCCAATCACATCCTTGGCCAGCTCCTCTAGCTGGGCGTGCCTCGTAGCCCGCACCACC
>Ga0247812_10000957_pt1 | contig 16498 bp, 17 predicted proteins | sample UWRJL149409B1_FD_178011 | JGI IMG/M metagenome (GOLD analysis project Ga0247812, IMG submission 178011) | Plant litter microbial communities from Arlington Agricultural Research Station in Wisconsin, United States - UWRJ-L149-409B-1 | ecosystem: Environmental > Terrestrial > Plant litter >...
GAGAAAGAGGGGCTTCTTTAGACAACTTCAAGCTTTTGAGAGAAAAAGCATTTGAACTTGCGATACAAGACAGTTTTGTGAATGATTTACAAGTAACTACGCAAGTAACCTCAACCTATTTAGGAAGTCCTCAGTTTTTTGTGAATGAACAAGGACAATTGGAAACAAGACCTTTTACTGAAAGCGCGATAGGAAAAGTTTTAACCGTTGGATATATCTTAAATGGGGAAATAGTTACAGGACAATCAACGCCTAAAGTAAACACACTGTACATATCAAAACTGTCTAAAAAGTACCCACAAAGAAAAATGCCCATAGTAATTGTCAAAAGAGGCGAAAATTATGTTGCCCTGCCAATTTCTCTAAATAAAGAGCCTCTAGGAGCGCGCGGAATAGAAATGGTGAACGAAGCTATAAACACGGCAGAAAATGCCATAGAAACAGCTAAAAACATCAATCAGCTGATAATCACGGAAGGAGTAAGAACAGCTAAAATATTGCCACAAGAAGTGAGCCCTGAAACTTTAGAAAGAATAAGAACAGACTTTGGAAACCACTTGATTTTTACCACAGCAGACGCACTAGCAAGCCCTGCATATGAAAAAGCAAATCTTCTAGCGGATGCCCAAATGTATATAGATATTGATAACCTAGAACAGGTAGTATCAAGCCCGAAAGTAAGAATAGATCTGGCAAATATGCTTTTCAATCAGGAAATGGCTTTTGACACTTCTGATGTAAAATCTTCAGTGGAAAATGAGCTGAATGACCTAGTCAAAGAACTTTATAACGATTTTACTAGGAATGCTCAAACTAATTACGTAAATTCGCGGGGGGATATAATTGAAAACACCTATACAGACGTATTTGACGATAACAGCCTTTTGGAAGGAACTTCTCACCTAGACAAGCTTCATAACATAAGAATCTTAAGAGAGGCTTTCAAAGTAGATTTTTCTAAAAATAAAGTCCTGAGAGATGCAATAGGTAATGGTAAGATAGAAAGGGTAAAAATACTTTTCGGAATTTTAGATAATCTATCAAAACAGGTAATGCCCAATAAATCAACTTTGGATTCAGGAACTAATAACACAAACTGCTAAAAATGGCTTGTAACATAAGAGAATTAAACGGAGAAGTAAGTGTTCTAACAGACCAAGGACAACCTTCTCTGCTTTTTCAAGATTTAAAAAATAACTTCACAGAAGATCAGGCTTTAGGTTTATACAAAGCTTCAAGATCAACAGCATTCCAGACAATTGAAAAATCTAGGAATGCTTTGCTATATTCTGTAAATAACACTGACGTAAAGCTTTCAAAACAAATAAAAGGCAATTCTATTTCTTATATTCCGACAATCGGAAACAGAAGAATAGGAACCTTCAGAGTAAAGACAAACAGTGTAGACGGCGTTACCATTTATGATGCTTTCAAAGGTAAAGGTTATGGTAAGATGCTGTATAAGCAAGTAGCAAAAGATTTAGCCCAATCAGGAATACAGTTGCAGTCAGATGCCAGCTCCAGCCAAGATGCAATCAATGTTTGGGAATCTCTAGTTTCAGAAGGACTTGCAGAAGTCCTACCAAATGGAAGATATCAATTCATCCTGCAAAATACTTATTCTAATGGAGAGCCTTCAATGCAAAGCGTTTTGGAATTTGTACAAAATCAAAATAGAACGCAAAGAGAATTAAATACCGAGGAAAAAATAGAACTCAAAAATATATCTTTGGGTTACCAAGGAGACTTGAAAGCAGAGATGCAAAAAGTTTTCTACGATCCAGAAGGTTTTTTCACTTTTGTGCCCTCAAAAATGATTTCTTTGTATTCGGCATATGAAATTGACAGGATATTAAAATCTCCGACCCTGCAAAACCAAATAAAAGAAAGCGTAGAAGCATTCCAAAATACAGAATATGAAATAATTAATGAATATAGCTTTCCACAGGAACAATTAGAAAAAAGTGATGTCATAGGACAGTTTGGTAAAGCAATGTATCTCAATCCAAATGTACAGAAGCAGGATTTATTAGAAGAAATAGCAGGTATTGAAGAAAGCCTTTACACATTCAGTCCTTTGGTAAGCCTAACAGAAGCGCAAAGCTTTGTAAAGGCTACCGTTTTGACAGATGTAGACGGGACAATAACTGCGCCCAATTTAGGAGATCGATTGGCAATATCTGTATTAACTGAAAATAATACCAAAGCCGTAGACACGATAATAAAAATTACAGGCCTTTCTGAACAGACGCTTCTTGAAAATCCACAAGAAACTTATAAGGTATTAAACCGACTTGAAAACGAAGCTCTGAAAATAGGAATAGACGTAATAGGCATAAAAGACCAAGCAGACAACCCTGCGTTAAAGCCTCTTTTAAACACTTTAGGAGGAGTGATGTATGAGCCTACCCAAGAAAATGTAGCCTTGTTTTCAAGCATTTATGAAGAAATGTTTCCTTCAAACCTACAACTCACAAAAGCCATAAGACAGACAAACGACAGAGATTATATCTATTTAGAAACAGCTTTGAGTGAAGGACAGGTATTTGAGCAAATCGGCGCAATAAAAAAACTGCAAAACACTTATGTCTATGTAAATGATAAGGCACTAGAAGAACTCTATACTATTGCACAAGCATACAGCCCAAATCTGACAGAGCTTGAAAACCAAAGACAGGCTTTAAAGATAGAATCTCCTTCAAGAGAAATCGCGGAAAAAATAAATTTGTTCAAGACAATTTTAGGATTTGATGGTTTAAATGAGGGTTTGAGTGATGGTATAAAAGACGGAGTATTTACAGGAAGCTATAAATACCTGACAAACGATTTCATAGCAGATTTCAATATAAAAATGCTAAGGGAAAAGAAAAAAAATTCTCCAATGTGGCTTAATTTCTATTCAAATTTTGAGATAAATGAAAACGGAATTAAATTAAAATACACAGATGATTTAACTTTATCAAATGTAAATGAGCTTGCCGATGAAAACTTAAGGCAATACAGCCTGATTTCAAGACAGATGCCTCAACTAGATCAAAACACCATAGATGAGAATCCTGATATCTCGCAGAGAGAAAGAGACTATTACATAAATAACCCTCAAGAGGCTCCGCTTATGGAAAATCCTACTATAGTAGATTCTACTACTTTGATATCAGATAACCAAGAAAGGTTTGTGAAGCGTTCCGATGGAAGCTTGTGGGAAAACGTTATGATGCAGAATGGGAAAAGTTTGTATAAAAGACAGATGGTAAACAAAACACAGTTTAATACTTTCAATAATCCAAAACCAAGATTCAATAGCTTTGATATAAATCTCGGAGGGAGCCAAACTGACACCACAAATGTTAAAGATTCCAGAAAAGCTAAAAATATAATGCAAGAAAGTTTTGATTGTTAACTAATTTTCCTATATTTGCTGAAAATACATAAATATGGATATAGGAATAAATGTTTTTGGAGCTTTTGATGGAATGAGCAATGGTCAAATAGCACTAGAAAAGAAAGGAATTAAAGTTAATAAATACTATGCCTCTGAGATTGAAAAAGAGCCTATATTTATAACACAAAAAAATTATCCTAATACAATTCAATTAGGAAGTATTACCGAAATTAAGAATATTGATTGGGAGGTAAATAGAATAGACCTATTTATAGGAGGAAGTCCATGTCAGAGGTTCAGTTTTGCAGGTTCAGCAAAAGGTTTGAAACAAGATAATATAGAAATTACAGATTTAGAAAAATATATTAGATTAAAAGAGGAGGACTTTGTTTTTGAGGGGCAATCTTATTTATTTTGGGAGTACGTTAGACTTTTAAAAGAAATTCAAAAAGTAAATCCACAAGTAAAATTTCTCTTAGAGAACGTAAAGATGGCAAAAAAATGGGAAGATGTAATTACACGGGCTTTAGGTGTAAAACCAAAAGAAATAAATTCAAAACACTTCTGTGCTCAGAATAGACCTAGATTATATTGGACAAATATAGAAATAGACATTTTACCAAATAATGAAAATGTTATAAAGGATATATTGGAAAAAGATGCAGAGTTTAATTTTGACTATGCAGGATGGATGCTAAATAAATGGGGTGAAAAAAGAAGGTTGGATCAATTCTTTAACATAAATAGTAAAGCTAGTTGCTTAACTGCAAATATGGCAAAAGGTCAAAAACCAAGTTATTGTGTAAATGACGAAAAAGCAATACATAAATTTACAGTTAATGAATGTGAAAGACTCCAAACAGTTCCTATTGATTATACAAAAGGTGTATCTAATGGGGCAAGATATAAGATGCTTGGTAATGGTTGGACAGTAGATGTCATAGCCCATATATTTAAAAACTTAAAACAATAAAATGGCCTGTAGAATAATAAACAAGAATGGACAGCCTGTAGGGGTATTTTCACCTAATGGAAGACCTTCTTTAGTCTTCAATCAAATACTTAATATTCCTCACGTAGAAAGCTTCGATCAGGCTTTGCAAGGATACACTAATCTACTGGCGCAGGGAACAGAGGCACCTATAGTTTTCCAAACTAACAGTCAGAATTTTACAAGTCTGGCAGATGCAATTAAAAACAGCAGGGTAAATTCTACGATTGAAGTTACATCTCAAGGCAAATCTTTCATGTCTATAGACACTACAATTAATCCGCAGACAAGAACAGGGCTTATAAATTCTCTTATCAAAGAGAGCATTTTGACAGGTAATTCTATGTTAGACGTAGACGGACAAAAAGTCTTGGAAGTTACAGGAAACAATCCCCAAGAAAAGGCAGTTTATGCAGATGTAGCAAAAACAGTTTCACAAAGATATAAAGGAAGTTTTTCAGCTACAGTTGGCCAGGATTCTAACATAGTTTTCAGAGAAAGACAGGAAGTTCCCAAAGGCAGGGATTTTAATTCTTTAGTTAGGGAATTTGATGAGCCTACAGCCGTATTTGTAAAAACCCTTGAAGAATTAAGCCTAGAACAAAATGCAGAAAATTCAGCTTTAGAAGAATTAAGCACTACTCCTGAAAACGAATTACAGGAAAAACTTTTCAACCTTTTAAATAAAATGGGCGTAAAGACTGTTTCCATAGAAAAATGGGCAGAAAAGTATGCACAGAAAAACGGACATGAGCCATCGGCACAGGCTTTAGCAGATTTATCAAATAATATTGTAGCTTTTAAAGACGGGATTATAACAGAACCTGAACTTTTAGAAGAAGTAAGCCATTTTATCATAGCAACACTCCCGCAAGAAGAGATAACAAACCAAAAAAGAAACATACACCGTACTCAAGAATGGGCTCAATATGCCGAACAATACTTTGAGATTTATGGAGAAACCCTGCAAGGGGAAGAATTAGATGACAGGGTAAGGGAAGAAATTCTAGGCAAGGTCTTAGCCAATTCATTAAAAGATAATTTTGCAAGAGAAAATGAAAGCACTTTGGAAGGAGGCATAGTAGCCAACCTGAGAAGATTTTTTCAAGAGTTTTTCACGCGCATAAATAATTTCTTCCAGCCAAGCTTCCAGACAGACTTGGAAACCTTCACAGAACAAGTCTATAGAGACCTGATGAATGATTCCCTTAATGTAGATGTAAGGAACAAAGAAAACAAAAGATACACATTATACAACGCAACAGGCAGAACAGCCCTGAGCCAGACAGTACAAAAAACTTACGAAACCTTGCTTAACCAGCAGTATCTTTTGAAGAGTTCTCCTGCCAGCAAAAACACTTTAAATAAATTAAGAGAAACAATACAATTGGCTGACCAAGCATCACTGAACCAATCTATCTTACAGCTTGTGGCAGTTGCAAATTCGCAGTCCAATTCACTCTTGAAATCTCTAGAAGTGGCGGATAAAAATTCAAGGCATTTCACGGCTGAAGAAAATGGAGTGTTCCAGTCAACAGTTTCAAGACTTGCCCCAATGCTCAGACAGATTAGAGAAAGCATAGAAGACAAAAATATAGCAAAGCAAGTTGATGATGTCTTGCAAAAGATTTCTGCGATAGAAGGACGCGTACCCGCAACCAATAACAAGGCAAGAGACTTGATTGTAGAGCGAGTAATTCGCAAAAACAACATGACACCTGAACAAGCCAATAAGTACAGAGAATATATTGACAATATATCCCGTACGGCAGAAGCAGATACAGGCTGGCTTCACGCGCACTTGGGAGGGCTTATCAATTCAAGAGACGGCTTATTAAATCTTGCAGGAGAAGTTATAGAAAGAACACAATATCGAGAACGCACAACTCATCAAAATCAAACCAAGCCTTTCTTAAATGCTTTGGAAGCTTTGGGAATAAGAGAGAATCAAATTCCAGCGATATTCAAGAAGTTGCTTTTTAAGGGCAGTATTATAAACGAGACAGATCCGCAAAAAGTCTTAGAGCAGGACAATACAGAAAAAGCCAAGATATTATCTACAATATTGGCAAAAGATATTACGCCAGAAACTGTTGAATCCACAATTTCAGGAATGCAGGACAGGATTTTGGAAATACAGAGAGAGCTGACAGCCAATAAAGAAACCAATCAAGAAGATATTGATAAGCTTTCTTCTGAAAGGGATGAAATTTCAGCACAATTATCGACTTTAGAAAAAGAGTTCAGAAAAGCAGTAAGTCAGAGATTCGAATCTTATTTTGACCCAGCCTATCTAGAGAGAATGAATAATTTCTCAATAAAGGTAGCAGGAATTACAATAGATAGAACTTCAATTCCCGAAAGCGTTCTGACTTTAGATAAGATGTATCGCGCTCAAATCGGAGAGATACGAAAGATGGGTGAATTAACCTTGTCAGACATAGCGGAAATAAAAAATATCACCAAGCAGAAAATGCAGGAAGCCAATCCTAGATATTCTGATGGGAAATTAAAAAAAGGCGTAGTTGAGACATATGATAGGGAATTAAAAAAATTCGCATATTCTCTAGAACTTACCTCAGAGGACTTATCAGCTGTAGATTTGGTAGAGGCAGAAAAAGTGGTAGCCTTGCAAAACTTAATGCTCCTAAATTCTGAATTTTATAAATCTGAGAGTAAAGACAGCCAAGAAATACCTCAGAAATTCTTAGATGAGCTAGACTCGCTTTTGACAGAGCAGGAAAAGTTTGATTTCCTTAACAACAATGCCAATATAAGCTTCCCTCAAGAGTTTTGGGACAGTTTTGATCCGAATAATTCTCTTGTAGCAAGACTTTTGGAGCAAGGAAGCGCGGAAGCCTTAAATTTCGCCGAAACAATAAGAGAACAGCAGTCAATCATAAGTTCCATAATAAAAGGAAACAAAAACCTTAACAATCCTTCAGAAGTAGATGTCTACGATATGAACGATATAGAGATAAACTCGATAAGAGAAGCACATTCTATCTTAGAAATTCAAGCCTCAGAAGCCAGAAATTTATTAGAAGAACAAGAATCGCCAGATAGTCAAGCGGTATCCACTGTAAATGAAAGTTATAGAAAAGACTTGCAAAGTGAAGACATCCAAGAGAATTCTCCACAAGAGATTGATTTCATCTTGAAGCATGTCACTTCAAACGGTCGTTCTAGTATAGACCAGCTCAGAAGAAATCTAAGAAGATTAGAAAAAGGAGAGCCTGTCATTATGACTTCTTTTTTACAAAACTTGACTGAAGGACGTTCAGATTATGATAACGTGCTAGCAGAATTCGCGAGAAAAAAACTACTCCCATATTACAAACGGACAGAACCCCAAGGATTTACAGAAGCGTATGAAGAATTCAAAAGAAATGTAGCAGATAACAAGCAGGGAGCCGTTCTAGACTTTATAAACAGCGGCGTGGTGCAAGTAAGGCCAAGCTGGAGCTATTATGATGCAATGTCCAATGTAAACCCAAAGTGGCTTGAAAACAGAGATTTAGGCAGAGATCAATTCACGGAAAAGTATAAAAACAGCGTAAGAAACGAAGAGTATTATAAAAGATACGGAATCGACGCGCAAGGAAACGCAACGCAAAACATCCAAGAATTTCAAGCAAGACAAGTTCTTCTAGACTACCACCAGCAGTCTATGGAGAATTACGGGATAGCTGGAACACAAGACAGGTATCAAGTACCTCAATTCCTAAGATCGGCAATAAGAAGGGTAACAGACGGCTCAAACAAATTAAAATCAATAAAAGAAATCGCCTCTGACATGACAGGAATCAGAGAAGATGAAGCAGACCTAGGGCAGGATATCTCAGGAAATCTGGCAAAAAAAGGAGACAGTCTGCTATCAGTTCCAATGTACGGGGTAAGAAAACTAAAAGACCAAGCAGACGTAACAGACGAACTCCTTCTAAGCTACGCCATGTTTAACCAGCAATCGGCATTATACAAAGCAAGAAGAGAAAACATATCAGACATGCTAGTATTGGAAGATTTCATTTTGTCAAAAGAAAGGGATTATCCAGGCAAAAAAGCAGAAGCCACAAACACTTACAAGATGTTCAACTCCTTCTTGAAATCTAATTTTTTCGGAGTCAAGGAATCTTTCAGCCATGAAGTGACAGTATTGGGCAAAAAAGTGGATTTGGGAAAATTGGCAAGAACTTTTAACGGGTGGGTAAGATTCTCAAATCTAGCGGGTGTGACAGTGCCTTTGACTTCGGCTCTGCAAGGAAAGACACAAGAATTTTTAGAAGTGGCTGTAGGTGAAGTTTTGGATAAGACCGCTTACAGGGAGGCTACGAAAGAGTTTAGGAGGAAGGGGAGCGAACAAGCAGGGGAAGCCCTTAAGTACAACGCTAAAAGTGAACTTACAACCTATGGGGAAAGGTTTGGATTATATATCTTAACGGAAAGATTTGAAAACTCTTACGTTGGTAAAGCAGGAAGAGGACTTCTAAAATCATCCTCGCTTTTACATTCAATCGGAAACTGGCCTGTAACAACTACCACGATGCTTTCAATTCTTTATGACTACAGAGTATATGGAAATGAGATAGTAACTTACAGACAGTTCAAAGAAATCAATGGTAAAGATGATAGATTACTTTGGGAGAAACAGCCTTTATTCAAGGACTTAATCCCTGTAAAAGATGGAGTGATTGCACCGAACTATACGAGGATTTCTGAACAGTTGAGTGTAAGCGAAGAGGAAGCTATAGAAAAGACAGACTTGATTTTGGAGGCTATTAGCGCAAGGACGGCTTCGGCGGTTCAGAGGATAGATAGTGCTATTCCTGCGAGTCAAAAGTCAATTGCGTCTCGTGATTCACGAGCAGCCTTTTTCTTACTCCATAGTTCTTGGTGGCAAGTGGCGGCGCAAAATAAGTTCAAAAGCAGGCATTATAACATATCCGAAGGCACGTATCAACAGGGAAACTGGAATTTAGTTGGGAACATGTTGAACGATTTAGCACAAAATATCACTAAACCAAAAGAATTAAAAAGGGTGTGGCAAGAGTATATGACAGATGAACTTTCAATAAGAAATTTACGTAGAACTATTCTAGAACTTGCCGTAGCGAACGCATTAGCTGTCGCTGCTATACTATTAGCAAACCTATCAGATAATGAACCTGAAGACCCAGGATTTTTACTAGCTTGGAGTGAATATATGTTATTAAGAGTAGCTGTTGAGCAGACTTCATCTACAGTTGCACTCCCTTTACAACTAGATTCAATGCTTACTAACCCTCTTGTGAGTGCTGAAAAATTTAAAGACTTATTTAATATACTAGATTTGGCAAATTCTAATGTTATTGATAGAGGAACATATGCAGGCAGTACAGTTAGAACAAAGTGGATGGCTAAAAACCTACCTTTTATAAGAGATTACAGAAGATTTTCAGATTTCAATTCCGCAACGGATACCTATAGTTTTTTCAACCGTCCTGTTCTTGAGGATTGGACATTTGCAACAGTATTAACAAATAATGAATCAGAAGAATAAATTATGCCAGAATTTAAAGATAGGACGGGTGGAAAGTACACCAATAAGAATGGTTATACTGTAGAGATTATAAAATATGTAAATTGGCATAATTGTACTATAAAGTTTGAAGATGGAACCATAGTAGAAGGAATAAGTTTTGGAAATATATCAGGAGGTACTTTTGGAAACAAGAATCATAGAAGTTTTTCTGGGGTTGGATACTTCGGATATGGAAAATTCAAAGGAGATAATCCCTTAACAAGTTTTTACCTAAACACTTGGTCTTGTATGTTGAAGAGGTGCTACCGAGATGACGTTCATAAAAGACAACCTCATTATAAGGGCTGTACAGTTGCTGAAGAATGGCACAACTTCCAAAACTTTGCTCAGTGGATGGAAGACAACTACAATCCCGTAACAATGAAAAGCTGGCAATTAGATAAAGATACAATCAATAAGGGAAATACAATATATAGTAAAGAAAGCTGTATTTTTATACCTTCCGAAATTAATTTAATTTTTACTAAAAGACCTGTTAAAATTAGTAAGTTACCTCCAGGAGTGAAACTTACTAAAGGAGGTAGATTTACAGCTAACGTGATGCTAAATAAAGTAAAACATTGGTTAGGGGTATTTGACACGCCTGAATTAGCATTTGAAGCCTACAAGACAGCAAAAGAAACCCACATTAAAAACCTTGCAGACAAATGGAAAAACCTCATAGATCCAAGAGTCTACCAAGCACTTTACAATTACAAAGTAGAAATAACCGATTAACACTTAAATAAACAAAAATGAACAAGATTAAATTTTATTGGTATAACTTAGTTGGACAGCTAAACGCACTAACACTACCAAAAGACCAACCAGCTGAGGCTATAAAGGATGGCGAGGACTTAGCCACAATGTTAGCAAAATTACAAGCCCAAGTGACAGAACTTCAAAACCAAGCAGAGTAAGTACAAGCCTAATCCCTGAGACTAAATATCAAAGGGATTTTTTATTTTAACAAATGTTTGGCTTTTACTTTGAATTAAAGTTCGTATATTTGCCTCAACAAAAAGAAAAATAAAATGGAAACACAAGAAAATAAACAAAAAGCTATTGAGCTATCTTACGGAGAACTTTACGAAAAATATAAAGGATCCATTAACTCGGATGGTTATGTAAGATTTGGAAGTAAAATAAGTAATGAATATCTTCAGCTAAGTACTCACTCAGATTTTGAAGAAAAAGAATGGCTTGGTTATTATTTTCTTCGCCCAAAATCACTAACCTACTAATTAAAAATATGTATTATCAAATATTTATAGACGAAGAATGGCACAAGGATTTTCAAGAGTATGAAGATGCTTTAGATTACGCTGAAAAGTATCCTTTAGGATCAAAAGTAGAGATAAAGAAATTTAAAATATAAATTCAGTTAGATAAACATAAAATAAATGAAAACACTATTAGCATTATTACTTATTACAACACTTTCTTTTGGGCAATTTAACCCCGCACCACAATTAAATACTATAAGCCAGCCCACAACACTTTCTAACACTTATACACACCCTAGCGAACTTAAATTAGATAATACTCTAACCCTACAAGAGGGGGCAAGCCTTACAATAAATGGCAATCTGTCAAGACTTGGCAATAATGGCAGGATTATAATGCTAGGCAATAACAAGCTCATAGTAAATGGGAATATCAACAGCAATATAAAATTTGAAATGAACGGCAATTGCTGTATCTATTCTTCTTCCAACATAAACATTCAAGGAAGTGATATTACTTCAAATAACTCTGGAAATTATATAAGTAGTGGAGGTAATATTAATGGATTAAACACTATTCCCCAATCAATTTGTGCCAACCAGCAAATCTCTAACCCTTGCGCCAATCCTAACACAATCAACTGCGGAAATCAATGTTCTACAGATCAAAATAACATTGCCACTTGGAAGACAGTAAATGGAATTTTAGGATGGTATAATGGACAGAATCCAACAAACCCGACAGACAAGACAGCTATCATAGTGGAGGATTTTTCAGGGGCAAGTTTCAAATGCTGTTCCCTGACAATTAATTCAGGCAAAACCCTAACTGTAAACACAGGTATTACAGTTTCAGTGACAAACTCTGTAAAAAACTATGGCAGTCTTATCCTAAATGACGGAGCAAGCCTTGTGCAAGTAAATGACTACGCTATTAACTTAGGAAATGCAACAGTAAAAAGAACTGCAAAACCTATGACAAGGTATGATTACACCTATTGGTCTTCGCCCGTAGAAAACCAAACTCTTTTTAATCTATCTCCTCTAACCCTAGCAGATAAATATTTCAAGTGGAACACAACCAATCAGAACTGGCAAGTAATTCCATCAGGGAATGAAGTAATGCAAAAAGCCACGGGTTATATTGTCAGAGCACCACAGGCATTTGCGACTTCAGGGACTCCTCAAATTTTCTCAGCTTCCTTCAATGGAACTTTAAATAACGGCATAGCAAAAATACCAACGGTTACGGGACTGCATTTAATGGGTAATCCTTATCCTAGCTCTTTAGATGCAAGAAAATTTATTTTACAAAACTCTACAGGAACCTTATATTTTTGGACGCACAATACAAGAGTAAGCTCAACTCCTAACCCGCAAGGCAATTACAGCTACAATGAAGCAGACTATGCCTGTTTTAATCTAACAGGAGGCACAGCTACAGGAATAGGAGAAACACCCAACGGATATATTGGTTCAGGGCAGGGATTTTTCTTAGAAGCAAGCCAGCCTTCACAAGTTGTATTTAATAACTCAATGAGAACTTTAGGAAGCACAAACACTCAATTTTTTAGGAGTAGTCAGGAAAATAAATTATGGCTTAATCTTACAAACTCTGAAAACACCAGATTCTCTCAAATTCTTTTAGGCTACTTAGAAGGAGCAACTGACGGGTTTGATAATTTATATGATGGCAAGACAATGAGTGAGGGAAGCTATTTGTATTCAGTCTTAGGGGATAAGGAACTAGCAATACAAGGGAAGTCCATTTTTCAAGACACTGATGAAGTAAAATTAGGATATTCCGCAGGAACACAAGGAAGCTTTAATATTTCTTTGGACAGTTTTGAAGGATTTGATGGCCAAAATATTTATTTAGAAGATAAACTTTTGAACATAACACACAACTTAAAAAATTCTGATTATTCTTTCAATACTTTGGCGGGTAATTTTAAAGAGAGATTTGTCTTGAAATACTTAAATAATAGTTTGGGTGTAAAAGAAGTTAAATTAGAATATAATATTTATAGTTCAAATAAAACTATCACAGTAAACAGTAAAGAAACAATAGACTCAATAGAAGTTTATGATTTGTCAGGAAAATTGCTTTATAGAGAAACTGTTAATAGCACTAACTTCAAAACAGAAAAACTTGAATCACACTATGTAATAGTCAAGTTGAGAAGTCAAGGACAGGTATTTTCAAAAAAGATTATCCTAAATTAAAGTTAAAAAAGAATTAGATTAGGAAATATTGTGTAAATTTGAATAAATATGGATAAGCACTTAAAAGATTTATACAACGTTTCAATGGGTTTACTTTTAAAAGATACTCAAAATAAATACTTTTTCACGCAAAAAGAGTATGAACAGAACAAGGCTAAGATTGGAATAATCCATAACGCAAAAGATAAACTAGAACAAAAATTAAGTAATGAAAGATAAAAGTAACCCTAACACTTACGGATGTGCTCTAATGATATTAGCTTTTTTCGGCGGTATTGCATTAATTGTTTGGGCAGGAAGATGACAGCAAACCTAACTAAAGATATTTGGAATAACTTCATTGCTATCCCATTCAATAAAAACAAATCACATAATTTCTCTGTAAAGGATTTAAGAATTATTATTGAAAAACATCTCGGAAAAGAAGAAAAACCAAAACAGTTTAAGCCTTTTAAAGTAGGTGAAACATACCAAACTAAAGGACAAGTTTCAGAACAGTTTAAAATTGCGGAAATAAAAAACGTAATCAGAGAAGGTAAAACAGTTCCCTATTATTTCAACGGATATTACTTAAACCGAGAACACTTAGGAATTTGCCCAATAAACGCAGAACAATTAATACAGAAAATAAGATGAAAAACGCAGTTACACACCGCTGTTACAGTCCAATAAAGCTTGAGGAAGGACTTTGGTGGCCAAAAATAGATACATGACAAAAAACAAAATTGAATTAACGTATGGTAGTTTTTCTGCCGATAATGGAAACATTGTAGTGCATAATTACAGATATGATGAAAAGTATGATTTGAAAGAAGAATTTTTAGGAGGGTTGGAAAAAGCTCTAAGACTAGACGGCTCTTTTAAAATCGGCGGAAAAAGCATAGAAACAGCAGAAATAGAAATTCATGGATTTTTATTTATAGACAGAAAAGAAATAGAACAGTTTTTAAATTGGTTTGACAAAGTAATGTAGTAGTGGAAAGTTTAACAATACTTTTAGGAATTTGTATAATAATCTTAGTATCTTTGGAACTATGAAAAAAGAATATATTTTATGCTCGGCTGTTTGGTTTAAAGAATATGAATCAAATTACATTCAAGAGGCAATAGAACAAGCACGTCCAAAAAACATAAAAGAAGGTATAGTTATTTGTGGTCAAAGGCACTTACAATGCTTAAGAACTTTCAGCTGCATAACAAATAAACCCGCAAGAAGAGACCAAGCAGGAGAAAGCATTCAGGGCTTCCTAACTAACATTAATAGATTTGTGGATAGAGAAGAAGGCGGTAGGATAGCTTTTGAGGCGGGGCAAACAAAAGAATTAAAAAAGACATTATACAGTGAAGACCTATATTAAATTATAGAAAATGAGACAAATAGGTAAACAAAAATTTTCATATCTACAAATCATAGATAGGTGCAATCATAATTTTATGCCTTGCGTAATTTATACCTCGAATACAGAAAAATCCAGAAATAATTTCTTAAGTTTTCTAGATTACTTGAAAAAAGATTATAAGGTGATCGGGAATATAGTTGAATTAAATTTAGGAGAGGTAGAATTTAAAAATATAAAAGGATGAAAGTAAAAGGTTATATAATAAAGGATAAAGGAATTAATGTACTGATTTTTCCAAGCGCAACTCTAGTAAAAAATAAAGTAAACGGCAAGACATTTGAAGCGAGCGGAGAAGTTACAGTAGATAATTTTAATGATTTAGTAAGGCTTAATACTAAGACAAGAGTTAAATCAATACAACATAAAGAAACTAAAGAAGACATAAGTGAAGTTGAGTATTTAAATCGCGAGAAAAAACTTCTAGAAAAAAGAAAATATGATGAAGATGAATACACACATTATTGGGAAAGCCTAGATGATGAATTCAACTACAGAAAATTTATAGCTTCCTACAATAAAGTTTTAGAAACGGTTTATGAAGAAGAGGAAATTATCTTGGAAGAACAGAAGAAAGTTCTCTTAGACACAAATCACCCTTTCATAAAATCTAAATTTCAAAATTCGGGAGAAATTTCAGATGTGTGCGTATATAATAAATTTTCCGCATACAAAGAAATCCTAAAAGAAAAAATGAATGAAATAGGAGCGGTGGAACTTTCAGGAGGAAGCTTTAATGACCTGACAGAGGGAAAACTATCTTGGGCAAATTCCACACATTCTTGCATTAGATATGTTAAATTTGCGGGAGGTTATTTGTTTGATGATTCTTATGATGTAAAAAGTGTCAGAGTCGGAACATTTGAAACCTTGAAAGCAGAGTATGAGAATGATAGGTCGCGCATAAGAAAGATTATACAAGACAAATACCTTTTAAAATTCGGAAAGTTCAATGAAGAGAAGACACCTCTAGTTTTAGAAGCTTTAAATAAAATTGAAATGGCTTATAGAACCTTACAAAGTTTAAAACCTATGAAAGCAAGCTATAATGACAAATCATCGGCAATGAAATTCGTAAGAGAGGCAAAAGAATTGTTAAATAACAGTTTTAAAGTAGAATAAATGAAAATATTAGATTATATAAACTTTGAAGAAATATTCAAGAAAGTAAAAGAAAACCATTTAGAACAGTACCCAACAGCCAAAAGTTTTCAAGAAGATTTTTATGGAAGTTCAGATTGGGCTGATGGCATGTACAATTTTCTAAATAATAAACCTGAAGACGCAAATATAGATATGCACGAATGGGAAGATATGTGGGCAATAAATGTTTCCAGTGATACATTGAAAATAGAATTGACAGTCGGTGGAAATAATGCGACAGAAAACGGTGATGATTATTGGGGGTATGGGTGGATTTTTACAATAGATTTAGAAAATGAGCTGTTTGTAGGATTTGAAGAAGAAAATTATAGTTAAAATCGCGCAAAAAGATGTATAAGAAAGAATGGATTAAAGCAATAATAAGAAAGCTTTCAAAAATAACTTTGAGCGAGAAAGAGGTACAGGAATTGTATGATAGCTTTTTAAAAGACGCGGAAAAATAAAACCAAAAAGATGAACACAGAGAAAAGAACAACAGTAGACTTTAGCAAACACATCATCCTAGAAAGTCACTACCAAGATGGAGAATATAATTTAGATGTGTGGGATTTT
>Ga0247812_10000960_pt1 | contig 16473 bp, 14 predicted proteins | sample UWRJL149409B1_FD_178011 | JGI IMG/M metagenome (GOLD analysis project Ga0247812, IMG submission 178011) | Plant litter microbial communities from Arlington Agricultural Research Station in Wisconsin, United States - UWRJ-L149-409B-1 | ecosystem: Environmental > Terrestrial > Plant litter >...
TGCCGCCGCCGATGCACAGGGTCGCCAGACCCTTCTTGGCGTCGCGCTTGTGCATCTCGTAGAGCAAAGTGGTCAGAACGCGCGCGCCCGAGGCGCCGATGGGGTGGCCGATGGCGATCGCGCCGCCATTGACGTTCACCTTGTCCGGGTCGAAGCCCAGTTCCTGGCCCACTGCCAGCGCCTGGGCGGCAAAGGCCTCGTTCGCCTCGATCAGGTCGAGATCGCCGATGCTCCAGCCGGCCTTTTCCAGCGCGCGGCGGGTGGCGGGGACGGGGCCGAGGCCCATGACCGAAGGATCGACCCCGGCGGAGGCCCAACTGGCGATGCGGCCCAGGATCGCGCTGCCACGCTTCTCCGCTTCGGCGCGGGTCATCAGCACCAGCGCCGCGGCGCCGTCGTTCAGTCCGCTGGCATTGGCGGCGGTCACCGAACCGTCCTTCTTGAAAGCGGGGCGCAGCGCGGCCATCGCCTCGATGGTGGCGCCGTCGCGGATATATTCGTCCTTCTCCACGATCGTATCGCCCTTGCGGCCCTTGACGGAGACGGGGGCGATCTCGTCGGCGAAGCGGCCCGAGGCGCGGGCGGCGGAGGCCAGCGTCTGCGAGCGGACCGCGAAGGCATCCTGCTGTTCGCGGGTCACCTGGCATTGCTCGGCGACATTCTCGGCGGTGATGCCCATGTGATAATTGTTGAAGGCGTCGGTAAGGCCGTCGCTGACCATGGTATCGACGAGCGCGACATTGCCCATCTTCTGTCCGGCGCGCAGCGCCTGGGCGTGGTTGGCGAGCGACATGCTTTCCTGTCCGCCCGCCACGACGATGGTGGCGTCGCCGGTGGCGATCGCCTGAGCCGCCAGCGCGACGGCGCGCAGGCCCGATCCGCAGACCTGGTTGACGCCCCAGGCGGGGATTTCCTTGGGCACGCCCGCGGCCATCGAGGCCTGGCGCGCGGGGTTCTGGCCTTGGCCGGCGGTGAGCACCTGGCCCAGGATGACTTCGGAAACGTCCGCGGCATCCACCCCGGCCTGCGCCAGCGCGGCCTCGATCGCGACGCGGCCCAGTTCGTGCGCGGGGACGGTGGCGAAGGCGCCCAGGAAGCTGCCCACGGGGGTGCGCTTGGCGGCGGTGATGACGATATCGCTGGGGGATTGGCTCACGGATCGACTCCTGTTGAAATGCTGTGCCGCGCCTAGCAGCCCTGCCGCAGTTGCGAAAGCCAGTGGGCGAGCGGCTCCCACACCGCGGCGCGCGCGCGGCCGCCAACGATCATGCCGACATGGCCCGCGGCCAAATCGATGCGGTGGAGCAGGTTCGCCGCGCTGGCGGCGGGCACGATGCGATCGGTCTGCGAGACCAGATCCAGCGTGGGGCAGGCGAGCGCACCGGGATCGATGAACTGGCCCGCGACATGCCAATCCCCTTTGCCGGGAAGATCGGCGGCGAAGAATTCCTCGAACGCCTGTCGCCCCGCGGCGAACGTCAGCGGAGCCCCCATATTGGCCCAATCCTCCAGCGCGATGAAGGCCGCGGCCTGCGGTCCGGCCGAATCCAGCGTGGCGAAGCGCTCGAACTTGCTCACGGTGCGGCCCGGGTCCAATCGCCAGAAGCCCGATTGCAGCACCTCCATCGGCAGCAGCCCCATAGGCTGGCACACCGGCCCCGCCTGGGCCCAGAGATCGGCCATGTCCTTGCGCGCGCCATCGGAAAAGCCCGAGAAGTTCCAGGGCGTTGCGATCAGCGCGAGCCCGGCCACGTCGCGCAGGACGGCGGCGGCCAGCGCCATCGTCCCGCCCAGGCAATAGCCCGCCAGCGCCACGCGTTCGCCCAGGGTATCGATCAGCGGCAGCAGCAATGTCTCGACATGGTCCGCGATATCCATCGCGGCGTCTGCGGGCCCGGGCTCTCCCCAATCCACCAGGAGCGGCCGCACCCCCTGCGTCGCCAGCCAGCGCAGCAGCGAATTCTCCTCCGAAAGATCCAGGATGAAGGGCGGATTGATCAGCGAGGGCACGAACACCACCGGCATCCCGCCGCCGCCATAATCGCGCAGCACCGCGCGGCCGGCGCGGGCGACGATCGGCATCGCTTGCGGTCGCGTCGCGCGCGGCGCCTGCTGATAGGCTCTCAGCCCCGCTAGCGCAGCGGCGCGGCGCGTGGGCGATGCTGCGGTTTCGCTGCGCAACAGATCCAGAAACAGCGGCAATGGGCGCGGCCCATGTTCACCTTGTTGCGGTGCGGCATGAAATGGTGCAAGATCGGGCATAAATCCTTTGGGCGGGGCAAATGACGATGAAAAAGAATGCGTCTGCAGGCGATGTTGTGATCATCAAGAAATATGCGAACCGGCGTCTCTATAATACCGATACGTCCAGCTACATTACGCTGGAGCATCTCGCGCAGATGACGCGCGAGGGCCGCGAATTCAAGGTTCTCGACGCCAAGAGCGAGGAGGACATCACCCACAATGTCCTCACCCAGATCATCATGGAAGAGGAATCGCGCGGCGAGACGATGCTGCCGGTGAATTTCCTGCGCCAGCTCATCTCCATGTATGGCGATTCGATGCAGGCGATGGTGCCCGGCTATCTGGAAGCCTCGATGGACAGCTTTCGCCGCAATCAGGAACAGTTCCGCACCGCGGTGGAAGGCGCCTTCTCCAGCGGCCCCTTTGCCGAAATGGCCAAGCGCAATTTGGCGATGCTCGAAACCGCCGCCACCGCGTTCAAGCCCGGCGCGCTGGCGCCCGCACCCGTGGCCACCAAGGATGACGAGATCGAGGCGCTCAAGGCGCAGCTCGCGGGGCTTCAGGACAAGATCGACAAATTGAAGCTGTAGGGGAGCGGAATCTTCTGCCCTACGGAAGGGAGGCCCTGCCGGCATCCCCGGAACCGCCACCCGCTTCATCCATTGTGACCGGGTAACGATCCGGAGATCAGGGCATGGCAGCGCGCGCATATTGGCAGGGGCAGATCAGGCTGGCCCTGGTCTCGATTCCCGTCGAACTCTATCCGGCCACCAAATCCGGCGCCGCGGTCACCTTCCGCCAGATCCACGAACCCTCCGGCAAACCGATCAAATATGAGAAAACCGTCTCTGGCATCGGTGCGGTGGATGTGGACGAGATCGTCAAGGGCTTCGAATATGAAAAGGGCAGCTATGTCCTGCTCCAGCCGGAAGAGATCGAGGCGGTCAAGCTGGAGTCCAAGAAGACGCTGGAGCTGACCCAATTCGTCGACGCGCACGAGATCGACGTGCTCTATTACGAGAAACCCTATTTCGTCGTGCCCGCGGACGATCTGGCCGAGGAAGCCTATGTCGTCCTGCGCGATGCGCTCAAACGCACCAAGAAGGTCGGGCTGGGCCAATTGACCCTGCGCGGCCGCGAATATGTCGTCAGTCTCAAGCCCTGCGGCCGCGGCATGGTGATCGAGACGCTGCGCTATGCCGATGAGGTCAACAAGGCGCAGACCTATTTCCGCGAGATTGGCGACACCACGCCCGATCCCGAATTGCTCGATCTGGCCGAGACGCTGATCAGCAAGAAGAGCTCCGCCTTCGATGCGGACAAATTCCACGATCATTATGTCGATGCGGTCAAGGCGCTGATCGAGCGCAAGCGCAAGGCCAAGGGCGGCAAGGTGACGCCCGAGGCGGAGGAGGCGCCGTCGCGCGGCTCCAATGTGGTGGATCTGATGGCGGCGCTGAAGAAGTCGCTGGACGGCAAGGCAGAGGCGAAGGCGCCTGCCAAGCCGGCCGCGGCGAAGAATGCGCCGGCCAAGGCCGCCAAGGACGCGGCGCCGGCCAAGAAGGCCCCCGCGCGTAAGCGGGCCTGAGGGATGGGCATGGTTTTGTCCCTTCTCCCGCCATCGCAGCGCAGGCTGGATCTTTGCCGACACCCTGCGCTCACCCTGAGCTTGTCGAAGGGGCGGTGTCCGGCCCGGGCAAGGCTTCGACAAACTCAGCCTGAGCGCTTTGGGATGCACGACGATTCCGGGGCCGTGTGTGCGCAGGTCCGGCGCACATGACCACCGATCCCCTCGCCCCCTATAATGCCAAGCGCGATTTCGCCAAGACCGCCGAGCCCAAGGGCATTCGCGCCAAGGCCAAGGGCAATCGCTTCATGGTCCAGAAGCACGATGCCACCCGCCTTCATTTCGATTTCCGGCTGGAGCTGGATGGCGTGCTCAAGAGCTGGGCGGTGACGCGCGGCCCCAGCCCCGATCCGGACGACAAGCGCCTCGCGGTCCGCACCGAGGATCATCCGCTGAGCTATGCGACCTTCGAGGGCACCATCCCCAAGGGCGAATATGGCGGCGGCACGGTGATGCTGTGGGATCGCGGCACCTGGGCCTCCTTGCCCGGCAAGGATCCCAGCAAGACGATCGAGGAAGGTCATCTTCACTTCACGCTGCAGGGCGAGCGGATGAAGGGCGAATGGCTGCTCGTCCGCATGAAGCCGCGCCCCGGCGAAAAGCGCGAGAATTGGCTGCTGCGCAAGGTGGCGGACGAATATGACGGCGGATCGGACGATCTGGTCGGCCGCGAACTCACCAGCATCGCCACCGGGCGGACGATGGCGGAGATCGAAGCGGGGAAGAAGCCGGCCAAAATTCTTCCCCGGGACGGGGAGGGGGACCACGCGAAGCGTGATGGAGGGGCCGCCGCGCCCGCGGCGGTGGCGCCGGATTCCCCTCCACCACCCGCCTCCGGCCGGCGGTCCCCCTCGAGCAAAGCGCGGGGAGGAATGAAGAAGACGCTCCCCGCCTTCCATCCGCCGCAGCTCGCCACGCTCGTCGATTCCGTCCCCACCGGCAGCGCCTGGCTGCACGAGGTCAAATATGACGGCTATCGCTGCCTGCTCGCGGTCGCCCCCGGCATGGCCAAGGTCTACACCCGCACCGGGCTCGACTGGACGGACAAGTTCCAGGGCATTGCGGACGCCGCCGCGGCGCTGGATCTGCCGCCCGCGCTGATCGATGGCGAGATCGTCAAGCTGGATGCCAAGGGCAATCCCGGCTTTTCCGCGCTCCAGGCCGCGCTCAAGGATGGCAGCGGCGGCTTCACGCTCTTCGCTTTCGATCTGCTCGAACTGGACGGCGAGGATCTGACGCCCCTGCCCAATATCGCGCGCAAGGAGCGGCTGGCCGCGCTGCTCGCCGGCGCCCGCGATCCGATCGTCTATGCCGAGCATGTGCTGGGATCGGGCGAGAAGCTCTTTACCGCCTTGTGCGGCGCGGGGCAGGAGGGGATCGTCTCCAAGAAGGCCGATGCGCCCTATCGCGGCGCGCGCACCAAGGCCTGGCTCAAGACCAAATGCACCCGCCGCCAGGAATTCGTGATCGTCGGCTGGCTGGCGAGCGACACGCGCAAGCGCGCGCTGCGTTCGCTGCTGCTGGGCGTGCATGAGGATGGCGCGCTGGTTTATGCGGGCAAGGTCGGCACCGGCTTCGATGCGGAGACCGAGGCGATGCTGCTCGGCAAGCTGCAGAAGCTGGCGCGCAAGACCGCGACGGTGGAAGCGCCGCGCGTCGCGGTGCGCGGGGCGCATTGGGTCTCGCCCAGCCTGGTCGCCGAAATCGCCTTCGCCGAATTCACCGCAGACGGCGTGGTGCGCCATGCCAGCTTCCTGGGGCTGCGCGAGGATAAGCCCGCGACGGCGGTGACCGCGGAAACGCCCGCCGCGCCGGCGGAGGCGGTGCCGATGGTCAGGATCAGCAGCGCGGACCGGATGATCTTTCCCGAGGCCAAGGTGACCAAGGGCGACCTGGCTGCCTATTATCATGCCATCTCGCCGGTGATGGCCGAATGGGCGATGCGCCGCCCGATCAGCCTGGTCCGCTGCCCGCAGGGACGCGGCAAGCAATGCTTCTTTCAGAAGCACGATGCCGGCAGCTTCGGCGAGCATGTCCATCATGTCGAGATCCGCGAGAAGGACGGCGGCACCGAACCCTATCTCTATGTGGAGGATGCCGCCGGGCTGGTCACCTGCGTCCAGATGGGGACGATCGAATTCCATGGCTGGGGATCGTCGATCGGCGATGTCGAGAAGGCGGACCGGATGATTTTCGATCTGGATCCGGACGAGGCGATCGGCTTCGATGTGGTCAAGACCGCCGCGGCCGATCTGCGCCGCCATCTGGAGGATATCGGGCTGGCGAGCTTTCCTCTGCTGTCGGGCGGCAAGGGCGTGCATGTCGTGGTGCCGCTCATCCCCGATGCCGAATGGCCCGCGGTCAAAGATTTCGCGCAGCGCTTCGCTTTGGCTTTGGCCCAGGCCGAGCCGGACCGCTTCATCGCCACCATGTCCAAGGCCAAGCGCAAGGGACTGATCTTCATCGATTGGCTGCGCAACCAGCGCGGCGCCACCGCGGTGCTGCCCTATTCGGCGCGCGCCCGCGCCGGCGCGCCGGTCGCCGCACCGGTGACCTGGGAGGAATTGGAGGGCATCGACACCCCGGCGCTCTACAGCGTGAAGGATGCCGATGCGCTGCTGGAGCGCGCCGGCTCGGCGGCGCTGCAGGGCTGGGGGGAGGCGGCGCAACGGTTGCCCGATTTATAGAAGGGCCCACCCGCCCTGCGCATACCCGCACCCTTCCATTTGTGTCGGGCCCAGTCGAGACACGTAGTGCCTGACACCAACGTCCCTCGACTTCGCCCGGAATAAACGGTGATGGTAAGCTCTTCAGCGCCGTTCAGCCCCCCGGCTTGACGAACTTCAGCGTCATCCGGTCGCTTTCGCCGATCGCCAGATATTTCGCCCGGTCAGCATCGCCCTGGCTCAGCGTGGGGGGCAGGGTCCAGACGCCCTTGGGCCAGTCCGCGCTGTCGCGGGGGTTGGCATTGATTTCCGATTCCGCCGCCAGGGTAAAACCCGCCTTTTCGGCCAGCGCCACGATGGTCGAGCGCTTGAGATAGCCGCTGGTCTTCTCGTCCGCGCTGTCGCGGCTCTCGGGCAGGCGATGGTCCACCACGCCCAGCACGCCGCCGGGCTTCAGCGCGCGGAAGAAGCCGGCGAAGGCGTCGTCCGATGCGGTGCCGCCGCGCATGATCAGATTGTGGACGTTGCGGAAGGTCAGCAAGACATCCGCGCTGCCGTCGGCAATCGCTTCGCCCTTGATCGGGAATTCGGAGAATTTGACCTTGCCATAGGTCTTGGCATCGGCGGCGAACTTGGCCTTCAGCCCATCGACGCCCTTGCCCGGCGCCTGTGCTACCCAGAGCTGGCCCTGGGCCGCCAGATAGGGCGCCAATATTTCGGTATACCAGCCGGGGGCGGGCAGCGCCTCCACCACGGTATCGCCGGGCTTCACGCCGAAAAAGGCCAGCGTCTCTGCCGGGTGGCGATATTTGTCGCGAATCATATTGGCCGGGGTTCGCGTGGGCGCGGCCACGGCGGCGGCCAGTTCGGGCGATATGTGCACGGGTACGGCCATGGCTTCGGCTTTCGGCGCCTGGGCCAGGGCAGGCGCGGCGGCGAATGCCAGCGCGCAGAACATCAGGGGCCTGGGCAGCAGGGGGTGGCGCATCTCGTCTCCGATCCTATGTGGTTTTCTTGAGTGTGGCGGTGACGCAAGGGGCTGGCAAGTGCATCTATGGACCATGGCGGGCGCATCGGCCGCGCTCGCGGCATTTTCCACCCTGGCCGAGTGGCGCCGCCACCGCCGCCGCGATCCCGATCGCGTGGGCTTCATGCCCTGGACATTGATCAATGTTATCGCGGTGTTGGCGGCCGTCATGCTCGCTGCGGCGGCGCTCAAACTGCCGGCATGAGGCCGCGATCGTCACAAAAGGGCAGCAAATCCGTCATCTCGATCGCATGGGATCGACCGCGCGCCGTCATCAAACATCTCTAGCCGCACCCCGGACGGACCGACCGGTTCGAACAAGGGGAATTTTCATGCGTCAATCACCCGCGCGGCCGCGTGCCGCCGCATTTTCGTTCAAGACCCTGATCTCCTGCGGCATCGCGCTCGGCGCGCTCGCCGGCACCCAGGCGATCGCCCAGACTGCGGCAGAGCTTGCGCCTGATTCCGATGCCGGCGACGAGGGCGACACGATCACCGTCACGGGTTCGCGCCCGATCGCCGAATCCGAAGCCGCCGCGCTCGATATCCAGCGCGCCTCGGAGTCGCTGGTGAGCGTCGCCGCATCGGATTCGGTGGGCCGCCTGCCTGATCAGAACATTGCCCAGGCGGCGGGCCGCCTTCCCGGCGTCGCGGTCGAGCGCGATCAGGGCCAGGCGCGCTACATCTCGCTGCGCGGTGCGCCCAAGAATTGGACGACGCTGTCGTTCGACGGCATCAACATCGTCAGCCCCGAGGGCCGCGATGCGCGCTTCGATTCCATCCCGTCGGCGATCGCGTCGCAGATCATCGTCTCGAAGGCGGTAACCCCCGAGATGCCCGGCGAGACGGTGGCCGGCAACGTCAACGTCATCACCCGCTCGGCGTTCGACTATGCCGGCGCCCATTTTGCCGGCAAGGTCGGTGGCGGCCTCGCCGAACTGGGCAATCGCACGCAGATCGAGGCTTCGGCGGTCGCCTCGGACCGCTTCGACGTCGGCGGCGGCGAGATCGGCGTGCTCGTCTCGGGCAGCTATTATCAGCGTGACATGATCACCGACAATTTCGAGAATGATTACGAGCGCGTGTCGGCAGATACGCGTCCGGGCAGCGCCTCGCGCTTCTGGGTCGCCGAGACCGAGAACAAGCTGTACCGCCTGACGCGCAAGAACTGGTCGGTCTCCGGCCGGCTCGACTACAAGCCCGATGCCGACAACACGATCTCGCTGAGCTCGATCTACACGATCTTCACCGATGACGAGGCGCGCGACAATTACCGCTTCGATCTCGACGACCGTCAGGGCGATCTCGTCGCCAATTCGGCAGCGTGCACGACGACGGTGAACACCGCGCCGACCACCAGCGGCTATGCCGACGTCTGCACGGGCAACACCCCGCAGAAGGGCACCGTCTATGGCATCGACATCCGCCAGCGCTCCACGCTGCGCGCGTTCCGCCAGTCGATCTTCACCAACACGCTGGCCGGCGAACACAAATTCGCCGACGGCTGGAAGCTCAATTGGGTCGGCAATTACACCGAATCGAAGGACGATCGCTCGGTCACCGGCGAAGTGACCTGGGACAGCCCGAGCACGCGAAACCAGCGCCCCACGGTCAGCTACGACTTCACCAACCCCAATGTCTCGAGCCTGTCGCTCTTTACCACGCGGCAGCTGGCGAGCCCGACGCGCTATACCGCCGGCACCGCGGTCACCGCGATCGACACCTTCACCAAACCGGCATCGTCTTTCACCGTGCTCGACGCGGTCGACACCACCAAGGCCTATACCGGCAAGGTCGTGCTGTCGCGCGAGACCGGCTTTGCGGGCGGCGACGCGGTGTTCAAGGTCGGCGCGCAGTTCGACCAGCGCACCAAGACCGCCGACGAGCAGCAGATCCTGCTCAACACCGCTGCGCAATTCGCCACGATCGGCCTGCCGACCGATTTCAACCAGTTCACCAGCAGCGAGACGTTCCAGGGCGCGCTGCCGATGGGCTACACCTTCCAATATTTCGACACCAACAAGATGAAGGCGGTCTCGAAGGCCGCGCGCGCGGCTTTCGCGTTCGCGCCCAACACCGCCAACAATTACGAGGTGCGCGAGCAGGTCTATGCCGGCTTCGCGATGGCCACGGTGAAATACGACTGGGGCTCGATCCTGGGCGGCGTCCGCGTCGAGCATATCAAGAACAGCGGCGAAGCGATCGCCACCGTCGGCACCGTCAGCGGCCCGGTGAAGGCCGAATCGTCGCAGACGATGATCTTCCCCAGCGTGCATTTCAATTTCGACGTGGACGACAGCAAGAAGCTGCGGCTGTCGTTCAACTCGGGCGCCGCGCGCGCCGATTATGACCAGCTTCGCCCCAATGTGGTGGTCAACGACAGCGCCCAGACGATCTCCGGCGGCAATCCTTCGGTCAAGCCCGAGCGCGCCTATGGCGTCGACGGCTATTTCGAATGGTACGTCCGTCCGCAGGGCTATCTGATGGCCGGTCTGTTCTACAAGAAGATCAAGGACGTGCTGTACACCCAGACGCGGACCTTCAACTCTTCCGCGCTCGATACCAACGGCGTGGACCGCTCGGGCTACACTTTCACCGGCATCACCAACGGTGGCGAGGGCCGGCTGTTCGGCGCCGAAGCCGCCGCGCAGTTCCAGCTCGATCCGTGGACCGGCACGCTCGGCCTGCCCGATTGGATGGGCGGGTTTGGCATCTCGGCCAACATCACGCTCAACGACAGCGAGATCACCAAGCCAGCGATCGGCGCGGTGCCGGCGCGCAAGATGCGGCTGCCGGGCACGTCGGACGTGGTTTATAACGTCGGCGCCTATTATGAGAAATATGGCGCGTCGCTGCGCGTCCAATATCAGCGCCGGAGCGCCTGGCTCGACAGCGTCGCGGACGATCTGACCGACGCCGGCGATACCTATTGGGCGGCGGATGACGAGATGGACATCTCGGGGCGCTATGCGATCACCAAGAATTTCGAAATCTATTTCGACGTTCAGAACGTGCTCAACCAGCCCGGCCGCCGCTACGCCGATCCGGCCAGTCTGCTGACCGTGCTGGGCACGCCGACCACGTCGATCAACAGCCAGACGATCGAGTGGGAGCGGTTCGGCCGCCGCTATTCGGGCGGCGTGCGGGTGAACTTCTGATGCGGATTGCCATTCTGGCCGTCACCTCGCTGCTCGCGCTGTCCGCCTGTGCGGCGGGCGAAATCCCGGTCGAGCGGCGCATCGCGCGCTCCACCCCCGCCGTCTCCGTGACGGCGCGGGGGGAGACGACCCCGGTGGGCACGGCGAATGCCGACGCGGCGGACGATCCCGCCATCTGGCGCAATGCGGCCGATCCCGCCGCCAGCCTGATCGTGGGGACGGACAAGAAGGCCGGCGTCTATGTCTATGGGCTGGACGGCAAGGTCCGCGATTTCATCGATGCGGGCCGCGTCAACAATGTCGATCTGAGGGAAGGCGTGACGATCCACGGCAACCCGGGGATCCTGGTGGTGGCGAGCGATCGCAACGACCTGCTCAACGCCAAGCTCGCCTTGTTCCGGCTGGACCCGGCGAGCGCGAAGCTGACGGCGCTCGGCACCGTCGCGGCGGGGCAGGGCGAGGCTTATGGCGTGTGCCTCGCGCGCGATGCGGGGGGCATCTCGGCCTTCATCGTGCTCAAGGACGGCACGATCAACCAGGTCGCGCTGGACGCCTCCGGCGCCACGCCCAGGGGCAGGATCGTGCGGACGATGAAGCTCGGCACGCAATCCGAGGGCTGTGCGGCGGACGATCGCACCGGGCGGCTGTATGTGGCGGAGGAGGATGTCGGCCTGTGGCGCTTCGATGCCGGATCGACCGTGCCGGTGAAGATCGCGGCAGCGGACGGCAAGAACATCGTCGCCGACGCGGAGGGGGTGGCGATCGCTGCGATCGGGGAGAAGGACGGCTATGTCCTGGTCTCCAGCCAGGGCGACAATGCCTATGCGGTCTACCGTCTGGCCGATGACAGTTATGTCGGCCGCTTCCGCATCGCCGCGGGCGCGGTCGGGGCGACCGAGGAGACCGACGGCATCGAGCTGATGCTGGGCGATTTCGGCCCGGCCTATCCCGGCGGCTTGTTCGTGGCGCAGGACGGCAGCAATGCCGCGGGCGCGCAGAATTTCAAGCTGGTGGCGTGGGACGATATCAAAGCGGCGCTGGGGCTGGATTAAGCATCGTCCTGCAGACGGGCGCCATGCCGGATGCGCAGGATATAGACCGTGTCTTCCTCGACGCGGTAACGCAGCAGATAGGGCCTGACGATCGACATCTGGCGGATGCCAGTGCCGACGTCACGGCCGCGCTCTGGAAAATGCTTCAATTTTTCCGCCGTTTCGATCAGTCGCACGGCCAGCTTGCGGGCAGCGTGGGGATTGAACGCGGCGATATAGGCCGTGATGTCGCGCAGATTGTCCCGCGCCTCTCCCGTCCAGACTATTCGCCGCACCGGGGCGGGGGGGACGGCTTTTCGCTGTCCAGCGAGAGCAGCCAGCGCGTCATAGCCTCGTGGCTGATGACGCGGCCCGCTGCGATATCTGCCTCGGCGCGTGCATCCGCCGCGGCTTCGGCATCCTGATCGGCCTCGTCAAAGATCGAAATTTCCGGCTTCATGCCAAGAAGCTATCAGCTTTTTTGTCGAAATGCGAGACGCACCGATCAGAGGCATGATTCCAGATACGGCTGGTCGAAGCCGAACTGCTTGGCTTTCTCCAGCGTATAGGGGCGCAGGCCCATGGAGCGGTATTCGCCCATGATCATGCCGTCCGCGCCCTCGTCCAGATATTCGAACTTGAAGAGCTCCTGGGTGACGATCACATCGCCTTCCATGCCGATCACCTCGGTGATGTTGGTGGTGCGGCGCGAACCGTCGCGCAGGCGCTTGACCTGGACGATCAGATCCACCGAATCCGCGATTTGGCGCGAGATCGCTTCCTTGGGCACCTTGATGTCCGACATCATCACCATATTCTCCATACGGGCCAGGGCCTCGCGCGGGGAGTTGGAGTGAAGCGTGCACATCGAGCCGTCATGGCCGGTGTTCATGGCCGCGAGCATGTCGAAACACTCGCTGCCACGAATTTCGCCCAAGATGATGCGATCGGGACGCATACGCAGCGCGTTCTTGACGAGATCGCGGATGCTGATCTCGCCCTGGCCCTCCAGATTGGCGGGGCGGGTTTCGAGCGGCAGCCAATGCGGCTGCTGCAGGCGGAGTTCGGCGGCATCCTCGATCGTCAGCACGCGCTCGCCGGGGTCGATCATCTTGGACAGCGCATTGAGCATTGTCGTCTTGCCCGAGCCCGTACCGCCGGAAATGACGATGTTGAAGCGGCTGGCGCCCGCAATCTTCAGCGCAGTGGCCATCTTCTGGCTCATCGAACCGAAGCCGGCCATCATGTCCAGCGTGATCGGCTTGTCCGAGAATTTGCGGATCGAGATGGCGGTGCCGCGCAGAGACAGCGGCGGCACGATCACGTTGACGCGAGACCCGTCCTTCAAGCGGGCATCCGCCAGCGGCGTGGTCTGATCGACGCGTCGCCCGACGGAGTTGCAGATGCGCTGCGCGATCTGAAGCAGATGCTCCTCGTCGCGAAACTGGATCGGCGCGATCACGAGCTTGCCCTTGCGCTCGATATAGGTCTGCAGCGGGCCGTTCACCATGATGTCGGTGATCGTCGGATCGGCAAGCAGTTCCTCCAAGGGGCCCAGGCCCAGCAATTCGTCGACCAGCACCTTTTCCAGCGCGAATTGTTCGCGCCGGTTGAGCGTGAATTTGAGTTCCGCCAGCACTTCCACGATGATCGGCCGGAATTCCTCGGCCAGTTCGTCCTTGTTGAGCGTGGCGGCCGCCTCGGGGTCCACCCGCTCCAGCAGCCGGGGCAGCACCTGCTCCTTGATCTTGTGGACCGATGCCTCGAACCCTTCGACCTTCATGCTGTGATCGGTCACGTCGTTCATCCGGCTGTCCAGCCGGTTCATCGCATCCGATTGCTTGGCCGTCGGCGTCGCGCCGCTTTCGTTGCCGGGCATCGGCAGCGTGTCGATGGGGGGAAATTGGGCGCCGCCCAGAGGATCGGGCTGGCTGGTTTTCGCCGCGCCGCCCTGCATGGGGCGGGCAACCCCGAAGCTGGGACGGGCGCTTGCGGTCCCACTGACGCCGCCACGTTTGCCGAATGCGCTCATTGCTCGCTCTGGTCCTTTCCAGCGCCCAAGGGGGCAAACCGAGATACGGTGAATAAGGTGGAAACTTTGACAATTGCCTAACTTCAGGGCGAAGGCGGGGATCGGGCCAGCGGAGAATGTGCAGATGACAGGTGAAGCAAGGGCGCGCGCGCTGCTTTTGGCGCTGGCCGGCTTCGCCTGCCTCAGCATCGGCGATGCGCTGGTGAAGACGATGGCGGGGCAATGGCCCGGCACCGCGATCGGCGCCCTGCGCTATACGGCGGGCGCTGTGGGGCTGGGCATCGCGCTGGCGGTGATCCGGGGCAGGGCGGGGTTCGTCTGCCCGCGCCCCTGGCTGCAATTCGGCCGCGGCTTTTCGGTATGCGTGGCCAGCATGTCCTTCTTCATGGCGGTGCAGGCGATGCCGCTCGCCAGCGCCACCGCGATCCAGTTCACCAGCCCCATGCTCACCGCCTTGCTGTCCGCTTTGTTCCTAAAGGAACGCGCGCCCGCGGCGGTCTGGATCGCGATTGCCCTGGCCTTTGCCGGGGTGCTGATCGTGCTGCGGCCGGAAGTGTCCACCCTGGGGCTGGCGGCAGTGCTGCCCTTGCTCTCGGCGCTGGGGCTGGCGGTCATGATGATCTTCAATCGCATGGCGGCGGGGGATGCCCCGCTGCTGGAGATGCAGTTCCTGGGCGCCGCGATGGCCGCGCCGCTGCTGCTGGTCGTCGCCGGGATCGGCCATGTCAGCGGGGTGCCGATGCTGCATGTGCCCGTGCCGGATTGGACCATTCTCCTGCGCTGCCTGGGCGTCGCGGTGACGGGAACGATGAGCCATTTCCTGATCTTCATGGCCACCACGCGGGCATCCGCGGCGGTGATCGCGCCGATGGTCTATGTGCAATTGTTCGTTGCGGCCGGCTTCGGCTGGCTGTGGTTCGATGACGTGCCCGATCTGCCGTCGATGTGCGGCGCGGCGCTGATCGTGGCGGGCGGACTCTATCTATGGCGCCGCGGCGCGCCGCCGATGCGGGTCACCCATCCAGACGAGCAGGGCTGAGCGGCGCGGATCAGGGTCGCGGCGTCGCTTTGGAATCTTGCTGGCGCCGGGCTTTTTCCGCTGCGGCGGTCAGGCTCTGGCCCGTCCGATGCGCCGCTTCGGGCGTCATCGAGACAGCCACGCCGTTCGGGCCATCCAAAATGACCTCGCCATGTTCCGCCGCCGCCACGCCGGCCTCGTCCCGCACTCGATTTGCCATGATCTGTCTCCATGGCATCAACCCTTTGAACGCATGGATGTTTCCGGCCGCGGGCGGTAATCGTCTCAACCCACGTCAAGGCGTTCGTCCACCCCCTCGCGCTCGCGCAGCGTCAATTTGCGATCCACGCCATAGGCATAGCCGCCCATCGTGCCGTCGCTGCGCTGCGCGCGGTGGCAGGGAATGACGATCGAAACGTGATTGGCGCCGCATGCCGTTCCCGCCGCGCGCACCGCCTTGGGATTGCCCGCGATCGCCGCCAGCTCGGAATAGGTCCGCGTCTCGCCGATCGGGATGGCGCGCAGCGCCTCCCACACCGCCAGCTGAAAGGCGGTGCCCTGCACGTCCAGCGGCAGGTCGGTATGTCGTTCGGGATGCTCGACATCCGCGATCACCCTGTCCGCGAGCGCCGCCAGCGCCTGCCCCCCGGGCTGGATATCGGCCTGGGGAAAGCGCGCGCGCAGCGCCGCCTCGCCCTCGTCGAACGAAACGCGGCACAGTCCCTTGTCGGTGGCGGCGATCAGCAGCGGGCCCAGGCTGGTGGGGGCCACGGTCCAGCGGATCGTCACGCCAGCGCCGCCGCGCTTCCACGCGCTGGGCGTCATCCCCAGCCTTTGAGGGGCATCCGCATAGAAGCGGCTCGGGGCCGCATAGCCCGCGTCATAGATGGCATCGGTCACGGTATTCTCCTTTGTCAGGGCTTCGGCTGCCTTGCCGGCGCGCAATCCCCGGGCATAGGCCGCGGGGGTCACGCCGGTGGCGCGCTTGAACAGGCGATGGAAATGGTGCGGGGCATAGCCCACCCAGGCGGCAAGTTCGTCCAGCGAGAGTGTTTCCTCGGCGCTCCCGATCAGCGCGATGGCGCGCGCGACGGCGGTGCGGTCGCGTCCCACCTCGTCGGGCGTGCAGCGCAGGCAGGCGCGATAGCCCGCCGCGCGGGCCTCGGCGGGATCGGCAAAGAATTCCACATTCTCGCGCTTGGGGTGGCGCGCGGGGCAGCTGGGCTTGCAATAGATGCCCGTGGTTTTCACCCCGCCCACGAATTGTCCATCATAGCGGCGGTCGCGCCGCTCGAAGGCGGCCCAGGCGGCATCGGGATCGAGAGGGGGCTTGATGCTCATGACACCCGTTTAGGCCAATCAGGCGCCGGGCACATCCCGGCGCTTGCGCTCAAACCGCCTTCACGCCCTCCACCATCCGGGCGATCTCGCCGCGCAGATATTCGGTCTGGCTGGCGACGTCGTCCGCCGTCCCGCTCAGGCCGTCGGCCACGCGGCGGGCCGCTTCCGCGCGTTCCTTGAGCCCCATCATGTTGCGCGCGGTATCCCGGCTGCCCAGATCCACGAAGCCGATCGATTCGGCGATATCCTGGCTGGCGCGGGTCTGTGCCTCCACCGCCTGGGCGATTTCCGCCGCGGACCGGTCCAGCCCGTCCACCAGCCGATCAATC
>Ga0247812_10000962_pt1 | contig 16463 bp, 11 predicted proteins | sample UWRJL149409B1_FD_178011 | JGI IMG/M metagenome (GOLD analysis project Ga0247812, IMG submission 178011) | Plant litter microbial communities from Arlington Agricultural Research Station in Wisconsin, United States - UWRJ-L149-409B-1 | ecosystem: Environmental > Terrestrial > Plant litter >...
GCCGCTGAGGTTGAACTCCAGGTCTTCGTTCGGCTTGAACTGCAGGTTCACCACGGCACTGTCGCGCTTGCGTTCCTGCTGGAACCACGCCGCGTTGATGGAGTTGGGCACGTCCACGTCCGGCGCCACACCGGTGGCGTTGGGGAAGCTGCCGGCCTTGGCGTAGCCGAACACTTCGGTGCCCTGGCGGTCGACGGATTCTTCATAGTGCTGCGCGGATACCGCGATGCCGAAGGTCTCGTCATCGGTCTTCCAGCTGTAGAGTGCTGCCGCGTTCGGCTTGCCCTCGCTGGCCTGCTGGCTGTAGCTGTAGCCCACCGAGGCGGCGACTTCATTCTTCTTCAGGTCCAGCGGCTGGCGCGTGTGCATCAACACGGTGCCGCCCAGGCTGCCTTCGGTCAGGCGTGCTTCGGACGATTTGATGATCTCCGCACGGCCGAGGATCTGCGGCGACAACAGGGTGTAATCGAAGCCGCGATTGGGCTGCTCGCCGTACAGCCAGATTGCCTGCGCGACGGGGTGGCCATCCAGGAAGGACAGGTTGAGGCTGGGATCGGTGCCATCGATGCTGACCCGCTCGCCCTGGCCGAAGCGGCGGTCCAGGGTCACGCCCGGGATCTGCGACAGCGCTTCAGCGACGTTCGTGCTGGGGAACTTGCCGATGTCCTCGGCGGTGATCGCTTCGGAGATGCCTACGTTGTTGCGCTTGGTGTCGAGCGATTTCTCCAGGCTGGCACGGATGCCGACCACGGTGATCGTGTCGAGGTCCTGCGGGGTCTGCTGGGCATGGGCGGCGAAGGCCAGGCAACTGACGACGGCGGCCGAAAGTACGGACTTGCGGGTATTCATGATGTCTCTCCTCATCACTCGATGTTCGCCTCGTCGGCGCGTGGTTGCTGCTGTCGTGCGATCGCGCCGCGGCCGGCGTGATCGGGTAGTCCGGGTGGTGCGTACGGCATGTTCCGGTTGCTGCATGTTCGCTGCTGCCTGCACGCGCCTGCGCGCGCTGCAGCGGTCAGCGGGATTGCTGGCCCAGGTACCAACTGGCGGCGCCGATCACGCCCAGTTGGCCGTGCTCCACCACCTTGACCGGGATCCGCTGCAGCGCTTCGCTCATCGGACCTTTGTTGAGATAGCGCGCCACGAACGTGCTTGCGCGCAGGAAATCGCGGATCTGCGGCAGGATGCCGCCGGCGAGGTAAACCCCGCCATGGGCGCCGTACAACAGGGCCATGTCACCAATGGTGCTGCCGAGCAGGCCGCAGAACACTTCAAGCGCCCGGCGTGCCTGCGCATCGGTGCCCGCTACTGCAGCGGCCGTCACCGCATCGGGCGTGCGCAGCGTCGCAGGCTGGCCGTCCACGGCGCACACCGCGCTGTAGAGGTTGATGAGGCCGGGACCGGACAGCGCGTGTTCCACCGACACATGCGATCGTGCGCGCAGCATGTGGCGCAGGATCGCCATTTCCAGTTCATCGCTGGTGGCCAGGCTGGCCTGTCCGGCTTCAGTGGCCAGGACCACCGGGCCGTTGGCCGTGGGGATCCACAGTGCCGCGCCCAGCCCGGTGCCGGGTCCGACCACCAGAGTCGGGCCACGCGGCGCGCTGTCCGGGCCACACAGGTGAAGCACGCCACTGGCATCCACCTGGGCGGCAGCATGGGCGACGGCTTCGAAATCATTGACGATGTGCACGTGCTGCACGCCGGTGTCGGTCTCAAGCTGGCGGGCCGACAGCGGCCACGGCACATTCGCGGTGATCACCGTGCCGTCTTCGCGGGCGTAACCGGCGGTGGCCACCACACAATGGGCAGGGCGGGCGCTGTCGCCGAGAAAGTCGGACAGGATGGCCGCCAGCCCCGGATGGTCGACGTTGCGGTACTTGCGGTAATCCAGCAGACGGACCGGATGGGCGTCGTCGCCGCTGGCCTGCACGCGGGCCACCCGTACATGGGTTCCGCCGACATCAGCGGCCAGGAAGCTCGGCGCAGCGCTGGACAGCACGTGGGCGGGGGCGGGATGGCTGGCAGCGGTCACGCGGGCTCCTGCAGGATGCGGATCGAGAATGACCCGCGGTTGAAGCGGAATATGGCGCTGTGTTGACAACGATGTCAACGAGCTTGTGAATATTTCGTTGCTGCGCTGCAAGAGATTCTTTTGGCCGGAAACGATTACATCGCAGGTCAGACGCCGAGCCTCTTCAGCCTTGAGCCCCAGCGCCTCAGCGCCTGTCGCGTATTCAGCTGTCGCACGCGGCTCGCGTGTGGCAGTGCAGCACTGCAGACGCCGACGCATCAAGCAAGTTGACAAACCGCGTGCCGCCGTCGAAAGAATGTGACAACGTTGTTCCCAGCCATTCGTCGACGACGCTGACCGCGGCGTCGCAGCAGGAGCCTTGCCGATGTCCGCCGTCCCCGCTGCACCTGCACGTACCAGCGTCACTACGTCCATCGCCATCGTCGGCGTGCTGTTCTTCCTGATCGGCTTCTTCACCTGGCTCAACGGGCCGCTGATCACTTTCGTCAAACTGGCTTTCGAACTGGACGAAGTCGGCGCGTTCCTGGTGCTGATGGTGTTTTACCTTTCGTACTTCTTCCTCGCCCTGCCGTCGTCGTGGATCCTGCGCCGCACGGGGATGAAGAAGGGACTGAGCCTTAGCCTGCTGGTGATGGCGGCCGGCGCCGCCTTGTTTGGCGAGTTCGCCACGCAGCGCTGGTACCCCGGCGCGCTGGGCGGCTTGTTCGTGATCGGCAGCGGCCTGGCGCTGCTGCAGACCGCGATCAATCCGTACATCAGCATCCTCGGGCCGATCGAGACGGCTGCGCGGCGCATTGCGATGATGGGCATCTGCAACAAGATCGCCGGCATGCTGGCCCCGTTGCTGATCGGCACGCTTGTGCTGCACGGCATAGGGGATCTGTCCACTGCGGTGGAACAGGCCGACGCGGCGACCCGGGCGGCCTTGCTCAACGAGTTCGCTGCGAAGATCCATGCGCCTTACCTGGGCATGGCAGCGCTGCTGGTGGTGCTGGCGGTGGCCGTGTTGTTCTCGCCGCTGCCCGAGCTCAAGACCTCTGAAGCCAATGCCAGTCCTGCCGGCAAGGGCGGCGTGGAGCGCAGCAGCATTTTCCAGTTTCCGCACCTGTGGCTGGGCGTGCTCTGCCTGTTCGTCTACGTGGGCGTGGAGGTGATGGCCGGCGACGCCATCGGTACCTACGGCCATAGCTTCGACCTGCCGCTGGACCAGACCAAGATGTTCACCTCGCTCACGTTGGGGGCGATGCTGGTGGGCTACGTGGTCGGTCTGCTGTTGATTCCCAAGGTGGTCTCGCAGTCGCGTTACCTCAGCATCTCCGCCTGCCTGGGCGTGCTGTTCTGCCTGGGGGCGTACTTCACCCACGGCTACGTCTCGGTGGCCTTCGTGGCCCTGCTCGGGTTCGCCAACGCCATGATGTGGCCGGCCATCTTTCCGCTCGCCATCCGCGGTCTGGGACGCTTCACCGAAACCGGATCGGCCCTGCTGGTGATGGGCATCGCCGGCGGCGCGATCATCCCGCAGGCATTCGCGGTGCTGAAGCAGCACGCGGACTTCCAGCTGGTGTTCCTGCTGCTGATGGTGCCGTGCTACCTGTACATCCTGTTTTACTCGGTGATCGGCCATCGCGCCGGGCTGCCGCGCGATGCGGCCTGATCGGCGATCATGGACGCACCAGACCAACCGCGGGGAACGGCAATGCGCAGAGCGACCATCAAGGATGTCGCCGAAAAGGCGAAGGTTTCGCTGAAGACCGTATCGCGTGTCATCAACAATGAACCATCGGTGATGCAGGCTACCCGCGCACGCGTGCTGCGCGCCGTTGCCGAACTGGATTACGAGCCCGATCCGTCGGCGCGCAACCTGCGCAGCGGCACGACCTTCGTGGTCGGGCTGGTGTACGACAACCCCAATCCGTACCACATCATCGGCGTACAGAACGGCGTGCTGGCGGCGTGCCGGGAAACCGGCTTCGGCCTGCAGATCCATCCCTGCGACTCCAGCTCGCCGATGCTTGCCGAGGAACTGGCGGACTGGGTGGCGCGTTCGCGGCTGGCCGGCCTGGTGCTGACCGCCCCGATGTCCGAGCGCCGTGACCTGGTCCAGGCGCTGACCGCGCGCGGCATCAAGCTGGTGCGCATCATCGCGGCCACCGAAGATCCGGCCGACGGTGCGTGCGTGTTCGTCGACGACCGCGAAGCGGCGTACGAGGTGACCGAGCACCTGATCCAGCTGGGCCACCAGCGTATCGGATTCCTGTGGGGTGGCAGCTCGCACCGTTCCTCGGTGGAGCGGCACGCCGGCTACGAAGCTGCGCTGAAGGACTACGGCATGACCGTGGACAAGCATCTGGTGGTGCAGGGCGATTACACCTTCGACGACGGATTCCGCGGCGCACGGCGGCTGCTGGCGCTGCGTGAACCGCCGACGGCGATCTTCGGCTCCAACGACGAGATCGCGGCCGGCGTGCTTGCTGCAGCAAAGTCTGCGGGCATGAATGTGCCCTACGATCTGTCGATCGCCGGTTTCGAAGACAGTCCGTTCTCGCGGCAGTCGTGGCCGCCGCTGACCACGGCCAAACAGGCCACCGAGGACATCGCCCGCCACGCCGCGCGCCTGTTGATCGCGCAGCTGCGCAGCGACGCCTACGACGACACGCCGTCACCGCTGCACAACCAGGGCTTCGTGCCGCAGCTGGTGGTTCGCGGATCCACTGCGCCGATGCGTCCGTCGGCACCACGCACTCTTCCTTCCGATCCTCCCTGAGTACCGTCATGACGCTGCCCGCACCTGCCGACACCCTGATGTTCCGTGAAGCCGCTGAAGCGGCGGAAGTCATCGCCGCCCAGTTCGCGCGCAACCATGGCGTGATGGAGTCGCTGGCCGCCAGCCTGCGCCAGTCGCCCCCGCCGTTCGTGGTCACCTGCGCGCGCGGCAGCTCCGATCATGCGGCTACCTACGGCAAGTACCTGCTGGAAACCCAGCTGGGGGTGGTGGTGGCCTCTGCCTCGCCGTCGGTCGGGTCGGTGTACGCGGCGCCATTGCAGCTGCGCGGCGCCCTGTTCATCGTGATCTCGCAGTCCGGCAAGAGTCCGGACCTGCTGCGCAATGCGGAAGCGGCCAAGGCCGCAGGCGCGCGGGTGGTGGCGCTGGTCAACGTGGAGGATTCACCGTTGGCGCAGCTGGCCGATACGGTGATCCCGCTGCATGCCGGCGCCGAACGCAGTGTCGCCGCCACCAAAAGCTATCTGGCCTCGCTGGCCGCGCTGCTGCAACTGGCGGCGTACTGGAAGCAGGACAGTGCGCTGCGGTCGGCACTGGATGCATTGCCGGACGCGCTGCGCAGTGCCTGGCAGGCAGATTGGAGTCCGGTGACCGATGGCTTGGTGGAGGCCGGCAATCTGTTCGTGCTGGGGCGCGGGCTGGGCCTGGGCGCGGCGCAGGAAGCGGCGTTGAAGTTCAAGGAGACCTGCGGCCTGCATGCAGAGGCTTACAGCTCGGCCGAGGTCAAGCATGGCCCGATGGCGTTGGTCGGCCCTGGCTTCCCGGTGCTGGCTTTCGCCCAACCTGACGAGACCGGCGCGGGCACGCGTGCGGTGGCCGATGAGTTCGCCGCACGTGGCGCGCAGGTCTGGCTGGCCGGTGCCGGTGGTGCGCTGCCGGTCGCGGCAGCACCACATCCGCTGTGCGCACCATTGCTCACGGTGCAGAGTTTCTACCGCGCGATCAACGCGCTGGCGCTGCGCCGTGGCCACAATCCGGACCTGCCGCCGCATCTGAACAAGGTCACGGAGACCGTCTGATGAAACAGGTGTTGCGCAATGCCCGCATGCTGGTGGGCGAAGGGTTCCGCGATGACCTTGCCGTGGTGCTGGAAGCAGGCCGGATCACCGCCGTGTTGCCCGACGCGGCACCGTCGCTCGGCCATGCCGGCGAGCAGGTGGACCTGCAGGGCGGCTGGCTGCTGCCCGGTTTCATCGATGTGCAGGTCAACGGCGGCGGCGGCGTGTTGTTCAACAACACGCCGGACGTGGCGACACTGCGCACCATTGCCGCGGCCCATCGGCGTTTCGGCACCACCGCGATGCTGCCCACGCTGATCAGTGATGACCTGCAGGTAATGCGCGCCGCGATCGCGGCCACGCATGACGCCATTGCGCAGGCCGTGCCGGGGGTACTCGGCATTCACCTGGAGGGGCCGTACATCGCACCGGCACGCAAGGGCACCCATGACGCGAGCAAGTTCCGCGTGCCCGATGCCGAGGAAGTGGCCTTGGCGGCATCGTTGGACAACGGGGTGACCCTGCTGACGTTGGCGCCGGAGCGCGTTCCGTTGGAGACCATCCGCGCGCTGGTGGAGCGTGGGGTGATCGTCGCCGCCGGGCATACCGCGGCCAGTTACGAAGAAGTGCGTGCCGGCCTGGATGCCGGCATCCGCGGCTTCACTCACCTGTACAACGCGATGTCACCGCTGCAGGGGCGCGAGCCCGGTGCGGTCGGGGCGGCACTGGAAGACCGCGACAGCTGGGTCGGCATCATCGTCGACGGGGTGCACGTGCACCCGGGCAGTCTACGCGTGGCGCTGGCTGCGAAGCCACGCGGGCGTCTGCTGCTGGTCACCGATGCCATGCCGCCGGTGGGCGCGGCCGACCCCAGCTACGTCCTGTATGGCGAAACCATCACCGCCATCGACGGCGTCGTCCGCAATGCCGCGGGCTCGCTTGCGGGGTCTGCGCTGGACATGGCGGCGGCCGTGCGAAATACGGTCCAGCTGCTGGGCCAGCCCTTGGCCGAAGCGGCGCGCATGGCCTCCACCTATCCGGCGCAGTTCCTCAACGTGGATGATCGGATGGGGCATATCGCTGAAGGCTACCAGGCCGACCTGGTGTTGCTCGATGACACGCTGCAGGTGCGTGGGACCTGGATCGCCGGTCAGTACGAGGCCGCATGAGTACCGGCGCGGGCCTGCGCCTTGCGTCCATCGATGCGCTGCGGGGCCTCACCGTGGCGGCGATGCTGGTGGTCAACAATCCGGGCAGCTGGGATCACGTCTATGCGCCGCTGCTGCATGCGCAGTGGGACGGGTGTACGGCTACCGATCTGATCTTCCCGTTTTTTCTTTTCCTGGTCGGTGTGTCGATGGCCTTCAGCGTGGTGCCTCGCGCGGCGTCGGCGGCTGCGCGTCCCGCGTTGGCGCGTGGCGTAGTGCAACGCGCCGCGCGCATCCTGCTCGCCGGCGCCCTGCTGCACGCGCTGGCCTGGTGGCTGCTGGACCTGCCGCATTACCGCCTGTGGGGCGTGCTGCAGCGGATTGCCCTGTGCTCCGCGCTGGTGGGGGTGCTGGTGGTGTTCGCGCGGTCGGCCGTGCAGTGGGTCGTGCTGGTGTTCCTGCTTGCGGTGTATGCGGCACTGCTGCATGCGGCAGACACGCTGCAGCCGCTGTTGAATCCGGCCAGCCGGCTCGACACCGCGCTGTTCGCACCGTGGGTCTACCAGTGGCATCCCGATAGCGGGTTGGGCCACGACCCGGAGGGGCTGCTGAGCAGCCTGGGTGCGTTGGCGACTACCCTGCTGGGGGTGATCGCCGGTGGCATGGTGCGATCGGGCCGCAGCGGTGGCTTGCTGGTGCTGGGAATGGCAAGCGCGGCGCTGGGCGTCGCAGGGTCGAGCGTGCTGCCCTTCAACAAGGCCTTGTGGACGCCGACCTACGTCCTGTGGACGGGTGGACTGGCGACGCTGCTGTTGCTGGCCACCCACGTGCTGGTGGACCGGCGAGGCTGGCCGGCCGTGGGGCGGCGGTTCGGTGTCAACGCGATCACGGTGTATCTGGGCGCGTCGGTGCTGTCGGTCGTCCTCGGCGCTACAGGTGCGTGGACGCGTGCATGGCAGCTGATGCGTGATGCGTTGCCCGCGCAGCCTGCGCTGGCCTCGCTGCTCATTGCGTGTGGCTTCGTGAGTGCATGGTGGGTCGTGGCGTGGTGGCTGGATCGCCGACGCCTCTACATCAAAATATGAAGTGATTCACGCGTGTACGCACCGCGTGAGCGCTAACGGCGTTCACAGCGCCTTTGCGTAGCAGGTCTCAGTTTACGACCCGTAAATATACGTAAAGCGGTACCGACGGCCTCAGCGGCCTTCGACGTAGTGCGCGCGGGCGTGGATCTCGCGTTACAGGCACTGCCACGCTCATCGCAGCTCGTTCCTTCCCTGTTGGAGAACGTCCCATGCAATGTTCCGCGCGAACCTCTCTTTTCCTGTGCATCGCGTCTCTTCTGACACGGCGCGCGTTCGCCGGTACGGCGATGCTGATCGCCACGCTCCCCGCAGGGGCAAGTTGCGTGACGACGGGTACCACCACGATCTGCGACGGCACTACGCCGAATCCGTGGACTGCGACCGTAGGCAGCGGCGATGGCGGCCCCGACGACAACCGCACGGTGGAGGTTCAATCGGCTGCAGGCGTCGTGGTCAGCAATGCCAACGCGGTCAGCTTCGCCGGCGTGGGTAATGTGCTGAGCAACAGCGGGACCCTCACCGCCAGCAATGCGGCTGCGATCGCGTTCAACAACAGCACTGGGCGCAATCGGGTAGTCAACGCCGGCATCGGCGTCATCCAGGCCAACGGCACCGCGTTAGCGGCCAACGGCGGGGGCGCGCTGGACTTCATCAATGCAGGTCGGGTCACCGGCAACGTCGTGCTTGGTGCCGGCGATGACCTGCTGGATCTGTCCGGGCGCATCGACGGCAGCGTGGACCAGGGTGCGGGCAACGATAAGGCGATTCTGCGTGCCGGCGGGACCCTCACCGGGGCCCTTGCACAGGGCGCCGGCAACGATCGGCTGGAGGTGCAAGGTGGCGTGGTCAATGGTGCTGCTACGCAGGGCGCGGGCGATGACACCGCAGTACTGAGCGCGGGCACGCTGGCCTCGCTGGACCAGGGCGACGGTGTGGACAGCCTGCAGATCAGCGGTGGCAGCGTCACCGGGACGGTGCAGCAGGGCAACGGCATCGACAACTTCCTGATGACCGACGGCACCGTCGGCGCCTTGCTGCAGGGTGACAACTACGACTCCTTCCGCATGACCGGTGGCCGCATCATCGGTGCGTTCGAGGACGGCGACTACGCCGAGATGACCGGTGGGCGCATCGGCCGGGTCAACATGAAGCTGGACAACAATGTCTTCGACATGTCCGGCGGCACCATCGACGGCAACCTGGTGACCGGCTTTGGACGCGACACGATCATCCTGTCCGACGGCTATATCGGCGGCAACATCAGCGTCAGTGGCGGCGATGACAGCGTGACCCTCACCGGCGGTACCGTGCGCGGCGAGATCCGCATGAGCGTCGGCAACGATACGCTGGATTGGAGCGGTGGCGGGGTGGTGCATGACCTGATCGACATGGGCGAGGGCAATGACGCCGCACGCCTGGCGAACCTCAACGAATCCCATCTCGGTGCGGTCCCGCGTCTCGACGGCGGCGTCGGCGTGGATGCGCTGGTGATGGACAACGTCAAGACCACCGCCGTGGCGCGCTACGTCGGTTGGGAAAGCATCGCGCTGCGCAACGACAGCCAGCTGACCTTCGATGGCACGCTGGTGCTGGGGGATATCGGCACGGCGACCGGTACGCTGGATATCGATCCGACCAGTGCGTTGTTCGGTAGCGGTGCGAACGGCATTTCCGCCTTTACGACGGGAGCACTGGCGACGGTGATCAACGCCGGACGCCTCGACATGAGCAGCAATGCCGTCGCCGGTGATGTGTTCACCGTCAACGGCCATTACACCGGCAACGGCGGCGGCCTGTATCTCAATACCGTGCTGGGCGATGACAGTTCGGCCAGCGACCGCCTGGTGGTGTCCGGTGGCACCGCCAGCGGCACGACCGGCATCGGCGTGTTCAACGCCGGTGGTGGCGGCGCGGCGACGGTGGCCGATGGCATCCTGCTGGTGCAGGCAAGCAATGGCGCAACGACCACGGCCGATGCCTTCGCGCTGTTCAACCCGTTGTCCGTCGGCGCGTACGAGTACTTCCTGTTCAAGGGCGGGGTGAGTGCCGGCACGGGCGAGAACTGGTACCTGCGATCCACCATCGTGGCCGCCGCAGATCCCGCGCCTGCGCCGCCGCCGGCGACGCCCCCGGTGCCGGAGCCACCGCCGCCGGAGCCTATCGGCACGCCGCCACCGGTGTTGCCGCCCGCACCGCCACCGCCGCCGGATGTCCCGGTGGATCCGGGCACGCCGGATCCGGATCCGGTCGCGCCGGAACCTGCGCCGCCACCGCCGCCTGCTGAGCCGGCGCCGGTAGCGCCTCCGGTCCTGGAGACGCCGCCCGCGGTGCCGGAAGAGGTGGCCGTGGTACCCGGCCCGCTCGCTTTGCCGCCTACGCCAGGCGCGCGCCCTTCGCAGGCTGCCGTCACGCCCATCTACCGGCTTGAGACACCGGCCTACGCGGTGGTGCCGTCGTTGCTGCGTACGGTCTCACAGGCCTCGCTGGGCACCTTCCACGAGCGGCAGGGTGAGCAGCGGTTGCTGGTGGGTCAGGGTGCGGCGCGTGGCGCGTGGGGCCGGTTGATCGGCAGCAGCGAGCAGCAGCACTGGAGCGGCGATGCGTTGACCGGCTTTGACGGTGACCTGCAGGGCCTGCAGGCGGGTATCGATCTGTACGCCAGTGGCGATGAAGCCTTCCGCAGCCAGTGGGGCGTGTTCGTCGGGCGCACCCGCGCCACGGGCGGGATCACCGGACTGGCCCTCGGGTGGGAGAACGTGCAGGTAGGCCAGACACGGTTGGATGACAAGCACGTTGGCCTGAGCTGGACCGGCGTGGGATCTGCCGGCGGCTATCTGGACGCGGTGGTGATGCAGAGCCGGTATCGCGGTGAGGCGTGGTCCACGCGCGGGCTGGGCATCGACGTGCGCGGCGACGGTACCAGTGCCTCGCTTGAGGCAGGCAAGCCACTGCTGCGGTTCGGGCAGTCGTCCTGGTGGCTGGAGCCGCAGCTGCAGGTGATCTGGCAGCGGCAATCGCTGGACGACGCGGCGGATGCGGTGGCGGCGATCGGTTTCGCTTCGGACACCGCATGGACCGGCCGCATCGGCCTGCGTGTTGCCGGCGACTACGGGCTGGCAGACAACGGCTGGCAGCCGTATTTCAAACTCAATTACTGGAAGACCCTGGACGGCGATGACCGCGTGGACTTCGGCAGCAACCGCATCGTGGCCGGGCAGCAGACCAGCGCATGGGAAGTCGGTGTGGGGGTGGTCGGGCGCTTCAACCGCAACGTGAGTGCGTATGCGGCCGCGGACTACACCCGCGACCTGGAAGATCGCAACCGCGAACGGAAGCGTGTGGAAGGCAACATCGGCCTGCGGTTCGACTGGTAGGCCGGTGCCTGCCCACGGAATCTCCGGTAGAGCCGACTTCAGTCGGCTGGGCCTGGGCGCATCGCAACGGCAGCCGACTGAAGTCGGCTCTACCGCGCGTCGGCCGTACCACCCTCTCTGCTCCCGTATCATCGGGCTTCACTACAGAGAGGTGGCAGGGAGATGCCCGCTGAGACCCTGATGGAGGGTGCTGCCGCCGTGCTGCGCTGGTGCGTGCAGCAGGTGGTCTGGTTCGTCGTCGAGATCGTGCTGACCGGCAGTGGTTACCTGGTCCTGCGCCTGCTGCGGTCGCGTCGATGCGACGACCCCCAGGCCTGCCTGCTGGTGGGCGTGGCGCTCTGGGTAGCGATGGGGTTCGGCCTGGGGTGGTGGCTGCGCCGTTCCACAGGATGACGACGTCACGGCCTGCATAGGGTGCGGCAACGATCTGGTTCGCGCGCCTACCCGCGCGCCTACCCGGGCGCCTATCCGGTAGAGCCGACTTCAGTCGGCTGGGCCTGCGCGCATCGCAACGGCAGCCGACTGAAGTCGGCTCTACCAGATCCCTACGACCAGATCCCTACAACCAGGTCTCCACGCCAGGTGGTGGCTGCGTCGTTCCACAGGATGACAACGTCACGGCCTGCATCGGTTGCGGTAACGATCTGGTCGCGCGTTTATACGGGCGCCTATCCGGGCGCCTATCCGGTAGAGCCGACTTCAGTCGGCTGGGCCTGCGCGCATCGCAACGGCAGCCGACTGAAGTCGGCTCTACCAGATCCCCACGACCAGATCCCTACAGCCAGATCCCTACAGCCAGATCCCTACGACCAGGTCTCCACGCCAGGTGGTGGTGGCGTCGTTCCACAGGATGACAACGTCACGGCCTGCTAAAGTTGCGGCAACGATCACGCGTGACCGCACGCAAGCAGGAGTAGCCGTGGAAGCCGAAGCCCCCTTTGAACCACTGAACGAGCTGGAAGTGCGCCTGCTGCAGGCCCAGGACGGTACCCTGGAGGCACCGCAGTTCCTCGACAGCCTGCTGGCCGACCAGGTCTTCGTGCTGCTCGACAAGCCCGTCGGCCCGGACGCCGACTGGGATGAGTCCATCAACCCGCTGGTACTGACCAGCGAAGGCGATGAGCCGATGTTCGCGATCTTCTCCGCCGTCGAACGTGCCAGCGCCTGGAGTGAGCAGTTGCCGCAGTTCGAGAACGCGCTGCAGGTCGAAATGCGCTGGCTGCTGAGCGCGATCTCTGATGGCGTGGGCATCGTGCTGAACCCGGGCTACGACATCGGCATGGAGATGATCCCCGATGCGGTCACCCAGCTGAAGCAGCGCGCCGACGCGTTCACCCGCGGCGAAGCGCGCTGAGTCAGCCCCGGCGCGCCGCCGCGATCGCGGCGATGCGCGCCCTGGCAAGGGCCTGGCCGATGGCGGGGCCCTGCAGGTCGGTGGTGTCGAGGTCGCGGGCCTGCACCGACAGCGCCGCCTGATGAAGCCGCTTCAGCGTTTCCCCCTGGGGATAATCGCTGTCCTCGAAGCCCAGTCGCCCGCGCTTGTCCGCTTCGCAGCACAACGCGATGCGGGCGATGCGTTCGGGACGTCGCAGCGCATCGCAGCGACTCAGCAGCTCCAGCACCGTGGCATCGCGCAGCTCGTCGATGCGGTGCACGTTGAGATGTTCACGGCATACCGCTTCGGCCAGTTGCTGGTGCTCGGCGGGGATCCTCAAACGTGCACACAGCGCCTTCAGCGGTTTGACGCCGCGCTGTTCATGCATGATGTGGCGGGGCCATTCGTCCGGCGGTGTCAGGCCTTTTCCCAGGTCATGGGTCAGGGCCGCGAAACCGACCAGGTCGTCGCCGGGTGCCAGCCGGGCGGCCATGTCGCTGACCATTTCCTGATGCACGCCGGTGTCTACTTCGGGATGGTATTCCGCGCGCTGCGGGACACCGTACAAGGCCTCCAGCTCGGGCAGGATCGGGCCCAGCGCATGGGCATCGTGCAGGGTGCGCAGGAACGCGGAAGGGCGCTCGCACGCCAGCGCACGACGCAGTTCCTGCCACACGCGTTCGGGCACCAGGGCATCCAGTTCCCCACTGGCCGCGACCTCGCGCATCAGCGCCAGGGTCTCTTCCGCCACGCTGAAGCCCAGGGGGGCGAAGCGCGCCATGAAGCGCGCGGCACGCAGCACGCGCAGCGGATCTTCGACGAAGGCTGGGCCAACGTGGCGGAGCACGCGTTGCTCGATGTCCCGCACGCCGCCATAGGGGTCGACCAGCGTGCCGCTGTCTTCATCGCAGGCAATTGCGTTGATGGTGAAATCGCGGCGTAGCAGGTCTTCTTCCAGTGTCACCGATGGATCGGCATCGACCACGAAGCCGCGGTAGCCGCGACCGGATTTGCGCTCGGTCCGGGCGAGCGCGTATTCCTCCGCACTGTCAGGATGCAGGAACACAGGGAAGTCGCGGCCCACGGCACGGAAGCCCTGGGCCTGCATGTCGGCCGGCGTGGCACCGACCACCACCCAGTCCCGGTCGCCGGGGGGGCGCTGCAGCAGGCGGTCGCGCACCGCGCCGCCGACGAGATAGATCTTCATGCCGCCCATGATACGGCGGGTACGGCGCAGGGAGTGACGGCTGCTGGCCGTCAGGCTTCCGCTGTGGGTGCTTGCCGCTGCGCTCGCCGAGCATGGCTCGGCGCTACCGTGACCGAAGCTCGATCAATCCGCCTTGGAACCCGCTGCAGCGGTGCAGGTGAACTTCTTGCGGGTGTCCACCAGCTTGCCCATCAATCGATCACTGAGCGGCAGCGCATCACCATTGAGACGCCAGTCGTAGATCACGCTGAAGGCCAGCACGCGGGCGACGTATTCGCGGGTTTCCTTGTAGCTGATGGTCTCGATCCACAGGTCCGGATCGAAGCCGGGCCGCTGGCCCTGCCACCGCGCGGTCGGCGTGGGGCCTGCGTTGTAGGCCGCGATGGTCACGTAGGGCAGGCCGTCGTACTTGTTCATCAACTGGCGCAGGTACGCAGTGCCGATGGCGATGTTGGTGTCCGGGTCGTACAGGCTCGACGCACCACCGTAATTGGTCAGGCCGATGCTCTTGGCGACCGCTGCGCCGGTGGCAGGCAGCACCTGCATCAGGCCCATCGCATTGGCGGGAGAGCGTGCGTTCGGGCTGAAGATGCTCTCGGCACGGATCTCGGCCGCTACCCAGGCGGGATCGATGGCGTTGCGCGATGCCTCGCGGCGGATGCTGCCATCGTGGTGCAGCGGGAAGCGCAGGTGATACAGGCGCTGCTCGTCGGGTTGCTTGCCCAGCGAGAACACGGCCCGGTCGAACCAGCCGTTTTCCTGTGCCACTTCCACCGCCAGTCGGCGCTGGGTGTCATCGAACTTCGCCAGCGCACTGTTCCATTCGGCCGTGGCCCAGCTGGCGCGGTCGATACGGTACAGCTCCATGGCCCGCACGATGGCCGGGTCGCGCGATACGGCGGCACGTGCCGAGGCACTTTCGTCGGGCTTCCACGGGCACAGCATGTAAGGCTGCTGCAGCTTGTCGGCGGCCAGGAAGCCATGGAAGGTCGGCGAGCTGGCGGCACGTGCGAATACCCCCTTGGCCTGCGCAGTCTGCCCTGTCTTCTCCAGCATGCGTGCTTCGAAGTAGGTCCAGCGCGAGTCCGCACGCTGGGTCGGGCCCATCTTGCGGATGGCCGCCAACGTCGCCGGCCAGTCGCCGCGCGACATCGCTTCACGTACGCGCCATTCGTGCAGGCGTTCGTCATAGGCCGAATCGGGCACCGCATTGAGGCGACGCGCCGAATCGGGCAGGTACGACGCTACCGTCCACAAGGCGATCTGATACCGCACCTGCGCCTGCTGCTCCGCACTCAGCCCCAGCGCCTGCGCATACTGCGGCAACTGTTGCTCGGTGGCGTCCGGGTTGGCTTTGGCCAGCTTTTCCAGGCCATCGGTGGCGATGCGCTTGCTGCGCTCGTTGCGTGGCCAGTTCAGCGCCTTGGCATTGGGCGCATCGACGAACGCGGCGTAGTCGGTGGCCAGCGCCAGGTCGGCCGCGGGCAGGCCGCGGGCCGCACTGCGCATCACCGCCGGCTGTTGGGCATCGGCGGCCGCATCGATCCGTTCCCAGCGCAGGGCATCGCTCAGTCCGCCCTGTGCCTGCAGCGCGGTGAACACGGCATCGCAGCCATCGGGCAGCGCCTTGCCGTTCCTGCGCCACAGTTCCTGCGCTTCACTGGTCCATTGTGCATCGACCTTGCCGGTGGCCTGGCGGGCGCTCAGCTGCGCACAGCGCAGGCCGGTGTTCTCGGTGGGCACCCAGTTGGCGAGCAGGGTCGCCCAGTCCTGGCGGCGCGCTACGGCGGGCAGCCACACGTTGCGGAAGGTAGTGGCTACCGCTTGGCCGTCATAGCGTTTGAGGAACGACTGCGCCTGATCGTTGCTGACCGTTTCGATGTTGCGCCGCAGGTTGGCGTACTCCAGCCATCCATACGCCGGGTTGCGGCTGAGCGTGCCGGCCTGGGCGGCGTTGAACTGGCCTCGCTCGGCATCGGCGATGGCCGCCTTCAGTTGGGCGCGCTGGGCGTCGCTGGATTGGGCGGAGGCACTCGGCAGCACGGCGCACAGCAAGGTGGCCAGAGCGGGCAGGGACAGGGCAGGGCGAGGATGTCGAGTCATGGTCCCAGCATAGCGGTGGAAGGCTGAATTCAGTTTCGCACACGCTGCATGCAGGCACTTCAACGGGCGTTTGCAGCCACCGCTCATGCGCAGTCGGCTTTGTGTAATCCAGGTGAAAGCGAGGCTTGGGTCACGTCACCCGTTTTACAAGTTGTTTACAACTAGGACGCTGTGTGATCCCAGCAGTTGATTTGCCCGCCCATCTGGAGAGAGAGAAGCGAATGAACAATCTGCATTGCCGCCCCTTGGCGGTCGCTGTATCGCTGTGCGTAGGATTGATGTCATCGGCCATGGTCATGGCACAGGAGACGCCGCGGGTCGCCACCGACCTGGACCGTGTCGAGGTCACCGGCTCG
>Ga0247812_10000963_pt1 | contig 16445 bp, 19 predicted proteins | sample UWRJL149409B1_FD_178011 | JGI IMG/M metagenome (GOLD analysis project Ga0247812, IMG submission 178011) | Plant litter microbial communities from Arlington Agricultural Research Station in Wisconsin, United States - UWRJ-L149-409B-1 | ecosystem: Environmental > Terrestrial > Plant litter >...
AGGAAGGCCGAAACGCGCGCGCTGAGCAGGCGACGCGTCGGGTAGAGCGCCCACAGCGTCGTGCCCGGCCCCGCGGCGTCGCCCCACAGCACAAGGGCGCCTGCATCCAGATCACGGCTAACGAGCGACAGAGGCAGCCGCCCCACGCCCACGCCCATGCGAACCGCATCGCGCACCATCATCAGGGATGACAGGCCGAGAATGGGATCCACCGGAATGCTCGCCTTGCCCGACGACGATGTCGAGACCTCCCAGGTCGTGCGCTGTCCGATGGCGCCCCGTACGACCGCCGGGACTGGTGCGTCGTCTAGGCGGTGGAAATCCGGACTGGCGACGACGACGAGACGGTCCCGGAGGAAAACCCGACCGACCAACGCAGCATCGGGCTCGGGGTTGACCCGGATCACGAGGTCATAGGCTTCCTCGATCATGTCGACGGCCCGGTCCTCGCTCGTCACTTCCAGCCGCACGTCCGGAAACCTCTTCGCGAACCCCGCCGCCAGCCGACCCATCGCGGTCTGGGAGAAGAGCGACGGCGCACTGATGCGCAGGCGGCCGCGGGGATTGTGACCTCCGGATGCAATGGCGGCGGCGGTCTCGTCCAGTTCTGTGAGCAGCAGCGCCGTCCGCTCGAAAAGGGCCCGACCTTCCTCCGTCAGCTTCAGCGTGCGTGCCCCCCGCTCAAACAGGCGGACGTCGAGGCTCGCCTCCAGTTCAGAGACACGCCGGGACAGCGTCGCCTTCGGGCGTCCGGCCGCTCGGGCGGCTCTGCCGAACCCGCCGTGCCGCGCGACGAGATTGAAGTCGGCCAGGGCCAACAGATCCATGCGTTCCACCTGTGAGACGGTCTGTCCAGATATAGCGTCTATTGGCGCGTTTGTGGATCGCTAACTTGAGCGCTGCCAACCGGCTCAAACCTCTCAGGAGTGACCCCATGACCATTCTCGTTACCGGCGCCACCGGCAATGTCGGCCGCAATGTCGTCGATCAACTCGTCGCCCGCGGCGCCGACGTCCGCGCCCTCGTCCGCGATCCCGCCAAAGCCGGCCTTCCCGACGGCGTGGACATGGTCCAGGGCGACCTGCTGGACGTCGATGCGCTGCGCGCCGCGATGTCGGGCGTCTCCACCCTGTTTCTGCTGAACGGCGTGGTGGCCGACGAATTCACCCAGGCCCTGATCACGCTCAACGTCGCCCGCGAGGCCGGGATCGAGCGGATCGTCTACCTCTCGGTGATCCACAGCGACGTCTATGTGAACGTTCCTCATTTTGCCGGGAAGTTCGGCGTCGAGCGGATGATCGAGGCGATGGGTATCCCCGCCACCATCCTGCGTCCGGCCTATTTCATGGACAACGAGATCACGGTTCGGGACGTTGTGACCAGCTACGGCGTCTATCCGATGCCGCTCGGCGACAAGGGACTGGCGATGGTCGATGCCCGCGATGTGGGCGAGGTCGCCGCCATCGAACTGATCCGCCGCGAGCAGGCAGCTGGGCCGCTGCCAACAACGCACATCAATCTGGTCGGCCCGGACACCCTGACCGGCGCAGACGCCGCCGCCGTCTGGTCGGACGTTCTCGGCCGCGCCATCGCCTATGGCGGCGACGACACCGCGGGCTTCGAGCAGAACCTGCGCCAGTTCATGCCGAGCTGGATGGCCTACGACATGCGGCAGATGGCCGGGCGCTTCCAGAGCGACGGCATGATCCCCGAAGCGGGCGATGTCACGCGACTGACCCTCCTGCTCGGCCGGCCGCTGCGCGCCTACCGCGACTATGTCGCGCAGATCACCGCCTGATCCACCTCAACCGAACGTCACCCATCCAAAGGACTCTCATCATGATCTACTCGACCGCCACCGTTCCCGTGAACCCGCACGGCGAAACCCCGCTGACCCGCGAACAGGTCTGGAAGGGCCTGGAGCGCAAGGCCCGCGACGCCCGCCTCTTCCTGCCGGCGGGGCTTTGCACCCGTTGCGATGTGACGGAGGAGAGTGACACTCACTTTGTGCGCGAGGCCACGATCGCCGGACAGGACCTGCGCGAGATCATCACTCTCGAGTTCCAGGCCAAGGTGACCTTCTTCCAGGCGACCGGGCCGCGCGAAGGCGCGATCGTTAACGAACTGTTCGAGGATGAGACGGGCGCCCTGCAGCTCAAATTCTATTGCTACCTCGGTCTGCGCGGCAAGCAGCCCGGAGGTCCGGAGGAACAGGCCGAGCAGGTCCAGTTTGACAGCGACAACGGCTACAGGGCCGCGCTCCTGTCGACGCTGAAGCGCACTCGCGAACTGCTGGCGGACGGCGAGCTTTGAGTTCCCGTTCCGAAAGTCGGGCTGCTCTATCGAGCGGTCCGGCTTTCGCCGCCGGATATTCCCGCTACCGGATCAGTCATCTCGCGAGCATGCCGTTGAGCAGCAGATCGACCAGATGGGCGACGCGGGGCGCTGGCGTTTCGTCATTCTCGACCGCGATGGCGATCGCGCTGACGACACAAATCACATCATCGAAGCTCGCGTCCTCACGTGCAACGCCGGCGTCCTGAGCGCGCTGAAGCAGCCGCCGCCCCTCCTCAGTGATCGCGACACACCCTGGCGTCCCGTGCTGGATGACCGTCCCGAGAGAGGCAGCGAGGCTCTGGTAAACGCTTGTGTTGATCGCCAAATCTTCGAGAAATTTGCGCATCGCCTCTCCGGGAGAGTGGTCCACGTCCCGTCCTCGGCTGTGGTCCGCGACGGACAAGAAGCGCTCGTCGCTCGTCGCTGCCAACAGCGCCTCTCTTGTCGGGAAACGGCGATACAGGGTGCCGATCCCCACTTTTGCGCGCTTTGCCACCTCGTCCAGCGAGACGCCGGCTCCTCGCTCGAGAAACAAGGCTTCAGCCGCGACCAGAATGCTCTGACGGTTCCGCTCGGCATCCGCGCGTAGACCAGGCTCGCTCATGATGTCTCCATCGGCTTGCTAAGTGGAGGAATCCTCCGTATCTGAAGCGGAGCAATGCTCCACTTTTGCGAATGGTCGACATGATGAGTAAGCGTTTCAAAGACAAGGTGGTTGTGATCACCGGTGGCAGCGATGGCATCGGACTGGCGGCCGCACAGCATTTCGCGGAGGAGGGCGGAGCGGTTTACATCACCGGGCGGCGTGAGGATCTGCTCGATCAGGCGGTCAGCCAGATCGGCCATGGCGCGGTCGGCGTGAAGGGCGACGTCACCAGTCTCGCTGATCTCATGGCGCTCTATGAACGCGTCGCGCGGGACCACGGCAGGGTCGATGTCGTGTTCGCCAATGCCGGCATGCATGAGGCCGTCCCGCTCGAGGCGATCGAAGAAGCCCATTTTGACGCGATGTTCGGCCTGAACGTCAAAGGGCTGCTTTTCACTGTTCAGAAAGCCCTGCCGCTGATGAGCGAAGGCGGCGTGATCGTCCTCAATGGCTCGATCGCCGGGTCCAAGGCCTATCCGGATCAGTCGCTCTACAACGCCAGCAAGGCGGCGGTTCGCTCCTTTGCACGGAGCTGGACCAATGATCTGAAAAACAGGGGCATTCGGGTGAACGTCGTGTCGCCTGGCGGCACCGAAACACGCCTGATGCGCAGCTTCTTCGACCAGAATCCGGGAGCGGAAGAGGCGGTCATCAGCGGCGTGCCGCTCGGGCGTCTGGGCAGTCTTGAAGATGTTGCGCGCGCCGTGCTCTTCTTGGCGTCGGACGAGAGCGGCTTCGTCGCCGGCCACGAACTCTTCGTGGACGGCGGTGTCGCAGCGATCTGATCAGGGCGAGGGGCGGGCCGGGGACGCGGTATGGCCCGTGTTGGTCGCCGATCGACACCGAAATCTTACCCCCGCTCAGAGCGGGCCTCCCAGTCCACGTACGGAATGTCAGGTTTCCTGCAGCCTCTTAATGACCGGTCCTGGCGCTTCTCAGGCCTTCGTTGGCGACTTCTCGTTGAGCAGCTGATCACTGCCTGCCAACGGCGCTCGCTAGTTTCAGCCGAGGAACGGCTCGCCGCTTGAAAGGCGCTGCAGTATCGTCGCCAACCCGGCTCTGGCGGCGATCAGGTCGTCGCCGGACTTCAAAGCCTCCCCGTTAATGTCTCGCATCAGGGCTGCGCCGATGACGAGCGCCGAGATGAGGAAGGCGCGTCGAGCGGTGTCTTCACCTTTCAGCCAACGGACAAGAGGCTTGTGAAACCCGGTCATGCGGGCGCCTTTGGAGAGGGCGCGCCCGCGCTCCGAACCGACAGACCGGACGAGGATCATCAAGCCCTCCAACTCGGCACCGCTGCCAGTCTCCTGAAGGATCGCCGCCGCCACGCGCTCGCCGAAGGTCTCGCGGTCGCCCTCCAGTAGGTGGATCCCAGCGGCGTCCGCGTCGAGAACCGCGAGGAACAGGTCGTCCTTGGATCCAAAATACCGGTTGATCAGCGCCACGTCGACGCCGGCGTCCGCAGCGATCTCGCGCAGGCTGACGTCGTCGTAGCCGTGCGCGGCAAGGCGGGAGCGAGCCGCGAGCAGGAGCCGGTCTCGCGTCACCTGGGCGTCGCGCGGTCGGTCCGTTCCGGTCACCCAGCGGCTCCCGCCTGTTGGCTGCCGCTGACAATGGCCGGGATCGTCGCGCTGAGGCGCCTGCCGATTTCCGCGCGGGACCAGACACCCTGACGGGTCACAGGCGGGCGGCGCCGCCATCGACGAACAGTTCGACGCCATTGATGTAACCGCTCGTATCGCCCGCCAGGAACAGGGTTGCGGCCGCGATGTCGGCGGGGACGCCAATGCGACCGACGGTGCTCTGACTGGCGAGGAAGTCGAAGGTCGCCTCCGCCTCTTCGGCGGCGAAAAAGCCTTCGAGGCCGGGCGTGCGGACGGGGCCTGGGCTGACGACATTGATGCGGACGCCGGAGCCCTTGATCTCCTGCACCCAACCCGTGACGAGGGCGCGCACGCCGGCCTTGGCGGCAGCATAGACGCTCATACCGACAGGCGGGGCCTTGGACGCATTTGAGCCAATCAGGACGATGGCGCCGCCTACCGGCATCAGGGGGAGGGCGAACTGGACCGAGAAGATCGTGCTCTTCAGGTTCCAGGCCAGGGTCTCATCGACGTGCTGTTCGGTGATATCCATCAGCGCGACAGGTTCGCCGCCGCCGGCATTGGCGATCAGGACGTCCAGGCGGCCGTGATCCGCGTTGATGGCGTCGAACAGACGTCGCAGGTCAACGACACTGGTCGCGTCGGCGACGACGCCGCTCACGTTCGGCCCCAGCGCTTCGACAGCCTTGTCGAGTTTTCCGGCGTGGCGGCCAGTGATGATCACCCGGGCTCCGCCTTCGGCGAGGGCCTTAGCGATACCGTAGCCGATGCCGGCCGAGGCGCCGGTGACGAGCGCGATCTTGTTTTCGAAGGACATGGAAGCTCCGGAGACGGATGATATAGCGGTCACTATATAAGCTTTTCGTCTGACGCAAGAATTCTTTTAGCGCTCACTAAATTGCTGCCGCCTTGAGTTGCCGTATAGCGATCGCTATGTGGATAGGGTGAAGCCCGCCGACCCCAAGATCTCGCGCCGCCCCGCCTTTGATCGGGAGAAGGGCGTCCGCATCGCCCAGGCCATGTTCCATGCGCGCGGCTACGACGCCGTGGGCGTCGCCGACCTGACGGCCGCTCTGGATATCAAGCCTCCCAGCCTCTACGCCGCCTATGGCAGCAAGCTCGGTCTGTTCGAGCGGGCGTTGCAGAGCTATGTCGAGACGGACTACCTCCCAGTTGAGGACATCCTCGCGAGCGACAAGGACCCCGCCCGCGCGCTGACCAACCTCTTCGTCGCGGCCGCGCGGCATTACACGCGCAATCCGGAACGGCGAGGCTGCATGGTCACCGAGGCCATGCGCGCCGACGACGCGGACGCCGCGACGGTTGCGGCCGCCCTCGGGACGAGCGGGAGCCGGGTAATCCGAGACTATATCGCCGCCCACGCGCCGGCCGGGTCCGTTGACCGAATCCTGGACTATGTCCTGATCAATCTGCGCGGCCTCTCGTCCTTCGCCTGCCTCGGCTACACGGCGGAAAAGCTGGTGGATTGCTCGGAGATCGCCGGCGGCGCCCTGAAAACCGAGTTTGCGGCGACAGCCAAGGGCTGACTTGGCGAGATCGTCGTTTCAGGCTTGGACCCGCCGAAAGCCAGCGGAGCCTTGCTCCGCCCAAGCGGGTGCAGGCTTTGATCCTACCGTAATTTAGCGACCGCTACATACTTGATGAAGTCGGGTGTCGGGCGTATGTAGCGAATGCTACATAAAGGGCGATGTCCGCCCGCAACGAGAGACCGCCATGTCCACCACTCCTGACGCCGTCGCCCGCCTCAGCATCGAAAGCGAGGTTCGCCGCCTGATTGCCCAGTATTCGCACAACCTCGATTTTGGGAACACCGAGGCGAACGGCGAACTCCTTGCCGACGCCCGGTTCAAGGTCGTCGATGAGTACATCACCGGCAAGGACGAGATCGCGAACTTCCTGCGGACCAATCTCCAGTACCACTCGGATGACACGCCCCGGACCTGGCACGCCGTCTCCAACATCCTGATCCAAATCCAGAGCGCGACCGAGGCCAGTTCCGTCAGCTACTTCACCGTCCACCAGCAGACCGACAATCTGCCGCTGCAGGCGATCGTGACGGGGCGCTACATCGACACCTTCGCGCTCCGCGACGGCGAATGGCGCTTCGCCTCGCGGGCGGTGGATCCTCATCTGTTCGGCGACATCAGCCAGCACGTGGCGTCCGCCGCGACAGCCGCCGCTTGAGAAGGGTCATGGCGGGCAAGAGACAGGCGCTGGTCACCGGCGCCAACAAGGGCATCGGCCTGGCCATCGCGAGGGGGCTGGCGAAAGCCGGCCTCTCGGTCTGGATGGGCGCGCGTGATCGCGCCCGGGGCGAGGAGGCTGTCAAGCTACTCCTGGCCGAGGGCCTCGACGTGCGGTTCCTCGAGATCGACGTCGCCGACGACGATAGCGTGCGGCGCGCGGCCGACACCGTTGCGAGCGAGACCGGGGTTCTCCACGTCCTCGTGAACAACGCCGGAGTCATCCTCGACCGGACACGGCCGCCCAGCGAAGCCCGGATGGAGGACATCAAGGCCACCTTCGAGGTGAACCTCTACGGCCCGATCCGCGTCACCCAGGCCTTCCTGCCGCTCATCAAGGCGGGCGAGGATGGCCGGATCGTCAACATGGGCAGCGGCGTCGGGTCCTTGGCCCTGATCCAGGATCCGACCTCGATCTATTCGAGCGTGAACTTCATGGACTACACGACCTCCAAGGTCGCGCTGAGCGCGGTGACCGTCGCGTTCGCCAAGGAACTCGAGCCGCTCGGCATCAAGGTCAACGTCGTCGAGCCCGGAAACGTCCAGACCGATCTCAACGACAACCAGGGCATGCTCACGCCCGAGGAAGGCGCCGCGACCGCGATCCGGCTGGCGCTGGTCGACAAGGACGGCCCGACCGGGGGGTTCTTTGGCAGCCACGGTCGCCAGCCCTGGTGAGCCGAGCCGGGGGGCGGACGGTGCGCCGTCTAGCGCTGCACCAGACGGTGGACGGGTGAAACGGTCCAGTCGACGGTGGCCTGGTCGATGGCGGCGTGAACCGGCGAATCCGCCAGTTCCGTCATCAGCCGGGCGGCCCCGTCCTCTCCTTCCGCCACGCTTGTCCAGACGAGGACGTCAACGACCACGCCGTCGTCGCGCTGGGCGATGCGTCGGGACACGAAGCCGGACTGCTTGCGCAGCCAGGCGTCGACGTCGATGTTCGCGGTCAGGAAATCCTCGATCGTGAGGCCCTGCTTTAATTTGAAGGTCGTCACCTCGATGGCTTGCATGGCTTTCTCCCTGATCAGCCCGGATGCCGGGGATCGTCCTGGATGTCGGTGATGGTGGTGTCGGCGATGGTCTCGGCGAAGCCGGCGCCGAACAGGCCCGCGGGCGTCTGGAAGCCGGGCGCGAACTCTCCGCCGAGGACGCGACGCGCGCCCTCGGCCGCCGCGAGGGCCGTAAAGGAATAGCCATTCACCGTATCGAGAACGGACCTGACGACCGCGCCATCCGCCCCTGTTACCTCGACCGCTGCCTGGTAGCGGCTGGCTTCCCTTTGTCTGACGCTCGGACCGGTGGGGAGTGCATCGAGATCGCCTTGGGGAAAGGCGTCGCCCGAGGCGTGGACGTAGGTCTCGATGTCCGGCACGCCGGTCGTGCGCCAGATCGTGATCAGGTCGGGCAGCGTCAGCGGGAAGCTCTCCACCTCGCCCAGACCGAAGTCGAATGGCCGGGTGCGGGACGGATCCCAGGCCACCAGCGCGCCGTCGACCCGGGCTAGGGTCTCTGCGGTCATGGTCTCCGTCGCGCTGATCGCGGAGCCGCGCGACATCGACCCCGTGACGTGAAGGGCGATCCGGATCCTTTGCGGGTTCGCCACGCGCGCCGCCGCGTGACTGGCTAATGATCCCAGCATGGCCACGCTGCCGCCGCTGCCCGGCAAAAGCATGACGCCGCCCTCGCGCGCCTCGTCGTCCAGAGCCTCGGCCAAACGGTAGCTGTCGAGCTCGGCGGCGAAGTCGAGGTAGTGCTCCCCTGCCTTGATGGCGGCGCGCATGAGCGGGCCGGCCGTGCGCACGAAGGGGCCGGCCGCGTTGAGCAGGACGTCCACACCGTCCAGAGCCGTCGCGATCGCGCCGGCGTCGTCGACCGGAAACGCCCGGAAGGGAAGGTCGAGCTCGGCCGCCACCTCGGCGATCCGATCCTCCGCGCGCCCGGCGACGATGACGTCGAGGCCGGCGGCCTTGGCGTGCTCGGTCGCCATGTGGCCGGTGTAGCCGGCGGCGCCGTAGATCATCAGGGTCTTCATGTCAGTGCTGCCAGTTCTTGTAGACGAACTCGAGGCTGTAGCCGTCGGGGTCCAGGACATTCGCGGCGTAGTAGCGCGGGTCGTAATAGAGCCGCGCCGAAGGCGGTCCGTTGTCCGTCGCCCCGGCGGCCATCGCCGCATCATAGGCAGCGTCGACCTCGCCGCGGCTGTCGGCGACGAAGCCGACGTGGGCGGCGCGGCCCTCGACGACGCCTTCACGGAGCCAGAAATAGATCTTGCCGCCGGACCCGAACCCCTTGAGGTCGGGATGTCCCTGCGGGCCGTCGGCGCCGTCGTAGTCGATGCGGTCGCTGATCCCCAGCGGCGCCAGCGCGGCCGTGTAGAAGGCGATCGACCGGTCGAGGTCGCTGACGGAGATGAAGACGTGGTCGAGCATGGTGCGTCCGATCAGATGTTGTAGCCGCCGCCGACCTCGATCGACTGGGCGTTGACCCAACCGAGATCCTGCGACAGCAAGGCGGCGACGACGCGGCCGACGTCCTCGGGCTCGCCGACCCGCCCGAGCGCGGTCTGGCCCGCGAGCATGGCTTCGAACGCATCGTTGAGGCCGCCGCCCAGTTCGGTGCGGATGGCGCCCGGCGAGACGGAGTTGGCGCGGATTGCGCGCTCTCCGAACTCCTTGGCCATGTAGCGCGTCAGCACCTCCAGTCCGCCCTTGAAGACGGCGTAGGGTGCGACGCCGACGGTGGCGACCCGGGTGGTTGCGCTGGTCAGGTTCACGATGTCCGCGCCCTGCGCCATCAGCGGCAGCAGGATCTGGGTCAGGAAGAACGGCCCCTTGAGGTGGACGTTGAACAGGCTGTCGAACTGCGCCTCGGTGACGCTGGCGATCGGCTCGAACAGGCCGTAGCCGGCGTTGTTGACCAGGCCGTCGAAGTCGCTGCGACCCCAGATCGTCCGCAGGGTCTCGACGACGGCGTCGCGGAATCTCGGGAAGGTGTCGACCTGACCCACGTCCAGTTTGAGGGCGGCGGCCTTGCCGCCCCGGGCCTCGATCTCGGCGACGACGGCCTCGGCGCCTTCAGGGTGGCTGTTGTAGGTGACGATCACCCCCATGCCCCGCGCCGCGCATTCCAGAGCCGCGCTGCGGCCTAGGCCCCGGCTTCCGCCGGTGATGATGACGATCCTCATGGTCTCTCTCCGTGTCGTTGAGGCCCGGATACCTAGGCCTCGACAACGCCGGCGGCGTTAGGCGATCCTCCTCCATGATTGCCTGATCCTGCTTTCGGCTTGTGAGACCGTCCTCGCGCGCGCAGGACTGCGGGATGGAAACCCCGCTCGACGAACTGCGCCGACTGGCCGCTCACGCCCAGAACCGGCGGACCGAGACCGGCATTCCGCGCCTCGCCATGGTGCAGGGGAAGATTCCCGAACATGACCTGGCCGCCTTGTATGATCCTATGATCAACCTGATCCTGCGCGGATCGAAGTCGATGACGGTCGGCGACCGGACACTGCACTACGACCCGGCGACCTACTTCGTCATGTCGGTCGATCTGCCGGCCGTCGGCAGCGTCCATCCGGCTGCGTCCGGCGAACCCTATCTGGCCGTCAGCCTGACCCTCGACCCAGCCGTCATCGCCGGCATCCTGGCCTCGGCGCCGGCGTCCGCCGGACGGTCAAGCAGCCAGGGCTTTTCCGTCGCGGCCGTGACGCCCGAGTTGCTCGACGGCTGGGTCCGGCTGCTGCGCCTGATGAAGACGCCGGAGGACATTCCGGTCCTGGCCCCGGCCTATGAGCGAGAGATCCTCTACCGCGTGCTGCAAGGACCGCAGGGCTGGATGCTGCGGGACATCGCCACGCCCGAGTCCAGCCTGTCCCGCATCCACGCCGCCATCCTGTGGATCCGCGAGAACTTCACCCAGCCCCTGCGGATCGAGGCGCTGGCGGATCGCGTCGCCATGAGCGTCTCGGCCTTCCACCGTCAGTTCAAGGCGGTGACCAACATGAGCCCGTTGCAGTTCCAGAAGACCATCCGGCTGATGCACGCCCGTCGGCTGATGATCACCGAAGCCCTGACGGCGACGACGGCGGCGATCCGGGTGGGCTATGAAAGTCCGTCCCAGTTCAGTCGAGAGTATAGCCGCCTGTTCGGGCTGCCGCCCGCGCGCGATCTCGCGACCACCCAGGTCGCGCTCAGGCCCCACGCCGGTTCGACTGCCTGAACCCCTTCGGGACGCCTCTGGCGTCTCGCATCCGCAAATCGACAGGACGCCGTTTGGACCAGCTACTTGCCATCAAGGTCTTCGTGCGCATCGCGGAGGCCGGCTCCTTCGCCAAGGCGGCCGATACGCTCGACCTTCCACGGTCCTCCGTCAGCAAGCTGTTGCAGGACCTCGAACAGCACCTCGGCGTGAAGCTCATCGAGCGGAGCACCCGCGCATTGACCATCACCCCCGAGGGCGAAGCCTATCGTGAACAGGCCGTCGGCCTTCTTGCCGATCTTGAGGCGATGGATGCGGCGGCGGGTGAGGCGCGGGCCAGTCCGCGTGGCCGATTGCGGGTCGATGTTGGCTCGACGTTGGCGAACCTGGTAATTATCCCGGCCTTGCCGGGGTTTCAGGCGCGCTATCCCGACATCGAACTCGTCCTCGGCGTGAACGACCGGCCCGTCGATCTCATCGAGGAAGGCGTCGATTGCGTGATCCGGGGCGGAGCGCTTTCCGACACGACCCTGATCGCGCGGCGCCTCTGCAATCTCTCGTCCGTGACCTGCGCTTCGCCTGACTATCTCGCGGCTCACGGCGTTCCCGCCCACCCCAACGACCTCCAGTCGGGACATGCCATCGCCAGCTATGTCTTCCCGAACACGGGGCGAACCCTGCCGCTCAGATATGAGAAGGGCGGCGAGACCGTGGAGGTGGACGCGCGGCCCGTCGTCGCCGTCAGCGAGAGCACGGCCCTCACCGAGGCGCTGCTTGTCGGGCTCGGGGTCGGCCAGATCTTCGCCTTCGGCGCCCGATCTCATGTGAAGAGCGGACGGCTCGTCCCGGTTCTTGAGGACTGGGTGCAGCCGTCCCTGCCGCTGCACCTGGTCTATCCCGCCACGCGGCACCCCGGAGCCAAGCTTCGGGCCTTCGCGGACTGGGCCGTGGAGACGTTCCGGTCCGTGAGCTGAAGCCGGCTGACGGTCATCCATCCTCATGGATGATGTCTCCACCGCCACGGGCTTCTGGAGCGTCCGACAACGCCATACCTCGACGTCAGGATGCTGGCGGGAAACACTCCGGTCGGCCGCTCCGCAAAGAAGGAGACCGACCATGTCGGACAGACTCGACGGAAAGATCGCCGTCATCACCGGCGGCACCACCGGCATCGGCCTCGCCGCCGCCAAGGTGTTCGCCGCCGAAGGCGCCCACGTCTACATCACCGGCCGCCGCCAGGACGTGCTCACGGCGGCGCTCGCCGAGATCGGCGGCAATGCGACCGGCGTCGTGGCGGACTCGACAAGCCAGGCCGATCTCGACCGTCTCTTCGATCAGGTTCGCAGCGAGGCCGGCCGGGTCGATGTGCTGTTCGCCAATGCCGGGGGCGGCACGATGCTGCCGCTGGGCCAGATCACGGCCGACCATGTCGATGACATCTTCGGCCGCAACGTGAAGGCCCTGATCTTCACGGTGCAGACGGCGCTGCCCCTGCTTGGCAAGGGCTCCTCGGTCATCCTCGGCGGATCGAGCGCCAGCATCGAGGGCGCGGCGGCGTTCAGCGTCTATTCCGCCTCCAAGGCGGCCGTGCGCAACCTGGCCCGCAGCTGGGTTCTGGACCTCAAGGACACGGGCATCCGCGTCAACGTCCTCAGCCCCGGCCCTATCCGGACGCCGTTCCTGCTGGGCTTCGCGGGAGACGACACGGCGACGCAACAGGGCATGCTCGACTATCTCGGCACGAGGGTCCCGCTCGGCCGGGTCGGCGAACCGGAAGAGATCGCCCGGGCCGCCCTGTTCCTGGCCTCCGACGACTCCAGCTTCGTCAATGGCGCGGAGCTGTTCGCGGACGGCGGGCAGGCTCAGGTCTGAGCCACAGGCGGTGCGGCCGACGATCGTCGGCCGCACCTATCTTAGCCTCGGTGGCGTGAGATCGCGCGCCACCCGACCAGGGACGCGACGGCGGCGACTGCCGCTCCGACCCCGAACGCCGCCGGCAGTCCGCTCGCGAAGCGATCGGGCGCGGCGGTGAAGGCGTAGATCGAGGTGATGACGGCGATCCCGAGCGCGCCGCCGATCTGCTGGTCCATCTGCAACAGGCCGGAGGCGGCGCCCGCATGCTCATCGGGCACGCCGTGCATGATGGCGACCGTGCCGGGCGCGAAGACCAGGGCTATGCCCAACGCGTGGACGAGCAGCGGCACGACGACCCCGGGAAAATAGCCGCCCGTGCGGCCCAGGACGGCGAACCCGATCAGGCTGGCGGCGACCAGCAGGCTGCCTGTGGTCAGCAGGGTCCGGGCGCCGAACCGGTCGATCAGACGAGGGACGAAGGGGCTGATGATCATCACCGTCGCCGTCAGCGGCAGATAGGCGAGGCCGGCCACGAGAGGGGCGTAGCCGAGGACCTTCTGGAGATACTGGACCAGCAGGAACAGCAGGGCGAAATGCATCCCCACGATGAGGGCCATGACGATCAGGCCGCCTACGCGCGACCGGTCCTGAAGCAGGTGGAGATCGAGCAGCGGCTCCCTGTGGCGCCGCTCCACCTGCACGAACATCGTGAGCAACAGGGCGGCCGCGCCGAAGGCGACGGCGGTCCCGATCGCCGTCCATCCGTTTTCCGCCGCGCTGATGAAGCCATAGACGAGGGCGACGGATCCGAGCGTCGCTGTCACGGCGCCGACGATGTCCAGGCGCGCCGCCTTCGGGTGGGTCTCGGCCACCAGCCGCCCGATCGCCATGACCACCAGGATGCCGATCGGGACGTTGATGAGCAACGCCCATCGCCACGACAGGAACTCGGTCAGCACGCCGCCGAGGATCAATCCCGCCGAGGCCCCGAGTGACGAGACGACGATAAACAGGGACATGCCGCGCGCCTGCTCGGCCTCGTCGCGAGACACGGCGATCACCAGCGCCAGGACGCTGGGACCAGCCAGGGCTGCGCCGACACCCTGAAGGACACGGGCGAGGATCAGCACCTCGGGCGTCGGGGCCAGACCTCCGAGCAGGGACGCCAGAACGAAGATCACGAGCCCCAGGCGGAAGGCGCGGACCTGACCGATCATATCGCCCAGCCGCCCACCCAGCAGAAGCAGCCCGCCGAACGCCAGGGCGAAGGCGTTGAGCACCCAGGTCAGGGCGACGGGGTTGAAGCCGAGGTCGGTCTGGATCTGCGGCAGGGCGACCAGCACGATCAGTAGATCCATGGAGAGCATGAGCTGCGCCGCCAGGATCGTGAACAGGGCGAGCGCACGTCGCGGCGAAGCAGGGGCGGCGCCCCCGAGGGTCGAGGTGGCCATGGCGGCGCCCTTCAAAGCGTGATGTGAAATGATCAGAGGTCTGCGCGGCGTCCGGTCGTTCGATCAGACGCCGCTGCCTCTGGCGGGCGAAGCCTAGTAGCCGACGCCGCGAACGCCGCCGGACGCCCGGATGGATTCGCCCGTGACCCAGTGGGCGTCCTCGGAGGCGAGGAAGACCGCGACCGGGGCGATGTCCTCGGGCTCGCCGAAGCGGCGGAGCGGCGTGCCCGCGATCAGGCTTTCACCGAAGGCGCCGGCGAAATTCCCGTCCGTGGCCGGGGTGTTGGTGTGGCCCGGCAGGATGGAGTTCACGCGGATGTTGCGCGGCCCCAATTCACGGGCGAGGGCGAGGGTCATGGTGTCGACAGCGCCCTTGGTCGCCGCATAGACGCTGGAGGCCAGATAGGGGTCGGTGCTGAGGATGGAGGAGATGTTGATGACACTGCCGCCATCCTCGCCGAACAGCTTCACCGCTTCGCGGATGGCGAGGAGATAGCCGAGCACATTGACGTCGAACTGTTTGTGGAAGGCGTCTTCGGTCAGGTCGTCGATCATCTCGAAGATGGCGAACCCAGCGTTGTTGACCAGCACGTCGAGACGACCGTGGTCGAACTTCACGGCCTCGAACATCGCAACCACATCCGCCGCCTTGCTCATGTCGGCCTGCAGGGCGGTCGCCGTGCCGCCTGCTGCCCGGATCGCCGCGACGGTGGCGTCGGCGCCCGACTGGCTCTTCGAATAGTTGACGATGACGATCGCGCCCTCGGCGCCGAGCGCCCTGGCGATGCCGGCACCGATGCCGCTCGATGCGCCGGTCACGACGGCGACTTTGCCCTTCAGTCTCATGGGATCACTCTCTGGCTTCATGAAATCGCTGCGGAGCTCATGCCCCGCTGATGTCGCTGATGTGGGAGAGCGCCGGCCGCCTCGCGTGCCGGTTCCTCGCCGATCCTTGCCTGTTCTTCTCAACTCGCTTGTGCGCCCGTGTCGGAGCGCCATCTGTCATCCATGGACAAGGCGATGGACGAACTGCGCGCGATCGTGATGCGCGCCGGTGACAAATGGACGCCCACGCGCATCCCACGGGTGGAGATGGTCCGCGCCGAGGCCTGCTCCAACCAGGTCTACCAGCCGATGATGCACCTCGTGCTCCAAGGGACGAAGAGCCTGTCGATCGGCGATCAAGTTCTCTCGTTCAATGCCGGGAGCTATTTCATCGTCCCGGTCGATCTTCCGGCAATCGGCCAGATCGCCCCTGAGGCGGGCGGGCGTCCCTACTTGGCGGTGAGCCTGACGCTCGAGCCCACGGTGATCGCATCCATGCTGGCCGATCTCGGCGACGTCGATGAAGTCCCTTCCCAGGACGGTCCCTGCTTTTCGGTCTCCAGGCTGACTTTCGAACTGACGGACGCCTGGCTCCGTATGATGCGGTTGGTGGACCGACCGGATGAGGCCACGTTGCTGGCGCCGATGCTTGAGCGTGAAATCCTGTTTCGAGCCCTTCAGGGTCCGCAAGGGCATATGCTGCGCCATATCGCCCGCGACGAGGGAAGGGTCTCGCGTGTTCGCCGGGCGATCGAGAAGATCCGGACCAGCTATGACGAGCCGCTGCGAGTCGACTGCCTCGCGACCCTGGCCGGCATGAGCGTCGCCAGCTTCTATCGTCACTTCAGGACCGTCACCGCCATGACGCCCATCCAGTACCAGAAGCGGCTGCGTCTGCTCGCGGCGCGGCGAGCCCTGCTGTTCGAGCCCCGTGACGCGGCGGCCGTGGCCTTCTCAGTCGGCTACGAAAGCCCTTCGCAGTTCAGTCGCGAGTATTCGAGGATGTTCGGTCTACCGCCGGTTCGCGACATGGCGCGGTTCAAGTCACCGCCACTTGGCAGGAGCGCGACGGCGATCGCTCAGCCAGGAGGTCAGGCTGCATAACGAATGTCCGTTTTACGCCCGCGGCCCAAGGTCCGCTTCTGGCGCAAAGCGGCCCGCTGTGAAGCGGGCCACCTGCAAAGGTCTGCCATTTGGTGTCAGCGCTGCGTCACCCGCTGCCACAGGTCGTTGAAAGCCAGGCTGTCGTAGAAGGCGGAGACCTCGA
>Ga0247812_10000964_pt1 | contig 16433 bp, 14 predicted proteins | sample UWRJL149409B1_FD_178011 | JGI IMG/M metagenome (GOLD analysis project Ga0247812, IMG submission 178011) | Plant litter microbial communities from Arlington Agricultural Research Station in Wisconsin, United States - UWRJ-L149-409B-1 | ecosystem: Environmental > Terrestrial > Plant litter >...
GGAAGCAAAGTTTTTGTCCCTCTGGAAGTCATATCAACCAGGGAGCAAGTACCGGCTTCTTCGCACTGTTATTTGGGTGCTCAAGGGACCAATTTTTGCAGCCGTTATTCCTCGGTTGTGTCAGACAGGCTTCACCTTTTCTCAACCATTCATCATCTTTAGTATTGTTGAATATGTTGGAAAGTCCAACCCAGAGACTAATCATGGTTACGGACTCGTCGCGGCGACAGCTATTATCTACCTTGGGCTAGGCTTTAGTATCACCACCTACCAACACAAGACTTTTCGTATGATCACTATGATGAGAGGCGGTCTTATATCTCTCATTTACGGCAAGACTTTAGAAGTGGATGTCAGTGTTTTGAGCAATGCAGCGGCAATGACACTAATGACCAGCGATATCGACAGCATTGTTAATGGGTGGACTAATGCACACGAAATATGGGCATCATTGGTTGACGTTGGAATTGCCATCTACCTCCTAGAATCTCGGCTCGGAATAGCTTGTATCGGACCTGTAGCAATTGCTGTTGCATCATTTATTGGGAGCATTATAATTGCGAAATTCATACAAAGGCTGCAAGAGAGGTGGTTAATGGCCGTGCAAAAGCGAGTCGGCATTACGAGTTCTTTTCTGACTAACATCAAAGGCTTGAAGATGCTTGGTCTCGTTCAGCATCTAGCAGACCATATCCAAGGACTAAGGGATGTAGAAATCCATCGGGCAAAAGCCTACCTTAAAATCGATACTCTCAAGAACGTTTTTGCCAATTCGCCAAGCATGCTCTCTCCGGTCGTCACGCTACTTCTATTCGCTTTCGTTCCCTTTGGCGCATCATCCACGCGACTTACGAGCTCTGTAGCCTATTATACTCTTACTCTTGTGTCATTAATGTCCTCACCACTGGGACTTGCACTAAATGCGATTCCCTCCTTCTTCGCTTCTCTAGCGTGCTTTAGGCGGATCCAGACGTACCTCGAGCTCGAAGAGCGCAATGATTACCGGTTGCTTGCCAATAAAAGAAAGATACCATCCTTTCCTCCTGAATCGACCAGCATATTACCGCGGGTAGCGCTCCAGGCTGAGGAAACCGAGATGAGGCAATGGCTAGAATTAACCGTACATAAAACTCCTCACAGGACAGATAAGCTTGCGTTTTCGATCAACGATGGATGGTTCGGCTATAATGACAAGAAAACCGCCATTTTGAAGGACATAAACTTGCATTGCAGAGCAGGATCATTCACGGTGCTCCTGGGGCCTATTGGATGTGGGAAATCGACGCTCTTAAAGGCTCTTCTCAGTGAATTGCCATATTTCAGTGGAGATATATCAGTCGCAGAGTCACTAATCGCATATTGCGCACAAGTACCGTGGCTCCAAAATCTCTCCCTCCGAGATAATATCCTAGGTGGACTCCCATTCGACGAGAAACTATATGCGGAAGTGATGCTAGCTACGTGTCTTAATTCAGACATTATGGATCTGCCAGAAGGAGATGCGACCATATTAGGATCTAACGGGAGTAATCTCTCTGGAGGTCAAGGCCAAAGGGTTGCAGTTGCTCGAGCAATCTATATGCGACATCCTCTACTTTTACTCGATGACTGCTTTAGCGGCCTCGATTCCAAAACGGAGGGTTTGGTTTTTGAGCGTCTTTTCGGTTCGAATGGCCTTCTCAAGAGGCTGAATTGTACCGTCGTTCTTGCAACACACTCAAAACATCACATTCGTGAGGCTAATGCCTTTATCATCCTCAATACCTATGGACGAGTTGAACATGAGGGTACGGTCAACCAGACTGCCACTAGTGACGAGTTTGTTAGGCAAATTATGACTTCAGAACTCGAAGAAACTGGTGCAATCGATTGCGGAGGTGCTTTTGAAGAATTGCCATCACATTTACCTACTACTTCGGACTTCTTGAAGGACGAATCTAGTCGACAAAATGGGAACTTTGCAGTCTTCAAACACTACTTCTGGAACATGGGCTTTTTGAACCTCTCAATATATCTTGTTTTAAATATCAGCTTCGCTTTCTGCTCGAGATTTTCACAGGTTTGGGTTGGCTATTGGACTGCTGCTGTAAAAAGAAATCCGGGAAAACATACGAATATCGTTTACGGTACTTCATACGCCGGATTCATGCTTGCATCAATGGCTTTATTTGCGTCACTACTACTGTTTATGTTTCAGGTCATGGTTCCGAGGTCGGCTCGAAGATTGCACCGGGATCTTCTCCAGACCTCGGTACATGCCTCATACAGTTTCCACTGCTCAATTGATTCTGGTGTAACCTTAAACAGATTCAGTCAAGATATGACGCTAGTTGACATAGATCTTCCATCTTTTGCAATTGGGTTCATAATGGATGTTTTTGTTTGTGCAGGCCAGGTAATTCTTATAGCCATTGGTGCAAAATATGTCGCTGCGATTTTGCCTCTAATTCTACTTGGGGTCTACGTTATCCAGAAGTTCTATTTAAATACGTCTCGCCAGATCCGATATATGGATCTAGAAGCTAAGGCCCCTTTATTCAGCCATATGCTGGAGACTTATGGAGGCTTAGACTCGATCAGAGCCTATGGCTGGGAGCAACGTTTCCGGGACAACAATATTGAATTGTTGGATAGTTCTCAGCGGCCGTTCTATGCCCTCTTTTGCATACAGCGCTGGCTGACCCTTGTTCTAAATCTCATGGTTGCATTCATGGCTGTTGCCTTGGTTTCAGTTGGTGTTTTGATCAGGGGCGTTTCTAGCCAAAACGAAATCGGCGTTGCTCTGCTGAGTATTGTTACCTTTACACAGAGTCTGAGCTCACTTATCTCAACTTATACTTCACTGGAAACGGCCTTGGGTGCTATTGCAAGGATCATGAGTTTCACCAAATACGTCAAATCTGAAGATGATTCTACAGTGAATTTGCTCGAGTCACCCTGGAGAGAGTCTAGTCCAAGCAAAATTGAGTTCAGGGGAGCAACAGTATCCTATCAGTACGTTTAACAATACATCATCCTTGAACTGAAACGAATGGCTATTAATTTTTGTATTTATAGGATTGATTTGCCTCCAGTTTTGAAGCAGATATCCGTTGTCATTGAACCAGGTACCAAGATTGGAATTTGCGGTCGTTCGGGAAGGTTAGTCGTTGCATCCTCGCTTCCTTTACACCCCTCTCAATCCAAGAACCTCCAGTTCGGTTTGCTAACTATAGATACATTTCCTCTAGTGGCAAATCTTCCTCAATCCTCTCTCTTCTACGCATGTTAAATATTGTGGAGGGCTCCATCTTTCTGGATGACGTTGACATCTCGCAAATTCCAAGCTCTATTGTCCGCTCTGCGTTTAATGTTATTCCACAAACTCCTCTCCTTTTCCCTGGCTCTATTCGCACCAACTTGGATTCCATGGGCATTCACTCCGATTGCAGTATAATATCCATTCTCCAGAAACTCGACCTCTGGGAAATGTTAGCCCCACGCGGAGGTCTTGATGCTGAAATTGATGCCACACCGTTCGCTCTAGGCCAGAAACAATTACTCTGTATTGCACGCAGTCTACTCAGCAATATAGACAGGAAAATAATGTTATTCGATGAGTTTACGAGCAGTTTTGATAGGGAGATGGAGGATAGGGTGATGCAATTGATGCAAACAGAATGCAAAGGTCTTACTGTTGTTGCGGTTGCACATAGACTGGATACTATTATGGGATTTGATAAAGTGATGATCTTGGAGAGGGGAGAGATGGTGGAATATGGGACACCACAAGAGTTGCTAGAGATTGAAAATGGCTCATTTAGAGCGCTATGGGAGGGATATATGGAAGGAAGATCATAGAATTGTATTGTTTTGGGCCCGTGAACTAGATGAGAGGATTATTGTCAAAGGACAAGTATGGTTTTTTTTAGTATTGTGTTATGATAAGATAAGATCTAGAGTGAAAGAGGGGGTTCCTCCAGTAACAGTCTAGGTATAAGAGGGCATTACAATTAAGAGAAAGACACACACAAGTCTTAATGACAAGGAATTGAATTTTTTGGTTACAGACACCAAATATAACATGGATTTATCCAATTATGGGCATCCTATAATTCCCAAGTATGTTAAGCCTCGGCCATAGCCCATAAAATCGCCGGATCTCTACACTGCCTTTCCACCATTCCATCAATTGATTCCCTTCCCTTCTCGTTCATTGACGTAGGGTGCTCGAGAGTAGCGTCTGCAAGGCAGAGAGAGACCTGTATATGTTTTATTGCATAATCAGTTCATGGTGCGTTGGTAATATGTTCAGTCAGTATTCCGCAGAGAGTTTCAAACAGTCAAGAGGAGTATATGGCATTATAGAAGCATGAAAAGAAAGTTAATCAAACAGAAAAGAGAATAATTACCTGTCTTAGATAATCGAAGCAGTGTGTCCAGTGGTCGTGTCCTGCGAGGTGGTCATGCCCGGAACTTTCATTTCCATCCCCACGTCGATGTGAAACATGGTCTCCATGCGTATGTTTCGCCCCGCCCTCTAACTCCTCTATGCGGGCATATAATGTCTGAATAGCTCCACGGATCATTCCGAGGCAATGCAGTTGGTGAAACATTGAAATTCCGGTGCTGTGTTTTTGTTTCTGACTGTGGTCGGTTTCATGGTGATGATGTGACTTATGTTCGTCATGGCCGAAGTCATCATCTTCATTCGCGGGCTGGGTGGGCTTAGAAACCACATCGTCGTATGTGACGACAAAACCACCATTCGGCGGCAGGAGGGCATCCCAGAGTACATCGTTTTCCGGAGAGAGACTTTCATAGGCTTCATAACTTGCGAACTTTGTCAAGTAAGTATTCGCATCCTGGTCTAGTGATTTTAAGGACGGGGAGCCAATATTTGGGCAATGGGTCGGGTAAGAGGCAGAAAATTGGCCATCGGAATTGTTGTTTCTGAAAAGGTGGAAGGAAAAGGATTTCCTAAAGGACACTAATATCAAAACTGTTGAAAATGTAATCAAGACCGCGATACAGCGAATGAATAGTGGTCTTGATGGGGCCGGTAGTTTAGAAGTGGTGAAAGCCATGGTGTGAGTGTGATGAGTGCAACAGCTGCCGCTCGCGTTGAAACCACTTCGCAATTAGGATGCAGGTGATGTAAAAGGTTTGAATTGAGATTTCAAGTTGAAGGGTACCAATATCTACTAAGGATAGATTCTCGGTCAATAGAGAGCTTCAAGTTGTAGCAGGATGAGGTTAGCTGCTGGACTGGGCATGGTACAGGTACACAGCTCGGGAATAATATTTATTAATATTGTGATCAAGGTTTATCTCTAGAATTACCGAAGTTTTATATAATTTTATGTGCAAATATAAAATACATTTAGCGCTTTAAATTTTACAGGATAATTGAGTTAATAATACTTGCTGCATCTCTGCTATAAGCGGCATGTCTGCACTACTACTCATGTATGGAAGGACAAATCTCACATGCAAGACTGCAGACTAATAATTTCACAGATACATAACCGTAGCTCTGCAGAAACAGATGATTCTAATTCGACCTCCCGTATTCGATTCCAACAGCATGTTGGCCATTCGGCCTTTCGATTGCAATAGCATGCCGGCAGTCAGCAAGGACACTCGGCGTATTTCCTGCACTTGATAGCAGTTTAAATTCCAACAACATTAGACCCTGTACGATTGTAGATTGGAGCTCTATACGAGGTACCTCGATCATCACCGAGCGTAGTCAGTGCTAAAATGGTATTGTACTGACATCTTTGAAGATCCCTGAAAGAAGGATCAGGGAGTAGTTCCTCAGATCGATTTACTTGTTCAATACTCTTTACTGATCACCGATCGTCACTTCTCACTAAATACCCCTCACTACATAATACAACAATAAAAATGCGAATGAAGCTTGGTCGTATTCTAGCGAGAAGCAAAACGAGCTAAGCTTGAAGCGAGATATAAAATATATACTGAGCTGGATGCCTCACTTTTAAGGCTTGTGAATTCTTATCTCTTACTGACCACTTCAATTGGAGAGATGGCAATATTGGGGTCTGTTAAATCTAAAAATAAGCGCCAGGATATTGTAATATTAAGTAGATACTATATTTATGAATGTATTTAATCCCCACTCAATACACAACACAGGACTGTAAATTATATATACGTGTTTGCTTGCGTAAATATTTGCAACACAAAATAATAGCGATAATAAGTAATGCAGAGGTTATAAATAAAATATTCTTTTCTGTTATGCTATTCAGAACAATCAATTAATGCAGCTATTTAATATAGTCTTACACTATAGGGAATATTACAGGGCGTTTTGGGCTTATAGCCATGGAGCATTTATGTGAAGTAATTGATATTACTGCTGTTTTCATCCTGCAGAAGTCGATATTCAACCCTAATATCTATTGGGCGCTAATGCCCGATAAAGTCTCATCCAATCTACCCTACAAAGCTTGGTTGGTGTACGGAAGTAGACTGCCGGGGCCGTGCACCGCAAAATAAACATGCTTTTGGGCTGAAGCTGAAGTCCAGAAAGTGGGTCCACAGTGCATGGCGGATGCAGAATCCTAGACTGCCGGATCCCACGGTGTACGTAGCAAGAAACTGCCTAATTCAGCAATCAGGCCTTTCACTTGCTTTTGGGCTGAAGCCGCAAGCCCAGTCCCTCAGGTTTGTCCCTCAGGTTTGTCCCTCAGGTTTCTCTGTCCCGTCGCTCCATTTACTTTCGAGTGGGCTACATGACTGCCAATGGTACAATACTGTAGAAAGGGGTAGAAAAGAGTTGGCTATGTCTTCTGAGTCGGCGCAATACCATGTCGTCGCTTCTCCTGTTTACAGCCACGGCGACGCTGCTACGAGTACCTCCATGGTCAGCAAAGACCCAGGTACGCCTCGGTTTTCCGAGAGGTATCTGCTTCCTATCCTCTATCTCACCATATTTCTCTTCCTATATGGCGAGAACATCCAGCCTGCTCCACGCACCCAGATCTATGAACTCGTCATATGCCGCCGTCTGCATGGCGGTGATGAGAATATCGTCCTCGATGCCAACATATGCAAATCACCCGACGTCCAAGAGGAGCTTGCCTTCCTGAAGGGCATGGAGAGGTTATTGGGCATATTCCCAAGTAATATAAACCATCTCTATTTCCTATCACTATTCGCTCCTCCCCTTTATTTTCCATCCTAATTACATCTAATTCTCTCTCAGCCGTACTTGCCATTCCGTACAGTCTTCTCGCCGACCGATATGGCCGCTCGGTTGTCTTTACGCTTGCCCTCCTCGGCCTATTTTTCGAGGAACTCTGGAATTTCCTTGTTTGTTGGTTCTCCTCGATTATACCAATTCGCCTTGTCCTCCTGGGACCTTTCTTTGAGCTTGTCGGTGGTGGCCCAGCCGTTTTCACAACGATGCTCTTCGTCATCGCCGCTGATACAGTCTCCGACCAAGATCGCAGCAACACCTTCCTTCGGCTACAAGCAACAGGTATTGCTGCTGCGATCACTGCCCAGATCTCAAGCTCACTACTTATGAGCCTCAATGTCTGGATGCCATGGTTTCTCGGAATACTTGCATTACTGGCTGCAACAGCAACAGCAACTATTGTACCGAATTGGCCAAAGAAGCAGAGTGACTTAGAGACGCCAATTCTAGGTGCCGGGCTTGCAGTGGTGAATAGCCCTGTCAGCGCGAACTCAATATTGCCCGAGATAGAAGGAAGCAATACTTTACGAGCACACTTTGTAGATGCTATTAAGAGTCTGAGAGCCGGTATTTTCATTATACTTGGCAATGGACAATTAATGCTCCTGCTCTGGGCTTCATTTCTGGCTCGGCTTGGTGCAGATTCTATAGCCATGATGCTTCTACTTTATATCTCGAAACGGTTTACTTGGGACTTTGGAAAGGTAAGTAATTGTTTCCAAACTTACGTCTTTCACTTGTAGCCAGCAAAGCAGCCACCAGCCTAAATTTAAAAGGCTATGTCTAATTATACACTGCAGGCAAATTTGTTCCTGGCCTTGGGCGACAGCGTCCAGTTCCTCTTTCTCATCATTCTTCTCCCTTACTTGAGTAACGTCCTACTCTCTCGATATCACATGGCCTCTTACACCAAGGATCTGCGCATTGCCATCACCAGTATGATGATTCTTTCTATAGGTTGTCTCCTTCTCGGTTTCGGCCCTCAGATTTGGGTCGCTGCTATGGGTATTTGATCCTTAGACCCCGAATCCTTCCAACTACTTTATAATTGTCCAAACTAATTAATACAACAGGAGTCATTCTTACCTCGGCAGCCGGTGGCCTTCAACCCATCCTTCGTTCCCTCGTTACCACTAGTATCTCCGCTGCAGACATCAGTTTGGTATACTCTGTCTTTACTATACTGCATGTAATAAGTAATTCACTTGCCGGACCACTGTATTCCGGCACTTTTACGATTGGGTTGAATCTCGGCGTCTGGTGGACTGGTCTACCCTTTGTGGTGGCCGGCGGCTTGGTTGCCTTAGCCTTGGCTGGCTTAATGTTTGTGAAAGAGAAACATACCTACGACATGGTTCCAGCGGACGATTTGGATGCTTGAAACCATGCAGAGTATGTAACTCTGTCAAACCTGCTATTTCATAAGTTTTATATGTTTTTAGAATTAAATAAGGAATATAAGTAGTATCTATAGGCAGAAATATATGTTAAGTGCAAGCTATATTCGAGCATGTTCGCAAGGCGTATAGATTTCTTTGTTAACAAAGAAAGAAAATAACCTCAATAAAGCCACTCCCCATCCGAAACTGTTGAAACAAGGGTATGAAACGTAGTAATACGAATAAAGGTGATAAATTGCTATTTTATTTAGCAGGTCAAGTAGGTACTACTTATGGACAACTACCTAGGCTACGCGAGTAATTACACTGAGGGGAAGGTATTCTAGCATGTATTGTACCTTCGATTCTTACTGTATTTGTAAGAAATGTCAGTCATTATCAGCTTCACGTTAGTGGTCACGTGATATTGTGTGATATCATACCCCCTAATACGTATCTCTGACAGAAGCACCTTTTCTTGATGCGATCCTCAGAAGTTCCCAAAGGTTCTTTCTCTGTAAACCACAAACCTTATGAGTTATTGACATAAGTCAGAATCTGCCTTATCTACCATATATTTGTTTCGTCTCTAACACAATTTTGAGAATACACGTGGTTAATGCTGCGCCAGAGACTACAACATATTACTATGGTTTACCATAGTTCTTATATTACCTTTCGTGACGTAGATTTACCTCATTCGTCACTCGCTATTATAAAGCCGTTCACTACTACAAGGGGTCAATGGAAAATGATGTAGTCAGCCTTGGCGGGCTGTGAGTTCTTGCCAATGAAGTCTCTCAGTTCGCCTTCTGTTGGATTTAAACCCTTGCTCTCGCTACATTGTTCTCCATGGTTACATTGTACGTCGTAACATGAGATCACACATCATAACCTACTTCTAGACCTCGTATGGATTTAGATTAACGTCACACAATTCGTTTGAACACCCACTTCATAACAGACCTGCATTATCAAAGTATGCAGCTTTACACATGGACCCTTACTCGTTATTCTTCTTTGCATACTTGAAATCTTGACTAGATTTGTAAGTTGGTTTGAACTGCAGAATCTATCTTGAATTTTGATATTTTGAATGGGTATGCAACACAGGCCCAGTGTATGAAATTCAGTATGCAATATTTGTGGATTGAACGGGAGGGGGGGTGTGGGGATTGTTTATTGTTGATTGTTGATTGTTGATTGTATTTATATTTCTTGCATGTAATTCATGCATACATTACAGGCTAACGCACTGCATACGGCAGGCCGTGAATACTACGCCGTGCTACCACCAGGAACGCAGTATATACATAGGTAGTTATAGGAGCAGGGCTCGCCAAGCTTACTAAATAGAAATCATGGGATGGGACAGCTTTCAGCAGTATACATTTATAAATATAACGGAGTGACACGCCGTTATACCAGAAGCGCTGTCGAAACATTAGGCAACGATGCGTTGCAGCAATCCCAACCTCAAAACTGAAATATACGTAAACTTCAGATATGTCATAGAAAATTGGAAGATATTGTATTGCATATGAGAGTATCTATCACAGATTCAAACTTAAATGCCTGCGAACCAATATTCAAGAATCCACTGAATCCTGATTTCTCTATACTGACTTATCTGCAAATAGTCTCTCTTCTGCCCTGGAGAAACTTGCGACCCAAACATCCATGTTCCTCACTTTCTCTAATCCTCCGTCAATTTTGTTCACTGATATGTCTACTGCATCTCGTAGCCCCTCCAGCATACGCTTCCTTGCTTCCCCATCCACAGCCTCCATAGCAGTCCCTACTCGTCTCATCCCCAACATCGCAGCCTCTCGATAGCCATCCCGCTGTGCTTCATGTGGGACTATAAAATGCTCCTCTTCGACCTTCCATCCCACGCTTTCTGCCATGCCACGAATCTGCTTTGGTGTTGAGGCATTTTTGATATTAGATCTCGAGCTCTCGGGGAGGCAGGTTTCTAACACGCTCAACGTAATCGCAGTCAGGATGTGTGGCATAGCTGCTGGCAGAGAAGTACCCATACTGTACTCCGTAATGAGGAGTGACGGAGACCTTAGTAGAGCAAGTGTAAGCATAGGCGGCAGGAGTGAGGGCGCCGCAAAATACCAAATACAATGGCAGAAGACAACATGAGTGAAAGTTTCAGAAGACTGGCTAAGGTAATGGGTTGGGTCATCCTGGACGAACGTTATGCGTGAGCCAATTGGGGAAGCAGCAATGTGACTATGGGCTAAGCCCAGATTTGGAGTCCCTAAGAACGAGTAAGTGTACGCTTGGTCATAACGGTAGGTATTGAAGTCCATAATTAATTACCATAGTCCATAGGTCCAGGGTCGACTGCTACCACATGCCCATTGGGGCCAACGGCATCAGCCAGGACGACGGTGAAGTCGCCCAAGCCGCCTCCAATCTCAAGAACTTTGTCACCTGGCTGGATATGCCAGAATTCAAGTAATTTTTGGCGGTGTTTCAAAGCAGCCAGTGTATGATCGGGGTCTGGATTAACCGGGTCTTCGAGGAACCACTCGGTCAGCTGCTCCGGTGAGCTTAAGGTATATACACTCATGATAATATTCAGGCGTATTGCAATATGATATAATTCAATTTCATAAAGGCAATCTAGTGAATATAGATTCAATAACGCAACTAGAAATCAAGTGATGGTTGTACAGTGCTGCGGTGCGGGATATATAGTGATTTAAAACAATGAAATCCCTTCTGCTACTACAAGTACGCTGCAGAAATATAGACAACCAACGGGCCGTGTTAGGTTAAACACCACCTCTGTTGTCTAGGACTGTCATGGCCGCTGCTATAAGGCGGGTGGACTGTAATTTTATACCGTTTTATCTTTGAATTCGGCAATCTTATGAATGCCACCTACCCAAACAGCAGTTTTCAACTCCAACAGAATTCTAGCCGTCCATTGGCTGACTAAGATAAGTTTCTAACAGCATGCTATTCGCCGTCTGCATATTTAGAAGCATGTCCGGAAGCAAGGACACTTTCCCTACTCCTTGTAAGTTCCAACAGCATATGTCTGGCCGTCTACAGTTTAACTAGCCTGTCCGGAAGTAATATCCCTTTCCCTACTCCTTGTAAGTTCCAACAGCATATGGCTGGCCGTCTGCAGGTAAAGAATCATGTCTGGAAGTAATATCCCTTTCCCTACTCCTTGTAAGTTCCAACGGCAAATGTTTGGCCGTCTACAGTTTAACTAGCATGTCCGGAAGTAATATCCCTTTCCCTACTCCTTGTAAGTTCCAACAGCATATGTCTGGCCGTCTGCAGGTAAAGAAGCATGTTCGGAAGCAAGGACACTTTCCTACTCCTTGTGTTATCAGTATGGACTGCGCTCTAATGCATTCACGTACAATAAGGCGAATTGATACATCTACTAACCCGGGGGGTCTCTTACTATTTTTCACGCAGCTTCGCCCCTTTCATTTTCTCAAAATACAGAATTCCTACTCCACAGAACTCAGGATGAGATTTTTCAGCAACAAATACAGATCGTTACGCAAGCTATCATCCGAAAGCGGCGATGAGAGCGAAACTTTTCTCCAAGAAAAATCCAATAGAAAGTTTCGCGATGAGTCAAAGCAACTGCACCGCAACTGGGTGCAATACCTAACGTGGCCACTTGCTGTACATACTATCATCCTTTTCATTTGGGTCGCCATAGCACTCTTTGTGATACGCGCAACCACTTTCTCCTCGCAAAGGAATTTACTATTAAGCTATTGTAATTACAATTTCATTTCATGAAACGCAAATTTTCCAAACCACATGTTTTGTATCTACAACTTCAGTTAAACATTCTCTGACACTCGTTAAATCTATCTAGCTCCGGCAAAAAGTGCGCTACACATGCAACGCTATAACTTTAACATCTCAAAAGGGCCAAGTAGCGTAGGTCCATATGAAGGACATCCTCGACCTGAGCGGGAGCTGGCCTGGCATAACCTCTTGAAGTGTAAGGATTGCTATTTGTTCTCTGTTCTTTTTTCTTCTCACAAAGTAGCTTCAAACTATACAAATACGCAAAGAAGTTGATTTCTGACACAAATCGCCTATCACAGACACTAATATCCGCCTCACAACAGAAGAAATGAATGAAATCGACCCTGACCGCAAAGCTCAATCGGTTCACCTCCCAGACGGTGGTTATCTTGCTACTTTTCAAGTTATGCATGAGTTGCACTGTATTGTAAGTCTTCTTTCAGCTTCCCATTATCGTCTTACTCACATATCCTAAAAAATCCAATATATGTATGGACCCGGCTAATAAATACAAGAAAAATCTACACCGTGCCATCTGGACTGAGTATTATACCCCTAATATTACCAGCGAACAGATTTCAGACAGGATGGGTCATCTCGAGCACTGTCTCGATACTTTACGTCAGGGTATCATGTGTAAAGCTGATCTAACGCCTATTACAATGCGTTGGGGGAGCCAGCAACCAATTCCACACGCTAACTTTTCAAGCCCACATACGTGTGCGAACTGGGAGGCAATCAATGACTGGTCAAAGGAAAGGTTTGTAGAGAAAATTTTCGATCGGGGTTATTTAAAACATCCAGTTTTCGGTGAAGTTTATACGGAGGCTACTTTGGAGCATAACATAATAGTCGGGTCGACTCATGCTTGATCATATGGCCAAACTTAATATGTCCAGCGTAGTTTCGTCATATAGTTGCTTGGTATCTTGAATAAGATATTTTCTTCAGATTGCTATGAAGTTCCAGATGTTTCCAATTCGCTGGTTGTTTCGACTTGAGCTCGAAGGGCGAATAGTCAGTAGCAGAAGCCCATTTTTACTGGCATCAGCATTTATATATCATTAATTTTAAGACAAAGCTATAAGCAGTCTACTTCTCAATGCTTTACGCTTGGTAAAAACATATTTACAGAACAGATATCGCCAATAATCGGCCTTAGTGCCCTCAATCCTAAGGAGGTGCCATTAACTGTTATAAGCTCGTGGTCACCAGTTGCAAATAAGACGTAGCGACTTGGCTCAATTAGCAATCAATTAAGATGCGCAACTCTAGTGTATAATGGTAGTGCTCAAGCTTGGTCAGACCAGCTTCGGAAAAGCTCACAGTTGGGTGGGCAGGGCAGGGGCACAAAACATCAAAAAGTCAATGGAAGACCCAGGAGCAGATTATACATTAACATCTTAATTGGTATCTATCTTCCTTCCGTTTGTTTACCAAGTAACTTTAAAAAGTTCCTCAACGGATACCAACCAGGCTTACCAATTTCATACTTTGCGTGCATAACAAAATCTTGGTTGAGACTTCTTTTATACTCCGGCCGCCATTAGGTGAAGGATGGGAAAACTATAACATAATCAAAGGCAAAATGAATCAACGCATTTTACTGATTGGTATTTCTGACTGCTACGCTAGAAATTGGACAATTGCCATGGCATAATTCATTTCGACAGAACACTCCATGCAGCTGCGACTCTCTCACTTAAACTTTCAAAAATGCCACCAATTTTGAAACTTAGTTGTTAATTTGTATTATAGTCAAGTTAATTCAACATTAAAATAGGCAAGATGGCGAAATTTAGTGAGCTTTCTTATGTGACCTAGCGAAAAGTATCCCTACAATTACCTGATCCTGAAACAACAAAGCTTCAAAGATCAAGTGGAAGGAATTTGGTCCCAGAAATCCACGACAACAACTCATAATCACATTTTAAATTGTAGGCTCCTTATGTGAAACCTTTGTCACGGACTGATTGATGGTGTTGTATGTGGTTGAGTAAATACAAATGGCTTATATGAAATATATAAACCCGTTTGTCTGATATGCTCTCCATTGTCATCCGCAATCCCAATATGGCTCTGAGTATCTCTATGCGTCTATCTTTGGTGGTCTAAAATCCAGCTGGTTCCGGTTTTTCGGGAAAGGCCGGTGCATCTAAATTACTTCTACAAGCACCCTTCCAGTGTTCAGGTGTGAATTTATCCACAATTGTTTTGAAAGCATCCTGCACCGCACATTAGTAGGTTTAAAGTCAGAAGTACTTGATTACACTTACCAGAGTGCAAAACGATGTATCACCCTCCAAATGTTTTCCAGCAGGCTTGCAGCCCGGGATCTCCATAACACGATCGTTGTATCTAATCCTAACATAATAGTCATCCAACTCAGACTTCTCGGCGTCCGAGAGACTTTCAATTTTCTGTCTAGCAATGCCCGATGACCTTCCTGGCTGTGCAACGCCCTTACCAAAGAGACCCCCGAACCAAGACTTTGCTTCAGTTTTGGGGTATTCAATTTTCACATTACCTAGCTTGGCATGACCGACATCAGCACTCTTGAATAATTCAAGTGCGATGTGGCTGGTGTATGGGGGCCATGGTTCTCCTTCAAAAGCACCGAGACTCGCAAGTACCGCTGCCAGTGTTGTATCATGACAGCCACTGAGAGCTAATTTGACAGCATTGTTGCCATTTTCGAGACCTGTTATGGCCAGAACTCAGTAAATTGTTCCTGGTGGGACAGAAGATTGACTATGTTTCCCAGCATTCGAAGTCACGGCAGTCTACTAACCAATATTTTTATTCCCCTGTGTCTTGCCAACCATTCTTTGGACTAAATCACCCATCAAGCTACCAATACCCAATGAGCGATATTCTCGAGATTCTTGGTAACCGGAAAACCACTCTTCGACTCCGATTTCATCGATGATCTTACGACCCTTTTCATCATAAAATTCCTTTGGAAGTCTTGTTTCTGGGCCTAGGTTTAAATTAGAACTACTTCAATGGGTCCATTTCCTGAAGTTAATAACACTAGAAGTAGCTTGATTGAGAGGAGTTCAAGGCATTCCAATCATGACTCACCATGTGCTAGGGTACTGTTAATGGTATCCATGATACCCGACAATCTAGGTCGAGAGTCAACCGCGACTTTACCGCCGTCTGGCATCCACTTTGAAACTAATTTATTAAGATATGCCATTTCTGAGGTATGATTCCATCGATCTGATGTTCTTTGAGCAAATGCACGAGAAAGAGCGGCGAAACGTCTGCAGTTCCCGTCATTTGGATAGAGAGTCTCATCGGCTGGCGCTCGGGTTACAATAGTTACGGGTGGAAAGGCAGCAGCTCGAGTATGCGCGGGGTACTAAATGCGTTTAGTGATCGTATTTCAAAAAGACGCTTTCAAGGTCTCATTCCGCATCTCAGCTAAAGCTGCATTTGAAACCGAAACTACCTGAAAGTAAATTTCACTCACCATTCCCCAAAAAGCTTGTTGCAGTGATTCCAAAGCTCTCGGAATAGGAGTTGCTCGCAAGTAGATCATATCTGCGTCTTCTATCATGGACGGCATGAATTTGAGTTGGTCGATGTAAAGGCGTCTCAATCGTGTTCCAAGCTGCCAGGTGGACATTCTCCCTTCATCCGTCAACTCTCCTAAGTTACATATGGAATCAATTTTCCCGTTCAGCCCCGATGCAATGATAGGACTGTCGTCGGCTCCAAAGGTTTCAAGGCGCCTTTTCCATTGTACTATGAAAGGTCAGGCTAGTGCTTGGCTATCATGGGAATTTTTTGAAAGGTTCGATGAGCTTGCATTCTCCTGCCAACAAGATATTCTCAAGTGGGGAACTCCTAGGAAGTTTGCGTCAATATAATAGAAATAACATACAGGCAGACCATTTTCCGTCATTAGCATCGACTATGTCAACTATTAGTGACCTAAGTTTTCGGACTTGGAGAGGAAACAATCTCAATTCCAACGCTTCAAATAGCCAAATTACATACTTGTTGCACTCATCATCTGCCTCGCTACTGCACAA
>Ga0247812_10000966_pt1 | contig 16427 bp, 11 predicted proteins | sample UWRJL149409B1_FD_178011 | JGI IMG/M metagenome (GOLD analysis project Ga0247812, IMG submission 178011) | Plant litter microbial communities from Arlington Agricultural Research Station in Wisconsin, United States - UWRJ-L149-409B-1 | ecosystem: Environmental > Terrestrial > Plant litter >...
GAAAATCTTGAGAACTTGGAAGACCAGCTGACAACATATATGAGTGCCTAAAGCTTCCGGATTGCCGTGATCCGCCTAGGCTCGTAAATTGAAACACAACCCTCTGATTTGAGTGCATCAGATGGTGCTCATCAACCCCGACCCTCGAGGTTGTTCGAGGCTGCATATAGCTGACCGGCTCTCCTCTCACTCGTGTCCTCTTCACCGAGTGGCTAATGGTGTTTGGTGTATCTGTGGTGACCGGAATGTGTTGGATTCAAGCAGTTCGGTAGATTCTATGCAAATTCTAAGAAACCAAATTCTGAATACCTCCCAAGAAAGAAATGCACTCCAAATGACAGCGGATAAACGCAATCCTAGGTTAGCGTCTTGAGCACATTTCTATGCACAAGATCTCATGTGTAAGGATAGATGTCTTTTAAGACATATCCTTATTCCACCCAACGGCATGTTCAAATCGAATTTGGCAAAACGTCTGCATTATTGAGATAAAAGCCCATTTATTGTAGATACAGACCTCAATCTTTAGAGTACCTTGATTTGGCCGGTAAGGCGAAGTAGCCTCACATTCATTCAGCAGGTGGGTCCCCCGTATGTACCTCCCCTTCCTATTTCGTCAACTGCCAACGATTAGATCGAACCACAACAAAATTAAAACAAAGCTACTTCTACCCCAAACCATCAACCACACCAATTAATAAACACAAAATACACAAAATACACAAGCGATAGTAAGCAATCATTGACAGTCATGTCTACCGCCATGCACCATGATCTTGGTGAAGGACCTGTAGAAACACATGGCGCCAAGCAAAGCCTACAGGCGAATATGGAGATGATACAAGCCGCAATGATGGTAAGAGCAGCTCTCCCTTGATCAATTTGCACGTTAACTTATATGTCTAAGGCGGAGCTTGGTATCAAACGACTAGATGACCTCCCCCTTGAAGACAAGGGATATAACGGCGAAATTCCAACTACAAAGTTGGCTCATCCTCTCAAAGGATCGGCTCGTAACAATGTTTGGCAGAGTAAGTTTCCTCGTGCCCGCTGTAGTCATATCACTGTCTCAAATTATGAATAGCTGCCACTTTCGATGACATTGACCCTGCTATGGAGGGGCTGGATGATATTGCAGGGGGGAACCTTTATCGGCTCCGGCGTAATGAGAAACAAGGAGATAGAGTTGTTGAAAGAGCTAGTCGATCCCGCGGTGGAAAGGCGAGCAATGTTCCAGCGCCTACCCAGCAGCTCTTCAACGACGGTAGAAAAGGTCGCAGTCAACCTAATCTAGTTCAAGCTGCACTATCTGAACTCCGGCAAGTAAGCACAGAGGCTGCTACAAGTCGAGGTAACCGTTCCCGCCGACGTCGTAATCAACAACAGCAAGCCATACCTGCCCATCCTGTTCCTGCGCCTCCCCCTGCATCTACGCGCGCTCGACGTGGTGCTGTACCCCGCCGAGACATGTATGCTAGCCAGAGTGTTCCTGCTCGTTTGCACAATTCATATGCTACTGGAGTCCTGACCAGCCAAAGCGAGTTTACAGCTCGAATGAACATAAAATCAGGCCCAGTTGAAGCACGGATTTATGCTCCTGCTCCTGCTCCTACTTCCGCACTGGCATCTGAAATATCAGATAACTCGTCAGCTTTTCTAGAACGATTAGCGGCTTCAAGTTTCAAAATTTCCAGCAACAGTTCAGCCGCCGAAATCAGCAGAGTTGTCTCAACGCAGCCAGTGCCAATTACTCCAGCAAATATCGTGAAGCAAACACCTTTCCGCGGTCTCGCAGCATCGAGGTTCGCTACATCCGCAATGCGACAGGAAAATACACAAACTATTGTCGAATCTAACCACATACAAGTCGCCACGATATTCAAGCCGCAGGTTCATGTACAAAATCCACCAATTGAAAATCTATTTGCTGAATCCTATGATTTATCAAGTCCCCAGAAAGTAGCTTCGCCAGCCACAAAACCTGTACGTACTGAGATTGGTTCGACACAGGATAAGCACTCGGTGCTCAAATCTCAAGGCAACATCAAAATCAGTCTCGATGGAGCTCAACCCAAATTTGGCAATGTCAGTCTTCTCAAGAATAATGATAACCTCTCAATAATTCTCCAGGTCGAAGTTCAAGATAGAATTGTCCTACATGAAGCTCTTACCGAAGCCGATATATTCGCATGTTCTGCATCAACAATTACATATAAGGCCATTTCTCAAAATACCATGTCCCCAGTCTGGAAATTTACATTCAGACTTCCAAATGAAGCCTTTGCGATTTGGAAAGCTTGGAATATGGCTGTTGCGCATGCAGACCGTGGCCTTTTATCCACTACCGCACTTCTTGATAGCTTGTCTCAAGGGACTGCAATGCATGATGTTCCTCAACAGTCGAGAGCACTTCCTGCTCTTCCCGATTATCCCAAAACTACTACTACCAAGTCGCTCCATCAACTTCCTGCAGACCCTGCTTCCAAAACCCGAGGTGTACGCTCTATCCTTAGTGAATCTTTACCGGCTATCCAAACCACATTGATTTCCCAACAAGAGAGTCAGGATACTGTCCAAATATCATCTCCCGCTGCTGCTTTAGACAGAAATCTCGTCCTCGTCTCAAATGAAACTGTGGAAGCTCAGGATGTAGTAGAAGATGCACTCATTGACTTTGAAGATTCCGGGGAAATTGACAAAGTTGAAAAGCTTAATTTACATGGCATCGACTACTTAGCTGGGGAGCTAGAAGTTCCCAACATACCTGGCGTTATGGACTTAGTTGTAAATGAACCCCAGGCCAAATGGATCCTAACTTTATTGGACGCACGTCCGGAAGGATCGTTCTTACAACAAGTCATGAAGTTAGCAAAATTTGAACTTGGTGTAGAACCGACCCCAAAATTGGTTAAGGCTGCAGAATGGGTAGTAAAAGGATACTTCATGTTCTCCGAGACATTTCATCAATTACCTGATGAACTAATGGATGCATACGTTGAGGAGGCGGCAAAGAAAGTGCTTTTGGAGGCAATATCTGTAGAAGCAGTAGTGGAAAGTCCAGTGGTAGACGGTAAAGTGCATAGAACGGGTCTATCGCAGTCACTTGCAGATTTCCATTTCGCTGGAACGATGGAGCATGAGCCAGAACGGGAAGATTTCAAGAGGGAGAAACGCCTCGAGGAGGTGAAGAAGCTCAAGGAAGAGAGAATGCTTGCTGAGGAACAGCTCAAAAAGCGAGGAGGTTTGGCTGCTTCTAGATTTGCTCCATCAATAGAAGACAGCAAATTTTCGATAGTAAAAGTATGAAAGTAGTAATTGGCAGTCTACCCTTCTGCGTTGTCGTCGAGCACCTATTAGACTAGTTGATACTAGTTAATGAAATCCCACTTTCCGAAACTAAGAACAAACCATTAAACTCGTTGCAAACTTTATTGGAGTACGTATGAAGTAGCAAAAATAATTATGATTACAATCATTTGATGGCAAAATCTATCTATTCCCCAGTACTTAAATTACCTTAGTTTATAACTATGGGCAGCCAAGAATTCCGAATAATCAAAATAAGAATAGCTTGGAGATTTGACAGATTCTGATCCTTTTATCTATTTATATGGATTTTAAGAGAACAATAGCGGGGGATTTAGAGGGAAAGTAACTTTGAACAACAATTAGAACTTGCAGTGTGATCAAATAGTAAGAAATTGCGAAGAAAGCCCATTATAAGGTCTTGGTACACATAACTACTTTATTTAATATACTCTAACTAAAACTCACTCAGATAGTTATTAAAAATGCCCTTCATTCTTAGGGCTAAGCTACACTATGGCATACTTCTTAATGGGAAGTATCTACGTCGTGTGCCGGTATGGCGACCTGGTGATATTTGAGACTATTACATTTGCTAGCAAGAGCTTTTGCAGTTGAAGTCTCTAGATAGCTATTGTAATTAATATTCCCTTAGCTTAAACTAGTAGAAAATAGTGATAGACCTGCGACGAGTCAGATTTCCTTTGCCGTTTTCAGCTTTTATGTTTATCCAGTATTTTTCCACTCCCAGGCTTAATAAGAGCTATGTGAGAGCCCGGCAAACCATTCATTCGAGGGAACCCGTTCCAAGACTCATGTTCCGAAATCAGAAATAATGTTCTCGTTTTGAACTTACAATTCCAATCCTGATTAATCGGCACTGCCCAATATATCCACCTCAAAGAAAAATCACGGAAATGCGGTATGCTTTATTGTACCAATCCGTGTAATATAATTGAGTTACTGAGAAAAAGACCGGGCTTTAGATTGCTAGGTCAATTTCTCAATTTTCAAAATCTCATAATTCCGGCTTCTTGGTATGAGATGGAGATTGGCGAAGCCGTCGTCATCTGTAGTTCTTGAAGTTGCACGCATAAGACTGTAACTATTTACATAACAATGGCATTTAATAGATCCAGAACAACGAACATGCAGGATTAATATACATTGTACCAGCCGCCATTCATTATCTTCAAACATGTGAAGTTTATGAATATATAGTATGAGCAACTGTGATTTGTAGTACATAAGAAGGTTGGAAGGTAGGTAAACAAAGCAATTCCTATCCGGCCACCCCTGTTGTTGTGAGTTTAGCGAGGAAGTCTAAATAGGTAGTTAGCGGGCATCCACTTCATGTCAACCCGACGACCTTTCGACCAGGCCTTCAACTTATATCTTTCCAGACTTTGCTATTATAAACTCTTCCGAGCGCCTCAGCATTTGACGCAAGACTGCGTAATTAATCTGTGGAACATCGTTTCTACCATGAACGTTTTGCAACGACCATCGCATCCGTCATTCTTTCCGCACCACGAAACCCCTCACCACAACCCAAGTAAGAGAGCCCATATGCCAGAGCTCACTATACCTCTCTGACACTCCTATCTAGTCTCTACATCCCATACAATGAGTGTACGAAAGCGCAAAGCCGACGATGATGGCCTCGACGAAAACATGCTCTCGCCTCATGGTTCCCCTGCCCCATCCCATCGGTCCATTGCTCGACCCTTTAAGAAAGTTAGAAGCAACGAGGTGTCTGGACGACCTTTGGCTCTACCTCGTCTTTTGGAAACACTTGATGCTCAGTCCCTGCGAGGTGTCCTACAACAGATATGCGAACGACGTCCTGAGATCGGTGCTGAAGTTGTTGCATCTGCACCCCGACCATCTGTGGCGGCAGCTTTAGATGTTTTAGCACAATATCAAGACAAGCTTCAATCGGCATTTCCATTTGGTGGTAATCCAGGCTCCGACTATGCCTACAACCGTGTCAGGCAAGCTCTGGTAGATCTCATAAATGCCCTGACCGACTATACACCACACTATCTTCCTCCAAACGAAAGCCAAACCACCATTTCCCTTACCTACCTTGACAGTGCTACTAAGTTTGTCCATGACCTTCCTGAATGGGACAGTCAATCTCATAAGTACCACAAAGACGATGCATACGATGAGATCTCAAGAGCTTGGGCATTGGTGATCAGCGAGGCATCAAAGAAAGGCGGTGGGTTTCAGTTGCACTCAGGGGGTTGGGATCAGAAACTGGTCAAGCACAACGAACAAAGTGGAGGACGCATGCAGGTAGCTGTACATGGGTTGGGATCAGGTTTGGGCTGGATGGGAGGTAACACTGGAAGCTCAGAGGATCCACGATCGATTCGCAACCAGTTGTTTTCAGGAACTTATGGTACAAATCAAAGCGTCCGCGTTGGCCTCTGGTAGATATGACCTCTGCAGTCAGGTTATTCTGCGTATATATTTTGAACAAAGGGAGATTGCTATTTGGGGTTACCAGGTCTTTAGACGGGGGCTCATACAGCGGCGTTTGTTTTGTTAAGATGTTTAGCCAGTTGGCTGCATCCATGAAGCTCATGACAATCTCCTTTGACTGAAAGTTTTGTTAGCATGTTTGGGGAGTTCAGCCCAGGTACGGCTTTGATAATGCATTTGGGGCACTGTAAAGGTGGCAATACTTTCAGGCGTACACTCGTTCTTTCTGTTAACAAAGGAAATGGTAGTTTAGAGAAATACAGAGAATCCATTATTACTCAGACAACATGCTCGTACTTACGATTTCTGTGAAGATTTACTGGTTTTAATCATTCAATATAGCGCCAAATCAAGTACTTGTACCGATTAGACCTCACAACATACGAATTATGCAAATTTTAGTATTAACACTATTTATCAAGCATGGAAACAGTGCTTCTGTTTATTCTAAGCATAGGCGTGTATAATCTGAAGTACTCAACTCAACTAGCTAAGTGATACTCACCTACTTCGTACTTTATGACGACTTGAGGCCGAGTCACGTGGCGTAATCGCGTCTCGTGAGTTGGTGATTAGGCAACGCGTTATTCGCTCTTACACTAAGTGGCGCGACGGCAATACACATCACCACCTACCTATCAATGTGATTCCCATTAACGTGTACTTGCTGAGCTTGTATTATATGAAATGCCTGCGTAAGTTTTGTTGACTTCATTTCAAACCTCAACGCTAATAAATGCCTCTAGACCAGGGGACCAGCACACTGGGAGGATCATAACAAATCCCTTCGAAGAGAAAGCCCCTCGAATATCAGAGTATACAGCTCAAGAAATAGCGACACTTCAAAGTCGCCTCGAAAAACAGCTTGGACCTGAATACATATCGTCAAGATCCGGGCCAGGAGGTGGCAAAGTTCACTACGTTGCAGCAGAGAAGTGTATTCAGCTTGCAAATGAGGTATTCGGTTTCAATGGCTGGTCCAGCCAGATAATGGATATACAAGTTGATTTCGTGGATGAGAATCCAACAACGCTGAAAGTCTCTCTTGGATTGTCAGTAATTATGCGGGTAACACTACGAGACGGCACTTTTCACGAAGATATCGGATACGGGCATATCGAGAACTGTAAGGGGAAGGCGGCAGCATTTGAGAAAGCAAAAAAGGAGGGAACGACTGATGGGCTGAAACGCGCATTGAGGAACTTTGGCAATGTGCTTGGTAACTGCATATATGATAAGGAATATTTGGCAAAGGTCACGAAAATCAAGGTGCAACCCGGAAAATGGGATGTAGCGAATTTGCATAGACATTCGGGCTATGCTATCAAGCAAGAAGTAATGAAAGTTGAAGAAAAGCCTCAGGTTATCATCCAGGGCGTTAATCAAAATCTTGGGGCGGGCGCCAACATTGATACTGATGATACTATAGAAGATGAATTTGGTGGTAAAAGATCCGAGCACCGAATTTTGTACTTTTGCTAACACCAGCAGATTTTGATGAAGCTGACTTCAGCGTACCTGAATCCGATGCCCATCCAGATGAAGTGATACTTCCCGCATCATTAGTTGCTTCACGTCACCTCGGGACTGGCGGAGGAATTGTGAGCACCACAATCACCCCAGTTTCAAATCAGAGCCGTCCCAATCCGGTCAGCAGGCCACAGCAGCCGATGCGTCCTTCAAATACGGTTCAGGCGGGTCAGAATATTGCGCCACCTCAACCACAGACACCAAACAACGGTTTCAATAGAACGAATGGTACGGTGGGCAATTCAATGAAGCCTCCACCGCAAGACGCTCCACGGATTCTAAACCAACCTTCTAGATTGGTTCTGAATCAAACATCTCGAAATAATGGCCCCCATTCAGCGCCATCATCACCAGCTCACGCAGGCAAGCTGTCCTCTGATGAACCGATGACCGACCTACCACCTCCGGGGCAAGGATTCTTTTCTGCAAGAGCAGCAGCGAATATACCCGAAGGTTCCAATGCTGAGCCACTTGCACCCAACGCTGCCAACCTTGTGGCTTTTAATCCCCATGCCGAATCCCCCTCTATTCCCAAAACACCTGGCGTAGATCATAGTCAAACGAAACCTCTAACCCGTGCCAAAAAGCACGTTCCAGGCATCAAAGCAGTCACTATTGATGCTAATACTGTGGTGCCAGTCTCAAGGCCTAACGTTCTGAACCCGCAAATGGATGCTACAAGACGAATAGGGGTACCTGGAGGTGGTAGTCCGATGGCAAACAGAGGTGGTGGCTACAAACCTCCTACAGTGAAGAGACCTTTAGATGGGAACTTGTATCCACCCAGCAGAGTTCCATTGCATGATCTACCTGCAAATGGGACCGTAGGGCCAGGTGACGGAAGTGACCAAAAACGACAGAGACTAAATGGGTAGGAACGGATGGACGGAGTTTTGGAGGCATACAAATATTCAAATGAACCACTTGCTGGGCTGGGCGTCTGGGGTGTTGTGGTTGGTATTATCATTCTATATGTATCATAGTCTTGCTCAGGAGAGGGTTGAAATGGCTGAGACCAGGAATGGCCTTTGCCCCCATATATGTAATTCTTGATAACTAGTGACCTCCCCGTGTCTACTCAAAGTTTTCATTTAAGGTAAACTCTTGAATGTACTATGATCATGATCCGGTTTAACGGGGTGAAAACATGCGCCTGGGTATATCCGATACATCATACTGAACTTTGGGAAGCATAAGCGAAGTTCCCACGAACTGACAAGTGTATTAGTTATAAAATATGTCTAATAATGCTGAACAGCCACTATATTAAAGTTGTGTTAAACTAATGGTGGATCTCTAATAGCAGGAAACTGCAGATCAAATATCAAATACCCATTTATAAATCAAAAGTGCATTTAAATGCTTCAAAATCTCATCCAAATATGCAGGACTGATGCCGAACGTGACCAATGCCATAGCCCATTATGTTGGCATCCCATTGAGAATTGGTAATGTACTTGGAACACGGACTTCGACCTACAAAGTGCATAGTAACTTCTACTTCTATAGTTGAACCCATTCAAGAAAGGAAGGGAACAGAGGAAGATCGTGAGGTAATTTTAGAGTTTTGGGGAATTACAGGTGCATTCCCCTAGAATCTACTTAGAAGCCCAATTTCGTTGATCAGTCAAACTCCCTACCTGCCAACCTACGAAGTTATGTGGACCGGGCACGTGGGGAGACCCTTGACCGGAACTGATGTCGGGCCGGAAATTAAAGTGGACGGGGATTTCCTAATTTCCTCGACTGTTGACCACACCCTTCAACCATAACACTCCAAACCATTTTCACATCACCACTTCCATACAATCCTCTAACTATACCATAACTATGTCTATTCCAGCATTCACCGATGTGGCCAAGGCCTCCAACGATGTAAGTACCTTCGCTGCCCTTTTTGTGTATGCGCCAGAATACCTTGCTAACCAATCCTCAGCTATTGAACAAGGACTTCTACCACGCATCGTAGGTCTGTCAATTGATATGCTGGTCAATTCTAATAGTCACAACTAGATCTGCTGCCATCGAGGTTAAGAGCAACACCCCAAACAACGTTGCCTTCAAGGTTACCGGAAAGTCGACACACGAGGGAGCCACAAGCGGTTTGGTAAGGAACACAACTTAAGAATTAGGATGGATTGTGAATGCTGATTTGAGACTGGTGATATAGCTCGAAGCCAAGTACGCTGACAAGCCATCTGGTAAATATTTAGACTCCATAACTTACTTCTCCTCTCCGGTCTACCAATCCCCCTTCCAAGACCATCGCTTCTCCCTCGATATTGAGGCTTTTCCAGAATGTAGCAAAGTAGCATTTATTTACACAATACCTATAGGAGTTACTGTCACCCAGTCATGGAATACCGTCAATGCTCTCGATACCAAGATCGAGCTTAACGACACCATCGCCAAAGGCTTGAAGGCCGAGATTCTGGGTTCCTTCCTCCCACAGACCCAAGCTAAGGCTGGAAAGTTCAACTTGCACTTCAAGCAACCCAACTTGCACGCCCGTGCTTTCTTCGATCTCCTCAAGGGTCCAACTGCCAACATCGATGCTGTTATCGGTCAGGATGGGTTTTTAGTTGGAGCTTCTGCCGGTTACAGTGTTGAGAAAGCCGCGATCACCGGTTACGCTGCTGCCATTGGATACACCACCAGAGAGTACACTGCTTCAGTCACTGCAGCCAGCAACTTGAGCGTCTTTTCTGCTGCTTATTACCACAAGGTCAACTCACAGGTCGAGGCTGGTGCTAAGGCTACCTGGGACTCCAAGAGCGCAAACCAAGTCGGTCTTGAGGTTGCTACCAAGTACAGACTTGACCCTGTCTCTTTCGCCAAGGTAAGGTTTCTGATACATTAAAGCGTGAGTATACTCTAACAGTGCACAACTAGGCCAAGATCAATGACCGTGGTGTTGCAGCTGTTGCCTACAACGTTCTCCTCCGCCCTGGTGTCACTCTCGGTCTCGGTGCTTCATTCGATACCCAAAAGCTTAGCCAAGCCACCCACAAGATCGGCACAAGCTTCACCTTCGAGGGATAAGTGCCTACTTTCCCGTGTAATTCTTAGAGTGTAATAGGTCATGATGAGAGATGAGCAGATTTAGAGAATTCTCCCGGGTTTAAGCGTTGAACTCTACGAAGTATAGCATTGGATGTAGATTAGATGGAAATAACCACTCATCTTAAGGTCTTGCATGCTCTGCCCAGAAACTACTATTCAACAACTCGTTTTATGCTGCTTTTCTTTTCACACTCAATGACGGTATTTGAGGACGATTGTATTGGACCTGTGCTACTATTTTTCCTCTTTCCTCCCAGGTCTTGATATCCCCTCAAACAAAAAGCCCGGTACCCAGATCGTGAATCCGACAACAGCCGTAACCAGCATAAATTGTCCTAGTAGGCCTGAACCTCTCTCACCACTCTCCATCCTCCTTTCACCACTTGCCCTCCTCTGTTGTCTCCTCCTTTCTGCCTGGATCCCCTCATGAGTCCTGAAGTGCCTATGTTTGTCGAAATGAGGAACATCGTTCCCATGTCCCCATGGCTGCTGCCCCGGGCCCATTCCTCCTACGCCACTACCAACGCCTTCCCCGAAATCCGGCTTCTCAGCCCCTGGTGCTCCATTGCCTTGTGCTTCCGATCTTTTCTCACCATGATTACCCCACCCTCCGTTACGATAGAAACTGACTGGTGGACCGCGGAATTGGGTCCTTCGATTGCTAAGGCCGCTGGCTGCACGTCCTCCTACGGGTCCTGATGAAGAATATGAACCACGTTGGGGCGGATGAGAGGATTGGTGTTTGTGTTGATTAACTCGTAAAACATCGCGGTCGTAGGCGTGCCGTTTAGCTGGTATACTCAGAGTTGCGTATGCTTCACTAATTCTAACGAATCGTTCTGAGGCTGTTGGATCATTCGGGTTTCGATCGGGGTGGTGTGCTTTGGAGAGGTTATAAAATGACCTAGTGGTTTGTTAGCTCCAGTCTTGGACTGCTTAAACAGGATCAGTACTTTTTAACATCTGCAGGCGTAGCATTGTGTGGTACATCCAAGGTCTCATAATGGTTAGGGTCGCCTTGCCTGCGAGAAACGCTGGTATGGAAACTGGAAAGTTGCCATTGTCGAAGCGCTATTAATGTTCTGTTGCTACCAGAAAGAAGAAATGGAGAGCGGAGTGGCATTCCTCATCCTGTTGCCGTCCTTTTAATATTAGATGGCGATGGTGCTACGCAAATCCGCAGAGAAAGATGAACGAGAAATGAAGAATAAAGGATGGCGACGTCAATACAACTTTGGACCCACTTCGGCGATAAAAACATGGAGGGGCACAAGACAGGGTCAAAATCACAACCCTTTGTAGATTTAATGCGAGGTCAATCCTTACAAAGAATTTTACCTCGTTACACAGACTAACTTGGACCTTTGTACCTCTGGATGTTCCCAGTATTTGAACATCATTCACAGACAAGTCGTTGCTTGTTTGTCAGAGTGAAAAATCTCTGCGTATATAAAAATGGCTGCGCAGGCCACTGATGCGCTGGCCAACCTTAAGGGTGAGCTGCTATGCAACTTGCCAGTTATTGTTCAAACGTGCTGAATAAGATACAGTGAAGGACCCAGAATCAATTGAAGCATCTGCAGCCGCCGCAAAAGCTAATGGAAACGGATCAAAAGCGGAAGCAGAAGACTCGGACGATGATGAGGATGACAAGACTCCAGGAGAAGGCGGCACAGAAGGAGGCGGAAAGAAAAAAAGAAAGCGGAAGCGCAAGCCAAAGAAGGCCGGTGGAGCTACAGCACTTGCTACGAAGCAGACCTCGCCACCTAGAGTCCTCTTATCGAATCTATATCCCAGTGGGGAGTATCCTGTTGGCCAGGAAGTAGAGTACCGAGATGAAAACCTGTACCGTACCACCAACGAAGAGAAGAGAGCTTTGGATCGCGCGAACAATGATTTCTTGCAGGAGTATCGGTATGGAGCGGAGGTTCACAGACAGGTTAGGCAATGGGCTGCGCAGAACATTAAGCCAGGGCAGAGCTTGACGGAAATTGCAGAGGGAATCGAGGATAGCGTGCGGGCTTTAACAGGCCATCCAGGACTGGAAGAAGGCGACAATATCAAGGGTGGTATTGCGTTTCCCACCGGAGTCAATTTGGACCATATTGCAGCGCATTACAGCCCCAATGCTGGAAACAAAACCCTCTTAGCAAAGGAGAATGTTATGAAGGTTGACTTTGGTGTGCATATCAATGGCAGAATTGTGGACAGCGCCTTTACTATGTCCTTTGATCCTATGTACGACAATCTCTTGGAGGCGGTCAAAGAGGCTACCAATACAGGTATCAAAGAGGCCGGTATCGATGTTAGGATGTCTGATATTGGAGCTGCTATTCAAGAGACTATGGAGAGTTACGAATGTGAGATCAATGGCACGACATACCCTGTGAAGTGTATCCGGAACTTGAACGGTCACGACATTCAACAGTGGAAGATCCATGGTGGAAAGAGTGTCCCGATTGTTAAGAGTAATGACCAGACTAAGATGGAGGAGGGTGAAACTTTCGCCATTGAGACTTTTGGTAGTACTGGAAATGGATATGTTCGGGATGATGTAAGTAATGAAGGAATCATGGCTATATCACCGACTGACTCCGAGAAAGTACGAAACTTCACACTACGCAAAGAGACAGGATGCACCTAAATCAAGGCCAAATCTTGCCTCTGCGCAGAAACTGCTCGGTGTCATCAACAAGAATTTTGGCACCCTGCCGTTCTGTAGGAGATATCTGGATAGGTTGGGCCAAGAGAAGTATTTACTGGGGGTGAGGAACACCAGTCACACTTTAAAATATGAGATTCTAACGGGTTCTAGCTCAACCAACTGGTTCAACAAGGCTATGTGGAAGATTACCCTCCTCTGGTCGATAAGAAGGGCTCATATACAGCTCAATTTGAACATGTGAGTTTTTCTCACACACCTCATGGCATAAGAGGTTACTAACTCTCATAGACCATTTTACTACGACCAAATGTGAAGGAGGTTATTAGTCGTGGAGATGATTACTGATTTAGTTTACCTAAAAGACCATGATACATGACTAAGAGGACACATGAATTGCGGCAAACACCACACCTGATTAACTGAATTATGTGTAATTGATCCTTGATAAAGTAAACATGAGAAGACTTCAACATAGTTTTAAACCGCCGTCGTCAATTTTGAGGTTACTATTTCGTAGTAATCTATCATAAATTTTTAGCAACAAACACACTCCCGACAATTCAGATCGACATTTATATAATGTAGTCAGCAATGGCCGATAGCGTCGGCTCGGCTAGGGTATCTATTCTATATCAAGTCCTTCATGTCATATGCAAACCAGATATTACATTGTACCGTCTTTCTTTGAGTATTCGCAACCTGGTCTCTCAGTCAGATCCCACTGTGAAAGATTTGAAGCTTGGGTACGTTTGGCTATTTATTCTCTCTATCTAACATATGAATGGCGGTGCTATTTATCACCATATTAATATTCGCTCCTCAAATTCTTCCGTAGAGGCTCGTGTTTTAACAGACCCACATTGTGTCCAGACTTTCCCATTCCTACATATTATAGTTATCTACAGAGTCTCTTGTAGTAGCATTTGTGTTAGACAAGTCGTTTTGCAAATTCTTACGATAGGTCTATCGATAGGTATGGTTGGAAATTGTTGGCTCTAAATTGAAACACCCACGTATGTAAAGTAGTTTCGACTCGCTAAATCGTGGTTGGCTTAAGATGTGCTAATAGATTGTCAACATTTGCTGTAAGCTGAGATGATTGCATGAGACTCCTTAGTTACATGGTTTCAAAACATCTCGACTACTAGGAAACCTTAAACTTGTAGAGACTTTGTAAAGAGACAACAGATAATTATTCAGCGTCCCTAGAACCAATGCAATTGGTCTAACTCTCTTTTGCCATTTTCCAACTAAACTCTTCTCGAACCGTAACAAATTATGATTACTGCAAGATGTAACAAAAAATTGCAGGTGGAAACTTCGCTTAACCAGAACATACCTGTATTTTGTTTAGGATCAAAGTGTACAGTACAACGCTACGGGAAGCTGGATAAGCAAGCACCTATAAAGCTTACCATGTATTGTCATATCGCAGTACTAATATAAATGTAAAGGCAGAGGACGAACTGAGGTCCAGCCCTTGAATCATATTTGAGCATGATAATTGAGAAGTTTGATCTCACTTCACTTTTATGGCTCAGGTTTTATCATTTCAACGATTTAAGAGGACTGTGTGTTGATTGATCTGCTCTTGTTGCTTGCGGAACTTTCTGATTATCTGTAAGTAGTGTGATTTCGTTAAATCTTGTTTATATTGGAATGGACTGCGATAGAAAGGCCCCCAAAACGAAACCATTGGCTGTCATCTAATTATCAGCTTTCTGTATACGGTGACTTGACACAGATGTAAGGTTAAAATATCATGAAATGGATAGAATTATGTACTGTAACATAAAAATAAGGGCATTCCTCAGACTCCAACACCAACTCATCGATTTCTATCAAAAGCACTGTCAGCCTACTCATTGGCGAGTCGCCAGCTAGCTAGAGCACTAACAGTGAAATCACGGGGAACTATGAGATATTTCAAGTTTTCGCTAACCTTAAATCTATATTCTATATACAAAATGTCGAGTCCTCATAATCGTCCTAGAATTATTTCCAACATACTTTCGTAAATCGGGGCTGGGCATGGTAAGCTCGGCTAAGCGAGCCCCATGGTGGAGCCTTACTATTCCACAGGTCCAATCCCAGAACAGTCGCCCCTGAACGCCACAACCCAACCACAACTACCTTAGACCCGACTGACATTTTGTGGAACGTTTTTGACTTCGAAATCGACTTCGACGTATTTTTGTTCATGGACCATTTATTGTTCTTGACCTGACATACAAAAAGCTGCTTGATATTCAGAATGGCCGTTGCTACTTCCACTGTCACTACCTCGCGGTCTTCACGCTCCAATCCTTCGCAGCGGTCAAAGTCCTCCCCATCTCTACCTGCAGCGGAAACTCCCCCGCCATTAGAGATCAAGGAGCATGATTTCTTCTGGACATATACTGAGGAGCCTCACCGGACACGTAGAATGGCTATCATTAAAGCTCACCCCGAAGTTACGAAACTCTGCGGACCAGAACCCCTCACGAAATACGTCGTCCTAGGCGTTGTCTCCCTCCAAATTGCCATGGCCTACCTCCTTCGAAATACACCATTATTTTCTTGGACTTTCTTCCTGACGGCATATATAATCGGTGCGACCGCTAACCAGAATCTGTTTCTGGCTATCCATGAAATAAGTCACAATCTGGCTTTCCGTCATCCTGGCTTGAATAGAGCGATTGCGATCTTCGCCAATTTGCCAATTGGGATACCTTATAGTGCATCGTTCAGAGTAAGCATAAGTCAGACTTGAGGGTCACTACATGCTAACTATAGCAGCCATATCACCTCACTCACCACAAATCGCTTGGAGTAGACGGCCTGGATACCGATCTTCCAACAGCTGTTGAAGCGGTCTTTTTAGATTCTCTTGCAGGGAAGGCCTTCTTCTGCACATTCCAAATCCTCTTCTATGCCATCCGCCCTGTTTTCGTTTATGCTGTGCCTTTCACCTCGATTCACTTCATCAACATCGCCGTGCAGATCATGTTTGATGTCGCGTTAGTGAAATACGCTAGCCTCAACTCACTATACTACTTCATTCTCTCCTCTTTTCTCGCAGGATCCCTCCACCCATGTGCTGGCCACTTCATCGCCGAACACTACGTCTTCGAGAAGCTTGGTGCCGAAGCCAAAGATCCGCTCACAAACACACACATCCCAGAAACGTTTTCCTACTACGGGCCTCTGAACTTTCTGACATATAACGTTGGGCTACATAATGAGCATCACGATTTTCCTGCTATTCCATGGACCAGATTACCCAAGCTGCGAGAGATTGCAAGCGAATTTTATGCCGATTTACCTACACACAAGAGTTGGGTGTATGTTATCTGGCAATTCATTTGGGATGAGAATGTGGGCATGACTTGCA
>Ga0247812_10000967_pt1 | contig 16410 bp, 6 predicted proteins | sample UWRJL149409B1_FD_178011 | JGI IMG/M metagenome (GOLD analysis project Ga0247812, IMG submission 178011) | Plant litter microbial communities from Arlington Agricultural Research Station in Wisconsin, United States - UWRJ-L149-409B-1 | ecosystem: Environmental > Terrestrial > Plant litter >...
GCCGTGGCATCTCTGTCCCGTTGGCTGAAAAATACCTGGAAGAAATTTATTTAAAACATGCGGAGAAAATAAATAACCGTATTTACGCGATTGGTTTTAAAAACGAAGCTGGCGGCTTTGAGCTTCGCAACAAGTTTTTAAAATCCTCGGTAAAGCCTAAAGCACCAAGTTTTATCAGGGGCAAGAAAGAAGACCGTAAAGGCGTTCATCTTTTCGAGGGCTTTATGGATTTTCTGACATTGGTCACCATCAATGACGCACCGCTTAAAGGCGATGCCATTATTCTAAACTCTGTCTCCGGCCTGAAAAAAGCCTTGCCATACATTAAAAATTATAACTACGGCGTGGCCTATTCCTGGTTTGATAATGATGCTGCAGGCGACAAAGCAACAGCCACTTTTGCGAAATTCATCAAAAATGAAACGGCAATAAAGCATCAACCGATGAATAAAATGTATGTCCCGCATGAAGATCTGAATGCCTGGCATATGCACGAACGCAATCTGACTTTGTAAGGAGCATCTAATGCAACTCTTTAACGATCACAATCTGTATCATGTGGCCGAGGTTGAACTCACTTATAAGAACAAACAAGATCATGGTGGCCGGATCAAAATCAACGATCCTAATGATTCTTATAATGTGTTTTACCACGCATGGGATCATAACCGGATTGATTTGGTGGAGCAGTTCAAGATACTGCTTCTTAAAAGCAACAGCTGTCTGGGTATTGCTGAAATCGCAACGGGCGGAACGGCATCCTGTCCGGTTGATCCTAAAATGGTTTTTTCAACTGCCTTAAAAGCAAATGCGGCCAGCATTATTCTCGCGCATAACCATCCTTCCGGAAATCTAAAGCCAAGCAAAGAGGATATTGCCATCACCAGGAAACTTTGCGAAGGCGGTAGGTTACTGGACATCACCATTCTCGATCATTTGATCATTACGTCGCATGGCTACACATCGCTGTTGGATAAAGGGCTGATGCCGGTTTAACCACACTATTCTCTAACAACCATTAATCACCATAAGCCCGGATTAACCGCCGGGCTTATTCTTCAACATGGAAAGGTATAAGAAATGGAAACTAACTTGGCAAATCCATCCCCAAGCGATAAATCGAAAAAACCGAATGTACACCAAATGGTGACCAACATTATCATCGAACAATTGGAGAACGGCGTAATTCCCTGGCAAAAATCCTGGGCTTCCACAGAGCTTAGCTTTGCGATGGAGATGCCGCTAAATTCCACCACCGAGAAATACTATCGCGGGATCAACATTGTTCTATTGTGGTGCTCGGCCATCAAACACAAATTCCCGCAACAGGAATGGGCCGGGCTTAAGCAATGGAACCGGTCTAATGAAAAAGTGAAAGCCGGTGAAAGCGGCACCATGATCGTTTATTACGATACGTTTTTGAAAGAAGAAGACGGGGAGATTAAGAAAATCCCCTTTCTAAAACACTCCTATGTTTACAATCGTTCGCAGCTGGAAAACTATCAGCCTCCCGAGCCCGTTGCCAAACCTGTAAAGAAAGCTGGCAAAAAATCTAAATTTGCGCCGATAACAGCAATTGATGAATTTTTGGCCAATACCAAAGCGGTGATTGAACACCACAATGGCGATCCGTGTTATAGTCCTGCTAAGGATAAAATCTTAATGCCGCACCACTCAAATTTCCACGGCACCAAAACGTCCAGCGCGACCGAGGCCTATTATTCAGCCAATCTTCATGAACTGGTGCACTGGTCAGGTGTTGAGAAACGCTGCGACCGGAAAATGGGCAAAAAGTTCGGCGATAAAGAATATGCAGCAGAAGAACTGGTTGCCGAATTCGGCGCGGCTTTTCTATGCACAGGCTTTGGCCTGCCAACCGTGGAAAAAGGCGACCACAGCGGTTATATTGCACATTGGCTGAAAGTGCTAAAGGAAGATAACCGGATCGTTACGACGGCGGCAAATGAAGCATCCAAAGCGGTTGACTTTTTACACAGTTTTAATTTGATGTGACAAACGCAACCCCGTCGATAACATTCGACGGGGTTTTTTGACTGCTATAATTTTAATGGTATTAAAATTCAGGAATATTTCCGAAAATAATCGCGCTGTAAACAAAAACCACTTATATTTAGAAGCCCATAATTGTGGTCATTTAGTGCTCTTTACCTAAATCTTATTTTATGAATTTAAAACTCAAAATCGTTTTTGGACTTTTTATGCTTTTATTGGCGGACAAATCATACGCCCAGCATGACTATGCTTATATGTGCGAAAGTGGCTCGGGATGGAGTTTTGGAGCACTAATTAATGGCACTTTTCATTCAAAGATAACCAAGTTAAAGACAACTATCTTAAGTGAACCTTACTTTTTAGGTTATACAGATCATGAAAAACCACTTAGCGAATTAACCAAACAACTTGGCGGTGGGGCTTTTATTCATTATAAAATTCCCAATTCAAAGTTTGGCATAGAGAACGAAATCACGTTTTCCCAGGCAGGCGGTACATATTCTTTCAACAATACAGATAAAGATTTTAATTATGATATTGCGTTTCGCTTTCAGTATGTGAACTTTCAGTCGTTAGTGCGGTATTATCCAACCATTCCAATCAACGAGTTGGGCCAGCGTAATGGTTTTTTTTATGTTGGATTAGGTCCCAGTTTCGGCGTTAATGTATCACAGGAAAGAATTTTTTACACATCGGCCGGGAGCGGCAAATTGCCTGAATTTGGTGAGGATGCTACGACGCAACAACAATTAAGAAACGTTTTAAAAGGTCAGAATACGTTCGGCTTGTCTGCTGAAGTAGGGTTCATGATTCCATCTCTGCGTGCCGATATTAGCCTCCGTGGTCATTATAGTTTTACTGATGCCATCGAGACGATTGATAATCCTTACAACTTCATTGAAGCAAAAAATCGGTTAACGTATTTTCAGGTCAGCTATAAATTTACGTTTTCTGATAATTGATTATGAAGACATTCAAAGGCGTCTTGTTAATGGCTTGTGTACTTTTAGTACATTGCCAAGGTTATACTCAGGGATCGCTGTCTCCTGGTGGAGTAAAAGGTGCCAGTATCTGGCTTATCAGCGATACCAATGCCAAGAGCGTCGTTTACAAAAGCAAAATCCCACAAACTGATTCTGTTATTGCATTTAAGGGTCCACATGAGACGCAATTTTTGAATTTTAATGAAGGCCTTCTTTTTAAAAATGGAGATCTTCTTAATTTGCCGTTAGGAGATAGCAGTATCGATAACGCTACATTTTTTACTGTCTACCGGGAAACTGCAGTTATACCAGACGAAAAAACGATTTGGTATTTAGCGACGGCTCACAAAGTAGCCTCGATCCTTACTACAAAAAGATTGGCAGATCTGGACTCCGCTAAGTATTTAAATTTCACAGATTTGCATCCAGGAGAAGCGAAGATAGCTACCTATGCACAGTTAAAGCGAAAAGATACTGTTAATGCTGGTCTAACAAATTGGCTGATTGGGCAGAAACCCGTTTCCCCCATCTTGCCTGTCTCTTCCTTCGCAGGCATTATTCCGGAGCTGATCGCGTATAAAAGGTCATTAGCTTCCGAGGAACGGATAAAAGTTACGACGTATCTAGCTGTTAAATATGGCATCACGTTGTCCGATCCAAATCCGATATATCTAAGCAGTTCAGGTAAAACCTTATGGGACGGCAATCGCGACGAAAGCTATTATCATCATATCGCCGGTATTGGCAGGGATGATAGTACCGGATTGAGTCAGTTGAAGTCGACCAGTAGCAGCGCCCCCGGTTTATTGACCATCTCTACCGATCAATTTAAAAGCAATGAATCCTATATAGTTTGGGGAGACAATAACGAGTTACTAACAATCTCGAATAAAAATCACGCTGGTTCACCGCCACTTTTAAAAAAGAAGTGGCTTTTAACTGTTAATACGAACGGTATAATAAAAACTGACGTCGTTTTGAACACTAAAAAAATTGACGTGCTACTCCCTGCAAAACCCTTTTTCTGGCTTGCGGTAGACCGATCTGGCACCGGACATTTTGAACCCACGCAAACGGAATATACAAGGATGGATTCTATAGACGCAGAAGGCCTAGCTTATTTTAAAAATGTCATCTTTGATGATAAGACCACCGACAAGCTTATCATTGGATTTTATGTGGGCAACTCCATATTTTCGGCGACAACTGTCAGCCAACCCTCCTGTATCGATCCTTCATCAGGTGCTTTGAATGTTAAAATAGTAGGCGGCGCTCCGCCGTTTAACATCTCGCTGTCGGATCGGAGTGGTAAGCAGATTTACAGCGCTGTAACATCGAATTATGAAATTCCAATAACCGGGGTAATTCCCGGGGAATACGATTTACTGATCAAAGATAAAACAGGGTCAGCTTATTCAGACATGGTTTTGGTTAACAATAGTGACGCGATTGTACCCGTAAATGTTTTAAGTCGCTATTCGCTTAAGCCTGGTCAATCCATTCAAATTGCTGCCGATTCACTCATGCCTGTTACAACTAATTACAAATGGACAGGTCCTAAAAATTTTATTTCTTACAATCCGCAAATAGCAATTTCACAACCCGGCAGATACGAACTCGAATGCACTACGGATCAATGCAGTTATTATAAAATCATCGAAGTAGCTGAAGCACCGGTAGATCTGTTTAATATTATTAAAATTTTCCCTAACCCAACTACAGGCAGCTTTGCCACAGACATTACCCTCTCAAAAGCAGCACCGGTAACTATTTCTGTCTACTCCGTTACAGGGGTTCTTGTTAACCAATGGAAGGTTGCCGGTAAAACCAATTACCGAGTTAACGGCTATTTGCGCACACCCGGTTCCTATACTGTCTACTACCAATCTAATAATATCACTACAAGCCGCAAAATAACGGTTCAGTAAATCAGCTATCCGATGTTTTTAAATATCCGTAAATCCCTCCCTCTAGTTGTATTAAGCCTGATCCTGCTTTTTGTTGCGGGCATCGGTAAAACTTATATTTCAAGTAAAAAAAACAACTTAAAAGTTACTGAAAATAAGCCCTTATTAGAAAAGATATCTTCACGCACATTAGCGCAAAAAACCTACGCGGCCGATATCAAAACCGGCGTTATCGGCAGCAATAAACCGGAAATTCCGGATGACGCTTTTGATAATATATTTCACATTTATCTTCCAACAAAGCCGGTTTCAACTGACCGGATTACTTTATCTTATTCCGTGAAAGGTGTTGCCGGAGAAAGTTCCGTGGCCAGAAGTATCAACACCTCTTTTAGCAAAGGAGGATATTTTATCAGGCTTAATGATAACTGGACAAAGCAAAAGGAATATTTATCTAATTCAGTGCTGCATCAGGGGGACAACATCATTGTTTTTCATGCTACACAAAATATTGTCTATAAAATTACCGATGTAAAATTACAGGTCGAAAAAGTCTCTCGAAAGCCTGCCATCAATATAAACCAGTCTGTTTCTGCTAACGGGAAAATTTATATCAGCGGAGTGCTGAATCTTCCAGGCAAGCTATTTTACGATAAAGAACCTGTTAAAGTTTCTAATGGTGAATTTGAATTTATTATCCCAGATAATAAACTCAAATTCACCATACAAGCCATTTTGACTAACGGCAATATTGTTACTAAACAAATTAATACGAATCATCAAACGCCAGTTGAATTGCGTTCTGTGTTGCAAGAGTTGGGCACTTCGTCTGCCAAAGAGGTTATCCAAGATAAATCCCTAACTCTGCAAATAAATTCAGAGCATTTCGTTTCAAAAGTCCTGTTTCCTAAAAATACATTATTTCCTATATCAATAGTAACAATTGCTGCTTTACGCCCGGTCGATGTTCCACCATTAAGCAACGATATTATTAATGTAACAGGAGGTGCGGCAAGTTACCGGCTAATAACCGGGCTTTCACTGTTCAAAAAAAAGGTAAAATTATTTCTTTCCTACAATTCTCAAAAAATCCCTGAAGGCTATACGGCAAAAGATATCAGGACCTTTTACTTTGACACACGCCTGAGGCAATGGATCGCAGTTTCGGCTGATTCAGTCGACACGCAAGCCGGAACTGTAAATAGTTTTATCGATCATGGATCGGATCTAATAAACGGCATTATTAAAGTACCGGAATCGCCTCAAACGCAAGGTTATACGCCAACATCGATCAAGGATTACAAGACCGCAGACCCAGCCAACGGTGTTGTGATAATCGATGCGCCTAAGGCAAATAGCATGGGAACGGCTTCATTATCATTCCCACTTAAATTGCTAAAGGGGCGGCTTGGCTTACAACCAAATCTTGCCATACAATATAATAGCGATGCCGGAAATGGCTGGCTAGGTTTGGGATGGAACATTGCGGTGCCTTCTATTGGCACAGATACGCGGTGGGGAGTACCACGTTATGACAGCCGGCTCGAAACAGAAACCTATCAATTGGCTGGAGAGCAGCTTGCGCCTGTAGCCAACCGCACCGCGCTGGTTGCACGGGTATCCAACCGCCAGTTCCAGCAACGCATAGAGGGAGCCTTTAAAAAGATCATCAGGCATGGTGCCAGCCCAAAAGCTTACTGGTGGGAGGTAATAGATAAGAATGGCCTGAGAAGCTTTTATGGCGGAACACCTGAGAACGGTGTCGTCAATGAAGCAGTATTAAAAGACAGAGATGAAAATATCGGACAATGGCAATTGGTAGAAACCAGGGATCTTCACGATAACGGCATTTCTTATCAATATAAAACAGTTTGGGATCCCGGTATAGCTAACGGAACTATATCAGGAACGCAAATTTATCTGAGCCGTATCAACTATACTGAGTATAAAAATGCGGCAGGCTATTATCAAATTGATTTTATCAGGAGCAGCGAAAACGCAGGAGAGCGGCGAAGAGATGTGGAAATTAATGCGCGTCTTGGATTCAAAATGGTTACCGCCGACAGGCTGGAAACCATCAGGATCAAAACAAAGAATGGTGAATTAATAAGAAGTTATGCACTAAAGTATGATTACGGGGAATTCTCTAAATCTTTACTGAAAAGTGTAAGTGAGATTGATAAAGACGGACTAGTGTTTTACAAACACGATTTCGATTATTTCAATGATATTAAAAGCAATGGCGGAGCCGTTCTCGCACCAGTCGAAACCTGGAACGTCCCCTTTGATAACATTAAGGGGAATTTTAAAAATCCGCTGGCCAGTGTTTCGGACGAAGGCTCTTTGTTAAATACGGTAAAATCTAATGGGTCGGAAGTGGGATTGGCACTAACGATAGGCTTTGGCACCTTTGGTGACGATAAGCTCCTGACCATGGGAGGAAGTGTCGGTTCAGGCTCCGGCGAAAGTGAAGGATTGTCCAGCCTGGTTGATATTAACGGCGATGGCCTACCCGATAAAGTGTTCAAGCAGAATGGCGGCATGTATTTTCGTCCGGGCCAGGCAGATCACTCTTTCGGAGACGCTGCACCTGTGGTTGGTATTGGCGACTTTAGCTATTCCAAATCCAAAACGAATAAAAAGGGTGTGCAAATAATCCCGCCGTTTAGCTTCCTGGGATATGAAAATAGTACCACTACAACAAAAACATCTGTGTATTTCTCCGATTTCAATGGCGATGGCCTGGTAGATATCGCTGCAAACGGCCAGGTTTATTTTAACCATGTTGTTAATGGTAGCCCTGTCTTTGAGCCGGCAAGTACGCACACACCAAATCCCATTTTACCCATAAATTTTGTTGATCAATCGCTATTCGGACCTGATAATTCTTTAAAAACCGAGCATGAAAAACAATATCCTTTACAGGACGCTGTGAGGTTCTGGCAGGCGCCTTTTTCAGGTACCATTAAAATAGAGGGTAATGTGCAATTACTTGCTCCTTTGGTCGGAGGTGTTGTTGATCATAAGCAGGATGGCGTCAATGTCATCATTGATACCAATAATAAGAGAATTACTAATCTGCGAATAAATCGGGGAGACTTTTCAGTAAAGACAATAACGGTCAACAGCCTGTCGGTCAAGGCGGGCCAGAAAATATTCTTTAGGGTTCATTCAGTATATAATGGCGATGGCGATAAAGTTCATTGGGATCCACAAATCACCTATCTGTCTCCATTTATAAGCCGCAGTGACGCAAACAACCGGTTTAGTGGATCTTACAAAGCTTCAGAAGACTTTATCCTGGATAACGCCGAAGGGATTAAAATGCCCAAGACAGGAACAGTCAATATTGACGGTATTTTTAAAAAATCGATCACATCCGACGGGGTTTCGCTCCTGATTATTCAGACAAGAAATGCTGTTGCAGACACCATTTACAGGCAGGACTTTGCTTACGGTCAGATCGAAAATATATCCGTTTCAAAAAAATCCGTCGCAGTAAATGAAAATGATATTCTGAATTTTGTTATTCATAGTGACAGTCATATTGACAAAACCAAAACAGACTGGTTTCCCCACTTCCAGTATAGCACTTTAGCAGATGGCGCATCTGCAAATGATTTGAACGACGCACCGATATTTGAAGGTTATGTGGTACCTGACAAGGCAAATTACAACGATTGCCGCCTCGTAGGTGAAACCTTCCTGCCCGATATTACCACAGCGATCACAGTATCACCCAAATTGTCTGTTTCCGGTTCAGGAAGCGGATCAATCATATTTACCGTGAAAGGGCATAATATGCTACTTGCAAAAAAGATCATTAATGTAAGCGGAGGAACCATTACTAATCTCGGAGATGTAACTTTTAACGGTAATGCCGGAGATCCGTATTTTTTTGATTTTGCAACAAACAGCCAAACTTTTGCCATTAGTAACACAAAAGCCGGGCTTAGTTATGCTGGAAAAAATACCGAAATAATCGCGGGTAACTACACCGATTTCCCTATTAAATATCTTGGCCGTTTATATCGGGGCTGGGGGCAATTTAGTTTTAAAGGTGACCAGCCCGATGTGCCCCTAAACAGCTCGCAGTTGAATCTGAATGAGTATAATAATTACCCCACCGATGCTGGTTCAACTAAATATAATGACCCGGCCGAACTTGCAAAATTACCCGATCCTACTTTATCGAATTTTGTTCCTATGCATGCAGATTTTTCATCTCGTGCCTGGGTAGGTTTGGATTCGTCCGTTTATGTTTCTGCCGATGCTGTCAGCAGTTCACGGCTGTTTATGCATGACGTGGAGCCCGATAGCCTGATGCAGGGCAGTTCTCTGATCTCTGTCAATAAAGTCCGTGTTTCCAAGGTGAAAACTTTTGCGGTGAGCGGAGGTATACCGCTCCTAAGCGTCAGCTTAAGCAGGTCCACAGCAACAACAACCACCGAACTTGACATGATGGATATGAATGGCGACCGTTATCCGGATGTATTGAACCAGGACAATATCCAGTATACTCAACCTAACGGTAGTTTAGATGCAAATGTAGGAGTTCCCCATGGAATGGGCGGTACTAAAAGCAAAGGTGAATCGGAGGGTGCCGGGCTTGGCGGTCATTATACCCCTGCAAAATCCGATAATATAACAATCGATAACAGCTTCTCCGAACAGGCTATTGCCAGTGCTTCTATCGGCCTGTCCGGGAATATCGGAAAAAACGATGAGCAGAGTAATAATACCTGGCTGGACATTAATGGAGACGGATTACCTGATAAGATTTTTGATGATGGCACCGTTGCACTCAATTTGGGTTATCGCTTCGAAATACCTGAAAACTGGGGCATTGCTGCCATTGATAAGAACAAAACGAAAACCGCTGGGGGTGGGTTAAGCATTAGTGATGCCATCGGATCCAGGCTTGGATCGAACATTGTTAGCGGATCATTTGAAGCAGGGATTAGCCTCTCTCGTTCGACAACTACAGGGATCAATACCTTGAGTGATGTAAATGGCGATGGTCTCGCGGATCAGGTATCTGATGACGGCGTTCAATTAAATACGGGGAGCGGCTTTTCTCCTAAAATTAATTGGGGAGGCCTTGCAGCCTTCAGCAATAATATTTCTACGGGAGAAAGCGCCAATGCTGCATTTACGATTGCCATTTCCCCTGGATTTATACCCATCAAAATTTGTATCAATCCTTCTTACTCCAGGCAGCATGGTGTTTCCCGCGAGAAAGACCAGATCACAGACATTGATGGGGATGGATTCCCTGATATCCTGCATTCTGAAAACGATGGAGACTTGAAAGTCGAGCGCTCTTTAATTGGCCGGACAAACCTGCTGTCGATGGTGCACCGGCCAATGGGCGGCAGCTTTAAGGTTACCTATAAACGCACGGATAATAGCTATGATCTTCCTCAAAACAGGTGGATTTTGGATAAAGTCACCCTCTTCGATGGTGTAGCAGGAGATGGTGTAGATAGTAGCCAAACACAGTTCACTTATAAAAACGGATATTATGATCGACGCGAACGGGAGTTTTTCGGATTTGCCACCGTGCAAACTGATGAATTGAATACGGGCAGCAAAAACGAAGTATACAGATCCATTATCGAAGAATTTTATAACGACAAGTATTATAAAAAAGGGCTGCTCACCAGGCAGTGGCTACAGGATGCCAACGGCAACAAGTTTACTGAAACCACGAATGTCTATGATTTAAGAATCGTTTCAACTGATGTACAATTTCCGGCGATAACAGAAACCTATCAGTTTATCTACGAAGGGCAAAAGAATTTCGGTGCCATGACCTATACGGTTTTCGATTATGATGCCTACGGCAACATTACAAAAATCAACGACGCAGGCGATAACTCAGCGCAGGATCTTTTTACCGCTGAAATTACTTATCATGATAATGCGGGCCGCTACATTAAAAATATTCCCAAAAGCATTCTTGTTCGCACAGTTGACGGAGAGAAACGCAAAAGAACTACGCAAATAAATGAAATTGGCGAGATAACCGAAATCGATCAATTCCTGGCGGATGGTTCTAAAGCGGCCCATAACATGAAATATGATCCTTACGGCAATCTTTCCCAAATCACCCGGCCGTTAAATGACAGCAGCCAACGTTTTTATTACAAGTATGAATATGACCCCATTGTTAGTACCTATGTATCCAAAGTGTCTGATGGCTATGGTTATTCTAGTACAAGTGAATACGAATATCTTTTTGGCAATACCTTAAAAACAATTAGTTTAAATAATGAACCCATGGCGTTTACAGTGGACAGCCGTGGACGCATAAAAACGATTACCGGCCCCTATGAAATTGCCGCAGACAAACCTTATACCATTGCTTTTGACTATTTCCCGCAAGCAGCAATTCCTTATGCCTTATCGCGTCACTATGATCCAGAGCATGGCGGAGATATCAACATCGTCACATTTATCGATGGTTTAGGACGGTCCATCCAGATTAAAAAGAAAATCTCCCTGTTCGCCGGAAAAAAAATTGGAGATAAAGTTCAGATGGTTGTATCCGGCAAAACGCTCTTTGATGCCTTCGGCAGGACTCTGAAAAGCTATTATCCGACCACGGAAAACATATCGGGCAACAATACCACTTATAATACCAATTTCGGCATCCTAAACACTACGGGAACTTACGATATCCAGGACCGCCCTTTAAAACAAACTTTGGCAGATGGTGCTACAACGAGTTTTGCATACAAAGCTGACGCCGGATTAATGACAGAAACCATTACCGACGCTTTACACAACGTAACGGAAACTGTAACCGATATCAGGGAAAGAAAACGCGAAAACAGGCTTTTAAGCGGCCCCTTTGGGCCAATTGTGACCAAATTTGATTACAATGGTTTAAGCGAACTGATTGCAGTAACTGACAATAGTAACAACATCACCAGCTACACTTATGATAATCTTGGACGTCGCATCTCGGCCAAATACCCGGATGCTGGCGAAACAATTTTCACTTATGACCTTGCCGGGAATCTAACGAAGAAATCAACGCCGCAGATCAGGAAGGATTTTCCTAAAGACGGCGGGATAAAATACCAGTATCAGTTCGAGCGCCTTACGGGAATTGATTATCCTACGCATTACGAAAACAAAGTCACTTATAAATACGGCTCACCGGAAATGGGTGACCGAGCCGCCAGGCTTATCTTACAGGAAGATGCCAGCGGTGGGCTCGAATTTTACTACGGCAAGCTTGGCGAGGTTACCAAGCAGATCCGGACCGTACTGGTTAATAAAGCGCTTTTTAAAACCTTTGTCAGCGAACAAAGCTACGATACCTGGAACAGATTGAAAACCATGACCTATGCCGATGGAGAGGTCTTGACTTATCACTATAACCCCGGTGGGTCCCTGCAATCTGTAGATGGTCAAAAATTAGGCAATGTCTATAAGTATGTTGACCAGCTGGGCTACGATAAATTTGAACAGCGTGTTTACCTGCGTTACGGTAACGGCACAGAAACACAGTATGGCTATGACAGTTTACGCAGGCGGTTAATAACGCTAGCCGCCGCAACGGCAGCTGGCAGGTTAATGATGGACAATACCTACGGTTACGACGCCGTAAGCAATATCCTTAACGTCACCAACCGTGCGAAATTAGAGAGAGGCAAACTTGGCGGTAATATCGAGCAAAATTATAAATACGATAATTTATACCGCTTGGTAAACGCCAGCGGCAAATACAGAGGGGTTAAAGATTCGGCCAGCTATGCGCTGACAATGCAATATGATAACCTTTATAATATCGTCCGTAAAACCATGGTTAATCCTATGGTGCGGCAAAGTTACGAGCATCAATATACCTATGGAGGGACACCACACCAGGCAACAAAAATCGGTCCTGCTAACTACACCTTTGACTTAAATGGCAATAATTTAGGGTCGCAAATTCAAAAGAACTTTTGGGATGAAGAAAATCGTCTTTCTGGTGTATATAACAACACCCTGCTTAGCCAATACACGTATGATGCGAACGGCGAGAGGATCATTAAAAGCAGCGGCGGTTTAAAGGGCAACTGGGTAAACGGATCGCCTGCTGGAACAATCAACCATTACGATGATTACACTCTCTATGTTAGTCCCTATCTGGTTTATACACGGTCAAAGTTTACCAAACATTTTTATATCGAGAACCAGCGGATCTCGTCCAAGATTGGCACAGGCAGTTTTACCAATAATTCGTTTCCGCAATCTGCCGTAACCGCAGGCGGCGTAAATTATATCGAACGTGCCGAGAATCTGCAAAGACAGCGACTGGAATATTACAAATCATTAAACGTAAGCCCCGGCCCGCCTACCGATAAATTCTATTACGCTGAGCATCCAACCAGCGGTATGGCGCCGCCAATAGCCCTTGACAATACTGCAACCAACGTGCCACCCGGTTGGCCAGGTAATACCACGCCGCCAGTAAATGGGCCGCCGGTATATATTTCGCCTATCCCAAGTAATGACTCGGTTAAAGCCGGGTTTGGTTTCAAAGGCACAGGTCACCTATACGAAGATAACCGGTATTTCTATCATCCGGATCACTTGGGCAGCACCTCCTACATAACCAATGATCTTGGCGAGGTTTCACAGCATGTCGAGTATTCAGCTTTTGGTGAAACGCTCGTTGATGAACGGCAGGGAGCGTTAAATACGCCGTACCTATTCAACGCAAAGGAAAGAGATACTGAAACCGGGTATTATTACTACGGAGCGAGGTATTATGATGCCAATGCAAGTCTGTGGCTAAGTGTAGACCCGATGGTGGATAAGTACGGCGGGGTGAGTCCGTATAATTATGTTCTTAATACCCCTGTAAAGTTTACTGATCCAGATGGCAGATTTATTCCGTTAATTATTGGAGCTGTAGAGCTTGGAATGTATGCCTATGGTGTTTACAATGCTTATGAAGTATATCATAATCCAAATGCCACTAAGACTGATAAAGCATTAGCCTATGGAGGTTTGGCATTAGCCCCGGTGGCATCGAGTGCAAGACTACTGGGAGGAATTTCTAAAGGGATAAGCTATCTAAAAAAAACGGCTGCTGTTGCAAAATCACTCACTGCTGAGGCCAAAATCACAGAAACGGCAGTGGCCATAGAAGAAGTTGGTTTAGGGCAAACCATTTCTAAAGACTTTACTATAGTTAATGGAGCAAGCAGGACATTAAATGACTTGAACACTTTAAAAGGCGCTTCTTGGGAAGAAATTGAGGCGCTAATTCCTGCAAGTTGGCAGCGAGGAGCATTAAACAAAGGTGAAGGAATCAAGTTTATTAATCCTGCAAAAAAAGGAGAGCAAATTTTATTAGAAAAAGGCTTTCCTGAATCAAAGGATTTGCTACACCAAGGCCCATACATGAAAGTTAGTAGGAATGGTATTGTTGAAAGAATACCTTTAAAAGGGAATCCATCTATCAAGGAGTAAATATGAATGAAATAGAACGTAAAATTGTATGGGCTGCAATTGAGGATTACGCGGGGCTTTGGGAATTAATCTGGGAGATAAGTTCTTTAAACCCAAAGATACCACAGTTGGAAAATATAAAAGTGGTGAAAGAGATTATAAAAAAATATATTGATAATGATATTATTGATATATATGAAAATATATGGGGTGAAAAAGAATATTTTTTAGTTCAAAATAATTTGCAGTTACTGAATCAATCATCCTTTTGGGAACCACCTTTATTAGGAGAAAAATGCTTGACAATTTCATGTACAGGCAAAGGGATTGAATATTACAACAGTTTTCAGTAAATCATAACAACATTATAAACTTAAGTTTTCCCCTACCATTTTGTTTTTAATGTATGTAGTCATCCATTGGGCGCGTTAGTTCGTTTTTACTACCCTCTACATTCGTTTTTGCATCCACATTACGCTCAAGTTGGTACGCAATCAGTGTGCTGATATTGTTGGCCAACCAATTCAATTGCCGATTGCCTGTCGCCTAAACGCGCCGCATATTCCAGCAGACCTTCTTTATCGTCGGTGTAAATTGTTGCATTGTCACGACCACGCGAAACCGACACATAAAATTGCTTGGCATCAGTTGCCGAGAAAGTAGCCGCCGGTTGCGAAATAAATACCTCATCCACCGTCTTACCCTGGCTCGAATGGCTGGTGGTGCAATAAGCGTGATCGAGATGGCCGAACTCTTTATCGAGCAGATAGGTGGTTTTGCTGGCTTTGTTAAACAGTTTAATGGCCCCTGATTTATTGACAGCAGCAACTTCCAGCGACTGGCCGTTATTCAGGCGCTTGTTTTGGCCGTCGAAACTATTACGGGTGATCCTGATCTTATCACCTTTTGATAAACCAATTTCCGACGACATGTAGAGATCATAAGCAGCTGCTTTATGAAATGGTAATAATTGCTCACCACCGTGACCATCATGCAAAATAACATCGTTCTCCGAAACGTCACCGACGTGCCAGATACTACCACGCTTTATTTGAGGAACGTTTTGGTTAAACTGGACAATCTGCCCGCGCTCGAAATTCCGCCAGTCGGATTTTTGCGCTTCGGTCAGATTAAGGTTGGTTAGTTTTGTAGCGGATAACTCTTTTTTACCAATCAATCCCGCATCGCGTAATCTTTTGCGTACTTCACCGGTAACATTTTCACCCTGCTGGTGCGTGGGGGACACAATCAACACCGTTTTCTTCTTTGTAACCGCTGTCATGTAATCATCCACCAGATTATCATTCGGTTTTAGCGGATCAACTTCTTTAATTGATCCCATGTCGTTAAGCTTGTCAAACCCTGCTTTGACATTTCCCTGTGACAGCTTTTCAACGGCATCACGATAGTGGTAATTTCTCTGCCGGTGGATCTGGCTCACCTCGGCTAATTTTATGCCGCCAAAGGTATTAAGAATGCGCAACGCATCCCCGCGCACTACGCTTGCATGCTGCCTGGTATCGCCGCCTAAAATGATCCGGGCATTTTGCTGTTTAGCTAAAAAGAGCAATGCACTCATGTCCCTGGTGCCAAGCAATCCTGCTTCATCCACCCAAAGAATTTGCCCTTTCAAATTGGCTTGCATTTCTTTATCGGACAATAACCTGGCAACAGTCGTCGCCTCATTAAACCCTTCGGCTGCCAATACGCCTCGCGAGGCTTCTGCCGTAGGGGCAACAACCGTGATACGTTTGCCTGCCTGTTCCATCATACGGGTGGCATACCTCATAATAGTGGTCTTACCCGTGCCAGCCGCACCACGGATGATAGAAACCTGGTCGCTGGTGGTCAGCACATGGGCAATCGCTGCATTTTGTTGCGCATTCAAATTCGGGTCATCAGGCACATCAAGATAAAGCGGTAAGAACTTGCCTTGCCCGCTTCGGGCCAGTTCCACCATCTTTTGTTCCTCAAACAGCACATCTTGTTTGGTGCAAAAGTTCCGTCCGTGCTCTTTGACGCGGATGATGCGGCTATCGCTATCGAAACATTTT